>Ga0315328_10000415_pt1 | contig 18551 bp, 13 predicted proteins | sample M120032315metaG_FD_203462 | JGI IMG/M metagenome (GOLD analysis project Ga0315328, IMG submission 203462) | Ammonia-oxidizing marine archaeal communities from Monterey Bay, California, United States - M1 200m 32315 | ecosystem: Environmental > Aquatic > Marine > Intertidal zone | place: USA... | reverse complement strand
AAAGATGTTTTTTAGCAATCGAAACCTTCTCTTCAATAGTATAACCACTCATTTCAATAATTTCCATTCTATCAAGTAAAGCAGGTTGAATAGTGTTTAATGAGTTTGCTGTGGCTATAAATAAAACTTTAGACAGATCATATCCTAATTCCAAATAGTTATCATGGAAACTCTCGTTTTGTTCAGGATCGAGTACCTCTAAAAGAGCTGAGGATGGATCACCATGCATATCTCTTGTTACTTTGTCAATTTCATCAAGTACAAATACAGGATTAGAAGTTTCTGCCTTTTTGATTGATTTAATAATTCTTCCTGGCATTGCTCCAATATAGGTTTTTCTGTGTCCTCTTATTTCTGCCTCATCACGCAAACCTCCTAATGAAACCCTAACATATTTTCTGCCCAATGCCTCTGCTACCGATTTTCCTAAAGATGTTTTTCCGACTCCTGGAGGTCCACTAAGGCAAAGTATTGGAGATTTCATATCTCCTTTTAACTTCAAAACTGCCAGAAACTCTATAATTCTATCCTTCACTTTGTCTAAACCAAAATGATCTCTGTCTAAAATTTTTCTTGCTTTTTTTAGGTCAAACTTATCTTTTGAAAACTCATCCCAAGGTAAGTCTAACATCAATTCTAAATAACTTCTATGTACAGAATAGTCTGCCATTCCAATATTCATTCTTTGCAATTTCTTTAGATCTTTATCAAAAGATTCTGCTACTTCTTGACTCCATTTTTTTGCTTTTGCTCTTACACGCATCTCCTCGATCTCTTGTCCAGATCCTGCTCCACCTAATTCCTCTTGAATTGCCTTCATCTGCTGATGTAAGAAATACTCTCTTTGCTGTTTATCTAAATCGGTTCGTACCTTAGATTGAATCTCATTTTTCATTTCCAGCATTTGTAACTCTTTTGTCAAGAATCCTAAGGCATTATTTGCGCGAACTTTTAAATCTATTTCCTCTAATAAAATTTGTTTCTCTGCTAAACTAATATTCATATTCGATGCTACAAAGTTTATGACAAAAGAGGGGCTTTCTATATTTTTGATAGCCATTGTTGCCTCTGTTGGAATATTCGGTGATTCCTCAATAATTTGCAGCGCTAAATCTTTTACTGAATCAACTAATGCCCCAAATTCTTTATTGTTTTGCTCTGGTCTTTTCTCATCTAAACGATTTATCTTTGCTTTAAAATAAGGATCCGTTTGTACAAATTTTTCAATCTCAAACCTTTTTCTTCCCTGAATAATTGCTGTTATATTCCCATCAGGCATCCTTAGCATCTTTAGGATATGAGCAACTGTTCCAATACTGTTTAAATCCTCTTTTCTAGGAATTTCAATATTTGGATCTTTTTGAGCTAAAACACCAATTATTCTGTTGTCTTTATAAGTGTCTTTAATTAACTTAATTGCTTTATCTCTCCCAATTGTGATTGGGATAATAACTCCTGGAAATAATACCGTATTCCTCAAAGGTAGAATAGGTAAAGTTTTAGGTGTTTCCTCTTTATCTATCTTATCTTCATCTTCTTGACTCAGAAGGGGGAAAAAATCCGATTCTTCTTCAATAAGTTCAGATAAGGATAATGTTTTAAATCGTAATTCGTCTTTATTCATAATGTTTATTTTGACAATCTGTCAGGCTAATTCTACTTTTTACATATGTTTATAGTATTGCAAAAAGTATGCCAGAGAAAGAAATTGGCAGTTATTTATCGTTTCTGTAGGATTTTGTCAGTTCAAATACATGAGATAAAATATTTCTTTCTATCTCATTAAAAGATTTATTTCTACGATTCATCACAATCTCAGCAACCTCAAATGCTTTTTCAGTTTTATAAGTGGAAAAACCGGAAGCTCCTCCCCAAGAAAAAGATGGAATAAAATTTCTTGGGAAACCAGCCCCAAATATATTGGAATTTACTCCAATTACTGTTCCTGTATTAAACATGGTATTAATTCCACATTTGCTATGATCTGCCATTATTAATCCGCAAAACTGAAGGTTTGTATTCTTGAATCGTTTTTTCTCATAACTCCATAACTTGACTATTGCATAATTATTTTTGAGGTTAGAGGTATTGGTATCAGCACCCAAATTACACCATTCACCAATTATAGAATTTCCTAAGAAACCATCATGGGCCTTTGATGAATATCCAAGAAACACAGAGTTGCTAACCTCACCACCTACTTTACAATACGGACCTAATGTAGTTCCTTCATAGATTTTAGTCATTATCTTAAGTACAGAATTATTACACATTGCAAAAGGTCCTCTTATAAAAGATCCTTCCATAATCTCCGCATCTTTACCAATATAAACAGGCCCTTTAGTACAGTTAATAAAGCTACATTCTATCTTAGCTCCTTTTTCAATAAAAAGAGGGAAATCTCCAATTTTTATATCAAATTCTCCAAGATTTTGAGATTTTCTACCTTTAGTTATCTTACTAAAATCATTATTAATCTCCTCTCCATTTAAACTGAATATCTCCCAGATATTTTTGATAAAAGTAAAATCAGAACTTATTTCTTTTTTATTGAGTTTTTCGGTATTAAACTGCTCTGTTAAGAATGCAATAGGAACATCATTTCTCATTAACGCATCTCCATTTTGTAAAGTATGAATCTCATCTACTAATCCCTGGTTTGGAAGAGCTTGTGCATTAATCCAAAGATTCTCATCTGAAATTTGTATTGGGAATTTTTCAGATAAATAATCTTCAGTTTTTACGCTAATAGAATCAAAATAATACTCCCATTTTTCTTTAATCGTTACAATTCCAATTCTTAAATTAGAAATAGGACGAGTGAAAGTTAATGGTAAAAATGATTCTCTGTTATGATCAAAAAGTATAATATTCATCTTAAAATAATAAAATACAAATGTAAAGAAAAACCCCACACTTTTGGTGCAGGGTTTTTTAAATATCAAAAGAATTACTTATTTCTTTAAGTGCTTGTATCTATTTTTAAATTTATCAATTCTACCAGCCGTATCCACCAATTTCATTTTTCCAGTATAAAAAGGATGTGAAGCTGAAGATATCTCCATTTTTATAAGTGGATATTCCTTACCATCTTCCCATTTTATATTTTCTTTAGCTCGGGCACAAGAACGCGTTAGAAATGCAAAATCGTTAGAAGTATCTTTAAACACAACTAATCTATAATCCTCTGGGTGTATTCCTTTTTTCATTTTTTCTTTAAATTAATTGGGCTACAAAATTAAAAAGTTTTACCAGAATATATAATTAAATTTCTTTTTTTTTGTTTGATAAGACAAATGTATTCTGAATTAACTAATTATCTTTGCCAGGATGAAAAGAACACATATATTTAGTATCGCTTTTTTATTACTGATATGCTTATTTTCTTGTAAGAAAGATACTATTCTATTAGATAAGAAAGCTACCTTACACTTCTCAAATGATACTATTCTTTTTGATACAGTTTTTACCACCATTGGTTCCATAACCCATCATTTGAAGGTCTACAACAACAATGATTTTCATGTAAAAACAAATATTAAGATTACAGGAGAAGATATGCAGTTTTACGCCATGAATGTAGATGGGATCTCATCTAATGATGTGAAAAATGTAGAAATTCCTGGAAATGATAGTATCTTTATTTTTGTAGAAGTAAGAATTAACCCAAATGAGCAAAATTCTCCTTTAATTACTAATGCAAATTTAGAGTTTAACACTGGCGGAAAAGTACAAAAAGTTGACTTGGTTGCATACGGACAGGATGCCTATTTCCATACTGCTAACGCATTTGGAGAATTTTATGATGGAGAAGATACTATGCGTTTTTGGTATCACGAATTGGATTGTAATGAAGTGTGGAACAATGACAAGCCACATGTAATTTATGGATATGTAATTGTAGATGCTGGATGTCAGCTTTTAATAAATGAAGGAACAAAGGTTTATTTGCATAAAAATTCTGGTATTTTGGTAGGTAATCCTTTCTCTGTATTAGCTGGTGGAACTATAAAAGTAAATGGACAATTGGGTAATGAGGTTGTTTTCCAAGGAGATAGATTAGATTCTTGGTATGAAGATTCTCCAGGTCAATGGGACAGAATCTGGTTAATGCCAGGTAGCATAAATAATGAATTTAATTACGTCAAGATTATGGAAGGGACAATTGGTATACATGCCGATACAGTAGTAAATAATAGTCCAACTGCAGTCATTAATAATTGTATTATTGAGAATATGTCTGCTATTGGGATCTTAGGACAAGGAGCAAATCTGGAAGTAAATAACTCGGTAGTGAGTAATTGCGGACAATACACTGTAGTTTGCAATATAGGTGGTAATTACAACTTCACTCATTGCACTTTTGCGAACTTCTTGGATTTATTAAATACTAATAGAAATACACCTTCAATTCTACTTAATAACTATTACGAGGATATTAATGGAGTCTTGCATATAAGAGATCTAAATAGTGTTAACTTTACTAATTGTATCATAGATGGTAATTTAACTACTGAGATTGAATTTCAAGAAAATAATAGTGGTAGTTTCAATTACACTTTTGTCAACTGCCTAATTAGAATTGATCCCAATATAAATACAAATACAACAAATTATATCAATATCATTAAAAATGAGAATTCTGATTTTGAAGATAAAAGCAAAAGAGATTTTCATTTAACCAAAGATTCCCCATGTATTGACGCTGGGACAAGCACTTCTATCTCAACTGATATTGAAGGTAACTCTAGAAATAATCCTGATATTGGAGCTTATGAATTTATCGATTAATTTACTAAAAATTCAATAGTATCCTTCGCGTCAGCATAATCCCACAAGTTAGGGTTTTGCGTTTCTCCAAAAGCAATATGGCTCTTAGAAACCACACATTGTAACTTATCTTTATTTTCTGCAATAAAGTTTTCTACTTCTTCTTTAGTAGAGTAATATTCATAATAAAGCATAGCAAGAGGCGATTGTAATGATTTATCCTCCTTTAAAAGAAAGAATCCGTTATCGATAATCTGATAATCTCCCATCAGAAACATAGCTTTATGATAATCGTAATTGTTAGCATATTTTTTATGTTCTATTATATCTCGAAAAGAATAAAAAGCTTCAAATAATTGGTCTAAATCATAGCCCTTAGGTAAGAAAACTTTTGAAACGTTTCTGCAACCAAGCCCAAAGTAAGAAAATACATCTTTCCCAAGAAGATCTAATTCTGTTTTACTTTCTGTTCCATCTAGAATAGAAACTGAATTTCTATTTTTTCTAATGATTTTTTTGGCATCTCTGAAATAGTAGTTAAAATACTTTGCTGACACATCAGAGCCTGTTGCAATTACAGCATCCAATTTCTTATTTTTAATCTCCTCAATAAATTGAACCCTTTCTTTAAACTCAGGACAAATGGCTATGAGTTTTTTTGCTATAAAAGCTAATAAAATATTATCATCAGATGACATCTTCACAATCACATTGTTACCTGTAATCAGTACAGAAATAAAATCATTAAATCCAACAAGAGGAATATTCCCTGCCATTATTACAAGTACATTCTTTGGATCATCTTGTTCTTTTAGATCGTAAGGAGTAAGCCAAGCTTCTAGAGTTTCTATTGTTAGTTTATTTGCCCAAACTTTAAGTGCTTCTTTCTGATTCTCCAAAGTAAACCAATGGTTTCTTATTTCTGCTTCTTTTAATTTTTGAGTAAACTCTAAATCAGAAGTTTTTTTTAAGAAATCTCCTAACTGACTAAAAGCATGTATTCTTTCTTCTAAGTTCATCAAATCTATATATTTGTGCAAAAATAAATTTTAGTAAATTCAGTTTGTAAATAAATGAAAAAAATATTCACCATCTTTTGCACTTTCTTTTTGCTTTCAAGCATTTCTGCCCAAAAAGTTTCTAAACAACTTATTGCAGAATATGAAGACACCCTAAAAGTAATGGCGAACACCATTATGAATGCTAAGACAGAACAAGAGAAATTTATTGCTAATGATACCTTTATAAAAACACTTAAAGAAGTGCTACAATATAGTAGATCTTTTGATTATCCTTTTGATTCCCTTAAAACTATTTCTATTAAGAATTCTTCTGATAATAGAGTGAGGATTTATACTTGGATTCTGAGAAAAGATAATGGCACTTATCAATATTTTGGCTTTGTACATTATAAAAATAAATCCAAAAAAAGATATGAAATTATTGCCCTAAATGACAACTCGGAAAATATCAGAAGGCCAAAAAATAAGCAATTAGATAACAAAAATTGGTATGGTGCGCTTTACTATGAGATTATTTATATCAAAAAGAAAGGAAGGAAATATTACACCCTACTTGGTTGGGATGGAAATAATGACGTAAGTAGTAAAAAAATTATTGATGTAATGTATTTCTCAGGAAAAGAAATAATTAAGTTTGGAGCATCTATTTTCCGAGCTGGAAAAACAACTACTAAAAGATTTATTATTGAATATAATGCTAACTCCAATATTAGCGTTCACTATGAGAAAGAAGAAAATAGAATTATATTTGACCACCTTATCCCTATGCGAAAAGATTTAGATGGGCTGCATGAATATTATGTGCCAGATGGCACTTATAATGCCCTAAGATATATAAATGGAGAATGGATTCTTAAAAATGATGTTATTGCAAAAAATCCCAATTCAAGAAACCTAATAAAAGAAAAACCAAAAATGGGGATCATCCCTGATTAATCTCTTTCTTGTGATAAATATCTACTGCTACAAGTATAGAAATAAAGCTCCAAAAAGGAACAGCTAATTTGTCGGTATCTAGAAAATTATTCAAGAATCCATGTACAAAATATGTAGTAAGAGCAAGTAGACTAAAAAATACCAAGTTTCTCAAATCACCTTTTTCTAAAGTATAATAAAGCTGCATTCCCTTATAGTAAACGGTCAACATCAAAACCAAGAAGCTTAATATTCCAAGAATCCCTGATTCGGCTAATGGACCTAAAAACTCAGAATGCGCATTTCCCAAATCTCCTTGATTGGTACTGATTATGGTTTTCTCTTTCGATCTTTGGAAAGGAGCATATTGAAATGCATAAGTTCCTGGCCCCCAACCCACAAATGGTCTCTCTTTAAACATCCTGATAGCACAATTCCATCGATTTATCCTCTCTAAATTAGACGCGTCAGTTGATATATTAGAAACCGATTCTATATGTTTACTAAATGATGATGAAGAGTCTTGTGTATTTTTTTCCAAACTCATAACAATAGAATCCCAAGAAAAAAGCAATATACCTACAGCAACTATAATAACAGTAATAAATTTAGCAAAAGAGATTCTAAATTTTAATATGAAAGAAAAAATAAAAGCACCAAATAAACTAACCCATGCTGCTCTAGTATAAGATAAAACTAATCCTAAAATCAAAATGAAGATTATCCCAATAATTACTCCTCTTCTTTTCTTAGTAGAAAACAAATACAAGGTCATTGGAAGGAGCATTGCAATCGCTGCCCCATATCTAGTATGATCCTTAAAAAAAGGATACATTACCAAATGAGAAGATTCCAAGTCAAAATCAAACAGGGAATGTTTGTAAGAGGTAATTAAAATTACAACTGAAAGAGGAATAAGAAAAAGCCAAAGTAAATTTCTTATGTTTTCTTTCTGCATAAATAGCGGTATAGCCAAAAAATAAAAAGGGACAATAAACCACAATCTTGATAAAAAAAACTTCAAGGAAATAATTGGCATTTCACTTGTAGTTATTGTAAAACCCATCCAGATTAAATAAAAGAAAATAGCATTAGTAATCGGGTAGATAAGCAGCATTTTATCTAACTTCTCTCCAGAAAAAAGCTTTAGAAAGAATAAAAGTAAAACTCCAAAAAGAAGTGGTTCTGTAGGGATAAACATACCAATCCCACCAAAATTTAAACTTTCTAAACTAAAAGAGAAAGGAGTACAAAATACAATCAGCAACAGTAATTTTTCCAAAGAAAAAAAAATCAAAAAGATTATGCCTAAAACGACTGGTAAAAGCCCTAGCCAAAAAAACTCATGAGCTAGAAGAACACTATTTACAATAACAAAAAGTATGGTAAGTAATACAAGCTGATTAGATTGTATTTTCTTTAGCATTTAACTTTGCTTTATACTCTTTATTTGTTCTTTTAAAGCGATAATGAGAACCATAAAAAATGCAGTAGAGAATGCAGTTGTAACTACAATGAGCCATCTGATAGGATAACTCTTTTTAAGTGCAGGACCCGCAGTATTTACTATGAACTTATGTTCCAAACTTTCTTCTGCAGTTAATTTATGTTCATTTAGTTTCTTCTGCACATAATTCAATCGGCCTCTTGAATGCACCAAATCATCTCTAAGAGCACTATATTGCCCACCATATTTGGATAGAATCTCCAATTTCTTTGCTATAGCATTAGCTGCTGAATGATTGTTTGCAATTTTGGCTCGTGCCCATTGTTCGTTTAACACCTCTGATTGCGACTCATAATCATTTATACCCAAAGCCCTAATCTTTAAAATAGAATCTTCTAGTTTTTTAATCTCTGAAAGCACAAAATCTTTATCTTTTAAAAGAGATTGATAGCCCTGCTGAGCCATATTATTCTGTAGATTATTCATTACCGTATCAATTAAAGCTGCGATCTCATTAGCAATATCTGCTGCCATTTGAGGATCCTCATCTAATACAGAAATCCGAATGGAAGAATACTTTGTTATACTTGATTCTACATTTCCCTGATACTTTTTCATCAAATCCACATAATACTTTTCATTTGAGATATCTATATCATAATGATTTATCAAATCAAATTTTTCTACTACTCTATTAATAATCTCATTAGATTGTAAAATTTGCATCATATGTTCTAATTCTTCTTCTTCACCAATCTCCAAAAAGTCATTATATTCATTCAGCAGAGCCTTTCCAGTAGAAAGATTCATCGTTGGGAAAAGTATTACCTCTGATTTATATTTATTAGTTATAAAAAGAGAACCCACTGCTGCTATAATTGCCGAAACAAAAGACACTAAAATTATCTTCTTTCTCCATTTATATATAAGTGTAAAAAGAGAAGTGTTATCTAAAATGGTATTACTCATAGTGTTTAATTTTAAGTTTGCAAAAATACATTTTTATTATCTTTTAATTCTTGAAAACAGGAAAAGCATAAAAGTTAAAATATTTTTTTACATAAACTGCTCCTAAAACTGTCCAACAAAATATAGAGATACTTGTAGCTATAGCAGCTCCTTTTATACCATAAATTGGAATTAAATAATAGTTTAGAGCAATATTTATAATGGCTGTAAGAAACAAGATATTTCTAGATATAATCTGTTTTCCTGTCATATCTAGAATATAAATTACAGCTCCAAAAAATACATTTATCATTTGCCCAATAGCTAAAATAATTAGGGTATGTTTTCCAGCAATTGTGTTAAATTCATCTCCAAAAAGTTGTAATAAAAATTCTGGGAATAAAAGGATAATCAAAAGAATAGGGATACTCAGGATAAAGGTAATTTTAGCAGCAGTTTGGACCATTCTTGCAAGAGAGTCCATTTCTTTATTGTGGTAGAACTCAGAGATTTTAGGGCCTAAAATAGTATTAACTGCAAACAAAATAAGAGTTGTCAAACCAGCAAGTTTCATCGCAATTGTATAAATTCCAACATCCGTTTGGGAATTAAAGTTCCCCAACATCAGAATATCTACCCAACTCATAAGCAAAAAAAGAGAACCTGATAAAAACATTGGAAAAGATTCTCTAATCATTGCCGAAACAGAAATAGTTACCTCTATCAAAGATTCTTTCTTAGAAATTGTTTTTAGCCATAAAATAATACTTAGAATGGCCAAAGAAATCACTGAAAAAGTAAAAGCAGAAACACCAATGTTTTTATGAGAATCATTTATAAAAAACAAAGTAATTGCTGCCAATCCAAAAATAGCAAAGCTCCTGAAAAATGAGAATAATCTAATATTCTTAATAGCTCTAAATCCTTCTGCATTTATATGTAAAACAGAAAAAGGAATAATAGCAAAAATTAGATAATAAACTACATCTGATTGATTGTAAAAATCAAGAAATCCATTTGTAAAAAGAATATACAAAAAAATCGAAAAGAAAATACTAATAGTAAGCACAATACCTATAATCTTTTTATAGGTATTTCTCAAACTTCCCCACTGCTGTTTAGAATTAAAATCAGCAAGTCTTTTCAATAGAAAAGTATCCAAACCCAAAATAGAAAAAACTACAATTATACTAAGCAATGTGAAAAAAGTAGAAAAAATACCATTGGCCTCTGCACCAGCAAGCTTTGCTAAAAGAAAGTGAAAAAGATATATAGAAAGCATTCCTCCTATCTTAAAAATAAGGGCAGTACTTGCTTTAATTAAAAGTTCCGAATTGGAAATTAATAGTACTAATTTATATACTTTCTGTTTCAAATTTCGTTTTTGATAATTGAGTGGCAAATCTACAACAATCATAATGAAAAAAGTATATTTTTATTGCCTATGAAAATCGCTATTAACTGTAGGCTTTTGCTAAAAAACAAATTAGAAGGAATTGGCTGGTACACTTTTGAAATTGTAAAACGGATTGCACAGAGCCATCCTGAGCACGATTTTTACTTTTTATTTGATAGGCCTTTTCACTCTGATTTTATATTTTCAAAGAATGTAACGCCAATTATACTATCTCCTCGAGCAAGACATCCTTTTTTTTGGTATTTCTGGTTTGAATTTTCAATTACCAAATTTTTGAGTAAAAATAAAATTGACCTATTCTTTTCTCCTGATGGTTATTTATCTTTAAAAACCAATGTAAAAACCGTTCTAACTATCCATGATTTGAATTTTGAGCATTTCCCAGAAAAATTACCATTTCTAACAAGAAAGTACTATAAATTCTTTACGCCAAGATTTTGCAAGAAAGCAAATAAAGTTCTTACAGTATCTAAGGAATCAAAGAAAGATATAGTTGAACAATACAATATTGATAAAGAAAAAATAACTACAATTTACAATGGTGCAAATAATAAATACAAACCGCTAGATGAAAACAAAAAGAAAGAAGTAAAAAATACTTACGCTGGTGGCTCAGACTATTTCTACTTTGTGGGATCTTTGCATCCTAGAAAAAATATAGTTAAATTAATGAAGGGATTTGATATATTCTGTAAAAAAACAAAATCGGATGTAAAACTACTTATAATTGGTGAGTCTATGTGGAAAAATAAAGATATGGAAGATAGTCTTCAGAAACTGAAGAACAAGAACCGCATACTGTTTTTAGGGAGAAAAGAAATAGAAGAACTCACAAAAATTGCAGCTTCTTCCATTGCACTTACATTTGTTCCTTATTTTGAGGGATTTGGTATTCCTCTTGCTGAGGCTATGTATTGTCATACACCCATTATAACCTCTAATGTTTCTTGCCTTCCAGAGATTGCTGGAGATACAGCTATTTACGCCAAGCCAGATGATGTAAATAGTATTGCTAATGCAATGAAAGAAATGTACTCAAATAAAGAAAAAAGAAATAAACTGATTGAAAATTGCAAGATTCGCAAAACAGCTTTTTCTTGGGATAAAGCTGCTAAAGAAGTTTGGAATGTATTAAAGCAGAATTTGTAATGTTAAAATCATCTTTTGGTAAAAAAATAGAAGCTGGTTGTGATGAAGCAGGAAGAGGATGTTTATCAGGGCCTGTGGTGGCCGCTAGTGTGATTTTACCAAAAAACTTTAAGAATCCATTATTAACTGATTCCAAGCAATTAAGTGAAAAAAAAAGAAACATTTTAGAAAAAGTAATAAAACAAAAAGCAATCTGTTGGGAGATTGGAACAGTTTGGAATAAAGATATTGATAAAATAAATATATTAAATGCATCAATAAAAGCAATGCATTTATCCCTAGAAAGACTAAAATTAAAGCCAGAATTACTCCTTATCGATGGAAATAAATTCCATAATTATGAAAATATTCCACACCAATGCATTATAAAAGGAGATAGCAAATTCGCATCTATTGCTGCAGCGTCTATTCTAGCAAAAACTTACAGAGACAAATTGATGAACAAATTACACGAAGAATTTCCTCAATATGGATGGGATAAAAATAAAGGGTATGCTACCAAAACTCACCGACAATCCATTGTTAATTACGCCCCTTGCAAGTACCATAGAAAGAGTTTTAAACTTTTACCTTTGCAATTAAAATTAAAATTGTAATGAAAACCCAACATCTAAGAATTTTAATCCTACTTCTTTTAGTAAGTTTTATTTTGTTTTTTGGATACAAAAACTACAAACAATTATCTAATAAAACCACTTCTTCTTTTCTTCTAATCCCAACAAATGCTTCACTTATCTTGCAAATAAATGATGTAGAAAATTTCAATAAAAAATTAAATAAATCTGAGATCTGGGAAAAGTGCAAGCAAGCAAATTATGTTAATAATATACAAAACAATATTTATTTCTTAGATTCTATAATTAAAATCTTAAACAAGTCCGAACAAAGAAAAATTAAAACCCTCTTTTTCTCTACCCACAAGTCGAGCTATAATGATGCTGCAGTTTTATTTTTGGCCTCTACAACAAAAAAGGTAAATATTAAAGATCTTGCTGAAACTTTTTTACAAATAAGTAGTAGTGAAATTGAAACACATACTTATGAAAATGAAACTATCTTTGAATTAAGACTTCTTTCTAGAAACTATTTTATCGCAGAAAAAGAAGGAATAGTTTTTGGAAGCAAATCAAAAATATTAATTCAAGATGCTATCAGACAATTTGGTGCAAAAAGCAATCTACTTAGTAACCCTGCTTTTAGCAAACTACAGAAAACTACAAGTAATAGTGCTATTGCAAATTTATACTATAACTTTAATAACCTTTTAGATTTAACTGAAGTTTATGGTAATGAGAAAAAAAAGAAGAATATCTTCTTAAACCATTTTTCTGATTGGGCAGCAACGGATATCTTTATTAAAAATAATTCCTTTTTCGCTAATGGCCTTTTGCACACAAACGATAAGGAAAACTTCTTAAGCACACTTAAAAATCAAAAAGGAGCAAGTCATGATATATGTGAAATTCTGCCCCAAAATACTTCACTTCTTTTTGAAATTTGCATAAGTAATGTTAAAAGTTTTACAGATAAGAAGAATGTCTTTTTACAAAAACATAATGCCTTTTACGATTGGGAAAAAAGAAAAAAATACCTACAAGAGAATCACAACTTTGAAATAAATAAGTTTTTAAGATATGTAGATAATGAGATTGGTATATTTAATATTTCTACAAAAAGTAAAGATAATCTTCAACATAGTTTTTCCTTTATAAAAGTTACGGATATTCAGCAATCCTCAATTTTCTTAAGCGATCTTATTAGTAAGGAGAACAAATCGGAATATAAAGGGTTTAGTATCTTTAATATTACTCAATCTAGCCTATTTTCATTTCTTTTTGGAGATGCGTTCTCTGCAAAAGAGAATACCTATTTTGTAGCTATTAAAGATTATCTTGTTTTTGGAAATAGCGCTTCCTCACTAGAATATGTGATTGATAATTATATCAGTAAAAATACTTTAAGTGAGAGTAAATATTTCCAAAAACTTCAACAGCAAATATACGGAAAGTCTAATTTATTCTTTTATATAAATCCTGGAAAATCAGTTGAGAGATTAAGCAAATTTTTAAATAAAAGATGGGGAGATCTATTTTACATAAATGAGGATTCTTTACAAAAGTTCACTGCATTCTCCTATCAGTTAAATGTTGGAGATCCACTTCTTTTAAATAACATGATGTTGTTCTATGATAAAGATTTTAAGGAAGAATTAAAACAGGAATGGTACGGACAATTAGATACTACTTTTGCTATAAAACCACAAATAATCTCTGATTACAAAACAGGAAAGAATCAAGTACTTCTACAAGACAATAGCAATAAGATTTATCTTTTCTCAACTAGCGGAGAAAAACTTTGGGAAAAGCAAATCCAGGGAAAAATTATGGGAGAAGTTTCTCAAATTGATTTTTACAAAAACAAAAAGTTGCAGATCCTATTCAATACCAAAAAGCATATATATATTATTGATAGATTAGGACGTTTTGTGAAGGATTTCCCAAAAAAATTGCCATCAGAGGCTACAAATGGACATGCCCTTTTCGATTACAACAAGAAGAAGAATTATAGAATCATAATTGCAGTAGAAGATGGAAAACTTTTAAACTTAGATAAAAAAGGGGATGAAGTAAAAGGATGGGGCTTTAAAGCTAGAAATTCAAAGATATCTGATAAATTACAACACTTTGTTGTAGGTAGCAAAGATTATATTTTGTACCCAGCTAAAGATAAAAATTTAGCTCTTTTAGCTAGAAATGGAAAAACAAGAGTTAATTATAATATTACTTCTGAGTTCAGCTCACAAAGTTTACAAGTTGATAAAAAGGGAACGCTTTATGGTATTACTTCTGAAGGAAAACTTTGGAGAGGAACACTAGAAGGAAATGCTATCGAACTTACACTACCAAATTTAATCTCAAACTCTAGATTCTTAATTGATAAAAATACGTTAATCTATAGTAATGAGAAGAATATTTTTATTGTTGACGAAAAATTTGACCTTTTACATACTTTTGAACTAGCAAATAGAATTGAAGATATTAATACTTTTAATGACAATTTAATTATTAAAACTAGTGTTGCTATTTATGTATGGAAAGATGGTAAAATTAAAGAAGGAACCCCAATTGAGACTAATGGCCTTACAGTAGCAAATGATTTAGATAAAGACGGAAAAATAAACCTAATTATTAGCCGCGATGCCTTCATTTACAATTTTGAGATTGAATAATTACTTGATTAAATACGTCAGTCTGAAATAAGGAATCAGATAGAATCTGCTATAAAAAAGATTCATCTCTAACAAAGGAATTTGAACTCCTCCTCTAATTAAAACTATTTCTTGTTTTTCTCTTTTGTACATTATTTCAGAAGAGAGATGCGGAATAATTGTTGGTTCTTCAGATGGTAAATAAATAATTCCAGTATTTACTCCTGCATAGATTCTATTTAAAAGTTCATAATTATAACCAACACTTGCTTTAGTAAATTTAAAAGAAGTATTTATCTCAGTAAAATAAAGTGATTCTTTTTGGAAATAATAAGCCCCTACCCCACTCAAATAAGGTAAACCATAAGAATGTGCAAAGAATAACTTCTTTTGTTGAGAGCTCCCCTTATCAAACCTACTCAAATCATACTTTTCAATCAAGTTAATAAGCAAGATTGAGTACTTTGAATTAGTTGCATAGCCCGCTTTTTTAAGGCCTTCTGCCCACGCTTTATAATCTGTTGGACTAAGCAAAAAGAGTGAATTATATCTTTCTCTTTCTATTAAAAATAATGAATGATCTTTATAAGAATCAGCAACCTTTGAATATTTCCTAAAACACTCTCCTTTTTCATCATCATCTTTAATTATAGTTTTTCCATTCCAATTATCGTGACACTTAATTCCAAAATGATTGTTTCCTTCAGTAGCTAAAAGACTTTCTCCATTCCCACTTTCCAAAATACCTTGTGCTAAGGTAATAGATGCAGGTATATTATATCTATGCATCTCATCAACAGCAATCTGGCTGTATTTTTCAATATATGTTTCTGTTTTATTTTGACTAAAAACACAAAGACATGAGAAAAGAAAAAAGAAAATAGATAGTTGTTTTACCATTTTACAAAGGTACATTATTCTATCTTTGCTCTTATGAAAGATTTTAAAGAAACAATATTAAGAGGAATTCCATCTCAGCTCCCTGAAAAGAAAGAGATTAATCCAGATATTAGTCATGCTCCTAATCGTAAGGACATACTTTCCAAAGAGGAAAAGAAACTTGCAATCCGTAATGCTTTGCGTTATTTTCCTGAGCACATGCACGCTACTTTAGCGCCTGAATTTACTGAAGAACTTAAAACTTACGGAAGAATCTATATGCATCGTTTTATACCTAATTACAAAATTAAAGCAAAACATCTGGAAGATTTTCCTCACAAAAGTAAACAAGCAGCAGCAATTCAGCTTATGCTCTCTAACAATTTGGATTATGCTATTGCACAGCACCCTGAGGAATTAATAACCTATGGAGGAAATGGTGCGGTTTTTCAGAATTGGGCACAATACCTACTTTGTATGCAATCTCTAGCAGAAATGACTGATGAACAAACGCTTGTATTGTATTCAGGTCATCCTATGGGATTATTCCCTTCACACAAAGATGCTCCTAGAGTTGTAGTTACAAATGGAATGATGATTCCAAACTATTCTAAACCAGATGATTTGGAAAAGTTCAATGCTTTAGGGGTTACTCAATATGGACAAATGACTGCTGGTTCTTTTATGTATATTGGTCCTCAAGGCATTGTGCATGGTACAACAATTACTATACTTAATGCAGCTAGAAAAATTGATGCAAAAGCAAAAGATTTAAGTGGAAAGATATTTGTTACCTCAGGACTTGGAGGTATGAGTGGTGCTCAGTCAAAAGCAGGAGTAATTGCTAAAGGTGTTTGTATAGTTGCAGAAGTAAATCCTCAAGCCACTTACAAAAGACATAAACAAGGTTGGGTTGATCAAGTCTTTTCTGATTTAGATGAATTACTAGATAGAGCTACATCTGCAAGAGATAATAAAGAAGTTGTTTCATTAGCTTATGATGGAAATATTGTTGATTTATGGGAAAGAATTGTGGAGCGTAATATCCATATTGAGATTGGCTCTGATCAAACTTCTTTACATAATCCTTGGGCTGGCGGGTACTACCCTGTAGGTATAAGTTTTAAGGAAGCAAATGAGATGATAGCTAACAATCCTGAAAAATTCAAAAAAGAGATCCGAAAAACTTTAGTTCGCCATACTAATGCAATAAATACCCTGACTGAAAGAGGAATGTATTTCTTTGATTATGGAAATGGCTTTTTGTTAGAAGCAAATCGTGCTGGAGCTGATATATTAAATGAAAAAGGTGATTTTAAATATCCATCATATGTACAAGATATTATGGGGCCAATGTATTTTGATTATGGTTTTGGGCCATTCAGATGGGTTTGTACATCAAACAATCCAAATGATTTAGCAATTACAGATAAAATTGCTGCTGAAATCTTAGAAGATATTATGCAAAACTCTCCTAATGAAATCAAACCTCAAATGAGTGATAATATTAATTGGATTAAAGAAGCAGAGAAAAATAAAATGGTAGTGGGCTCTCAGGCCCGTATATTATACGCTGATGCTGAAGGGAGAATGAAGATTGCTGAGGCATTTAATAATGCTATTGCTGAAGGAGCACTTTCTGCTCCTATTGTACTTGGTCGAGATCATCATGATGTAGGCGGAACAGACTCTCCTTACAGAGAAACTTCTAATATTTATGATGGCTCACAATTTACAGCTGACATGGCAATACATAACGTAATTGGCGATAGTTTTAGAGGCGCAACTTGGGTTTCTATTCATAATGGCGGTGGTGTAGGTTGGGGTGAAGTAATCAATGGAGGTTTTGGTATATTATTGGATGGCTCTTCTGATGCTGACAGGCGATTAAAATCCATGTTATTTTGGGATGTAAATAATGGGATTTCGAGAAGAAGTTGGGCAAGAAATAAAGAAGCTAATTTTACAATTAAAAGAGCTATGAGAATGAATCCTGACCTAAAGGTGACTCTTCCTAGTGTGGTTGATGATGATCTAATAAATAATTTGGTATTTTAAATTTGAACGGACAAAATTTCATTTTTTCAAAAATTCTAATACCCTAAATTTAATTACTTTTGTAAAAAAATTATGATAAAGACTATTTACTTTCTAGTTACTTCAATGCTAATTTCCTCAATTACATTTGCACAAGTGAAAATCAAGACAAGCGGAAATTATAGCAATCCTTCCTATTTAATTGATAATGCGCTTATTGGAAATGGAGTGGTTACTTCAAATCATAGTTTCACAGGCAATCCTACTCAAATAGGGTTTTTCTCCGATTCTTTAGGACTAATAGGAATGGATAGTGGTTTTGTGCTTACCACTGGTGGTGTGGATTCTATTGGTGTTCTTGGTGCAGATACAAGCTTCTCAATCGTTCAAGATTATTTTCTTTCTTCTGATTTATTTGGCGGCTCTGACGCTGATTTACTTACCATTGCTAACTCAGTTCCTGCTATGATCGGCCAATCCTTTACAGTGGGTTCAACTCAAGATGTAGCAATTCTGGAATTTGATTTTGTGCCTTCTTCAGATACTGTAAAATTTAATTATGTGTTTGCATCAGAAGAATATCTTATTTTTATAAATTCAGCATTTAATGATGTATTTGCTTTCTTGATATCTGGTCCTGGAATTTCTGGTCCTTACGCCTCTCCTGCAGCTTTTCCTAATGGAGCTATCAATATTGCTGAAGTGCCCAACTCTAACCCATCTCTTCCAATTACAGTTAGTACTATAAATGACACTTTA
>Ga0315328_10000410_pt1 | contig 18595 bp, 15 predicted proteins | sample M120032315metaG_FD_203462 | JGI IMG/M metagenome (GOLD analysis project Ga0315328, IMG submission 203462) | Ammonia-oxidizing marine archaeal communities from Monterey Bay, California, United States - M1 200m 32315 | ecosystem: Environmental > Aquatic > Marine > Intertidal zone | place: USA... | reverse complement strand
CTTTCATTTTCTTGGCCTGAAATAGGCGTTTTTCCTATTTTATTTTTTGCGTTTGTCCCACTTTTAATATTGGAGGACGAATTACAAAATTCAAATGAAAACAAAAAGGGAAGAAAAATTTTTTGGCTCTCTTTTTTCGCATTTTTTATTTTTAATGTAATTACAACTTACTGGGTATATCACGCTACACCTCTTGGTGCAATTGTTGCTTTTTTTGTGAATGCAACCTTAATGGCGACAGCTTTTTATTTTTTTCATAAAGTTAAAACTGGAAGCAAAAATAGATTAGGATACTTCTCTTTTATTGTTCTTTGGATTTCAATGGAATATTTGAACCTAAATTGGGGATTGTCATGGCCTTGGCTGATATTAGGAAATGGATTTTCGAATATACCTGATATAGTGCAGTGGTATGAGTTTACTGGATTTTTAGGAGGTTCATTCTGGGTGTTATTGATGAATGTTTTAATATTCAAATTAGTACAAACTAAAAATGCAAAAGTACTAGTTTTACCTTGTTTATTACTGATCTTACCATTGCTATTTTCGTTCTATCTTATTCCAAATACGACAAATGAAGAGCAATTAAAAGTGTTGATTTTGCAGCCAAATGTTGATCCTTATACTGATAAGTTTAATGTAGGATACGAAAAGCAATTAGATGAATTTATTACTCTTGCAAAAACTAAACTTACTGAGGAAACTCAACTTTTAGTAGGTCCTGAAACTGCTCTTCTGGAAGAGATTTGGGAAAATAAATTTGAGGCAACCTATAGTGTTAGAAAATTTAGAGAATTACAAAAGCAATTTCCGAAATTGAACATAATTGTTGGGGCTTCTACTTATAAGATGTTTGGACATGGAGAGCAAAAAACAACAACTGCTCGTCAAATTAGAAATGAGAATATCTTTTATGATGCTTATAACTCAGCTATTTTTATTCCTAATGGGGATTCTGTTAAAGCCTATCATAAAACAAAATTAGTTCCAGGAGTTGAAAAAATGCCTTTTCCAAATGTATTGGACAAATTAGCAGAATTAGCTGTTGATTTAGGAGGAATAAGTGGTTCGTTAGGAAAAGAAAATACAATTCATAATTTCTTAATTAATGATAAAAATATCCGTCCTCTTATTTGTTATGAAAGTATTTATGGAGAGATGAATTATAAAGGTTCTGATTTGATTGCTATAATTACTAATGATGGTTGGTGGAAAAATTCAGCAGGTTATAGGCAGCATTTTTCTTATGCGAGTTTAAGGGCTATAGAACAAAGAAAAACAATTGTTCGTTCTGCAAATACAGGGATTTCAGGAGTTATTGATGAAAAAGGAAAAATTTTGCAAAAAACAAAATGGAATGACAAGATTTGTATTACAGCAAATCTTAACTTGAATCCTCAAACTACTTTTTATAGTCAGTTTGGGAACTATATTGGAAGGATAAGTATTTTTATTTCTATTTTATTGTTAACAATAACATTTGTCAAGAATAAGTTATGAAAATGAAAAACCCACTCTAAAAGAATGGGTTTTTTAAATTTTTAACAGAAAATTTTCTAATTATTCTTTAGAATTATCATCAGATACGTCATCTGCAGTTGTTTCTGCCTCTACTGGCACTTCCTCTTCGGCTTCCTCTTCTACTTCTTCTGTAATAATTTCTGCCACATCAACTTTCAAAGCATCTCCATTAATACTAGAGGTACTGATATTAAATGCCTTATTAATAGGACAAGTTGTCCCATCACTACATTCACAATTTACAATAAATAAGCCGAGGACAAATAAAATGCCCAATCCCCAAGTTAACGGTTTTTCCAAGTTTCCCATAATTAATTATTTTTGGTTTGTATGTGGCTAAATTATAAAAAATAATTTAATAATCCATTTCAGTTTTTGTAAAGCAAAAAATATTTCAGAATAAATTCCCAAAAACCATTACTTTTGCTTTGTGCGAAATAGACATACGTATTATATTAAAAACAAAAAAGAGTTTACAGAAAAGTTAGTTTTTTGGGCTAAAAAGTATAAACATTCTTGCCTTTTAGATTCCAATAAACAAAGCTTTAAAATGCCCAAAAACTATTTCGAATATGAGTTTCTTTTCGGAGTCGGAGCGCATAAAATTTGTTGTGCAGAAAATAATTCTTTTGAAAGATTAAAACATTTTTATAAGCAAAACAAAGACTGGATGTTTGGTTATTTTTCTTATGACTTAAAGAATGAAACAGAAAGTTTACGTTCTAATAATTTAGACAATATAGAATTCCCTAATCTTTATTTTTTTATTCCAAAAATTATTTTTACAACGAAGGAAGAAGCACTATATATAGATACTTTTATGTCTAAAAAAGAAACAAATTCTATTGTTGAGGAAATTGAGAATCAATATTGTGATGAAGGATTCTTTGGAGGATTAAAAATACAAAAAAGAGAATCAGAGTTAGAATATCTAGAAAAAATAAAACAAATAAAAGCTCATATTAAAAGGGGAGATATTTATGAATTGAATTATTGTCAAGAGTTTTTTTCTGAGAATGTGGATATAAATTCAGAAGCATTATTTTGCAGATTAAACAAAAAATCAAAAGCTCCATTTTCTGCTTTTTTATCTTTGGAAGACAAATGCTTAATTTGCTCAAGTCCAGAACGTTTCTTAAGAAAAGATAATCAAAAACTATTATCGCAACCAATAAAAGGGACAAGAAAAAGAAGTTCTAAGAAAGAAATAGATTTTCAACTACAAATCGAGTTATTAAATAGCGAAAAAGACAAATCTGAGAATGTAATGATTGCTGATTTGGTAAGAAATGATTTATCAAAATGTGCAGAAAAAGCAAGTGTAAAAGTAGAGGAACTTTTTGGGGTTTACCCCTTTGAGCAAGTGCATCAAATGATTAGTACAGTAACAGCAGAATTATCAACTAAGTATCATTTTGTAGACGCTATAAAAGGAGCCTTTCCTATGGGCTCAATGACAGGCGCTCCTAAAAAGAAAGCAATGGAATTAATTGAGAAATTTGAAACTACAAAAAGAGGGCTTTTTTCTGGTAGTATCGGTTATATTAAACCAAATTCTGATTTTGATTTTAATGTGGTAATCAGAAGTATTCTGTATAACTCAACAAAAAAATATCTTTCTGTAATGGTTGGAGGTGCTATCACAAATAAATCAATTCCAAAGGACGAATATGAAGAATGCCTTGTAAAAATAAAAACAATTTTGGAAATTGTATCAGGAGAAAAAGAAAGAGCAATATGAAAGAGAAATTAGGGGAATATATTAAGAAGAATCGTCTTTTTAAGTTAGGAGACAATCTTTTGCTTACCATTAGTGGCGGAGCAGATAGTGTTGCTTTGGCCTATCTTTTAAAAGAATTAAATTATAATTTCAGCTTGGCTCATTGTAATTTTGGCTTAAGAAATAAGGAGTCAGATAAGGATGAGGATTTTATAAAATCATTAGCAAAAAAAATGGATGTAGCTTGTTTTGTAAAAAAATTTAAAACAAAAATTTTTGCAGATCAAAATAAAATATCTATTCAGATGGCCGCAAGGGATTTACGATACAATTGGTTTGAACAAGTTAGAAAACAAAATGATTTTGATTTTATCTTAACAGCACATCATAGAGATGATGATATAGAAACTTTTCTCATCAATCTTTTAAGAGGGACTTCAATAAAAGGCATGTTAGGCATTCATTCAAAAAAAAGAAAATTAGTAAGACCATTTTTATTTGCTAAAAAGCAAGAAATTTATGATTTTTTAGAAAAAAATAAGATAGAATTTCGTAAGGACAGCAGCAATAAAGATATAAAATATTTGAGAAATAAGATTCGGGAAAGACTGATTCCTTTACTTAAAGAAATAAATCCTTCTTTTAATGAAACGCTCGTAAAAGAAAAAAACTATTTAAGAGCTGTATCATCAATTTATTTTACGGAAATTGAAAAGCAAAGAAATAAAATACTAAAACAAAAAGAGAATTATTTTACCATTAGTAAAACAGAATTAAAAAAATTAAATCCGTTAGAAACATATCTTTATGAATTTTTAAAACCATTCGGATTTTCGAATATAGAGGACATTGCTCGTACAATCTCTAAGCAATCTGGCAAGCTCTTTTTCTCTTCTACTCATCGTATTACAATGGATAGAAAAGATTTGATAATTGAAGCTATTGGGCAAAATGAGAAGGTTGAAATTCTGATTGAAGAAGTTGATAACAAATGTTTATATCCATTACATTTAGAGTTTAGGATTTCAGATAATTTGGGAATAAAAAAAGATAAAGAGATTGCTATCGTTGATTTTAATAAATTGAGATTTCCACTAATGCTAAGAAAATGGCAAGAAGGAGACTTTTTCACTCCTTCTGGGATGAAAGGCAAGAAGAAATTAAGTGACTTCTTTATCGACAATAAAATCTCAATCCCTGAAAAGCAACAAATTTGGTTACTTTGTTCAGCTAACGAGATTGTTTGGATAGTTGGCCATCGGATTTCCGAAAAATTCAAAATAACTGAAACCAGTAAAAAGGCGTATATTGTGCAACTTTTAAAAAAACAAAATGTCAGAAATTAAATTTGTAGAGAAACAATATTTAGGGCTAAATAAAATGTCACTTTCTAGAAGAATAACTTTAGCTCTTTTTTGTTTTGTAGCCTATTATTGGAAAGAAAATCATGAAAAATCGGGTGAACTTTTTTTCTTCTTAGGAATTGCTATTTTAATAATATCGGTTTTGCTAGTTTTCATTCTTCATTTTGAAACGAAGGTGAAAAACAAAAGCATCATATTAGATGGTCTTTGGACTTCCAGAAAAGTCAAGATTGATTTAAATAGTATTCAATCGGTGAAAAAAGTAATGTATAGCAAATATATTTTGAATCGATCTGTTTATAATTTGCATTTAAAAGGTACTATTCGTTTTTATACTAGAGGTCCCAATGCGGTAGAACTTATTGATAAAGATGGCTTAATTTACCTTATTGGAAGTCAAAATTCAGCAGAACTAGAAAGGATTATAAATCAAGAATTAAGCTAAAAAAGAATGAAAAAACTATTAGTTATAATATTCTTTCTATTTGTTGGGGTTTTTACAAATGCTCAAATTATAGATCCTGTAATTTGGGAATTTTCACAAAGCACTATTTCAGATTCAGAAGTTGAACTACAGTTTAAAGCGAGTATTGAAAAGCATTGGCATTTATATTCTCAATTTACTGGACAATATTATAATGATGAGGGCCCCATTCCTACATCCTTTGTTTTCAAGGAATCAGATTTTTTTATCAAAAAGGATAGTGTTATAGAAGAACTTCCTATAGAAGATTATGATCCTATTTGGGAAGAAACATTAAAATACTATGAAGAAGCAGTTACTTTTAGACAGAGAATAAAATTACTAACTAAAGATCCATTTAATATAACAGGAGAGATTAATTTTATGTTATGCGATGAGGCTCAATGTGTTTTTCCAATGCCACTCCCTTTTTCATTTAATATCAATTCAGAGGTCAGTATTCAAGAGACAGAAAAACAGAAGACAGTTACGAATCAAGATATTCTAAATACAAAAAAATATAATGACAAATTAGTAAATTTAGGCAATCCTTCTACTGATTGTGGTGAAAAGAAATCTAAAGAGAACTCTTTATGGGCTATTTTTATCTTAGGACTTTTAGGAGGACTTATTGCCCTTATAACACCTTGTGTTTTCCCTATGATTCCTCTTACTGTTAGCTTTTTTACTAAAGGAGAAAAAGGAAAGGGCATGTTCAATGCGGCTATGTATGGCTTTTTCATTATGCTAATTTATTTTCTGTTAAGCATCCCATTTCATCTAATGCCAAATATTGATCCTGAGATATTAAATCAGATTTCTACAAATAGTTGGTTGAACCTATTTTTCTTTGCTATCTTCATAGCTTTTGCACTTTCCTTTTTTGGGTATTATGAACTAACTCTTCCAAGTAAATGGGGTAATAAGGCTGATGCAGGCTCTAATATTGGCGGATTAATTGGTATCTTTTTTATGGCGCTAACTTTGGCAATTGTTTCATTCTCTTGCACAGGGCCAATTTTAGGATCACTTTTAGCAGGAACTTTGGGTGGAGATGTGAGTACAATCAATTTTTTAGGAATGGAATTTAAAATGGTTGCGACTAAATTAACAGCTGGTATGACGGGATTTGGTTTAGCTCTAGGGTTTCCATTTGCCTTATTTGCGCTATTTCCAAAACTATTAGATACCCTTCCTCAATCAGGAGGGTGGCTAAATTCAGTAAAGGTAGTATTAGGATTTTTAGAAGTAGCATTGGCTATTAAGTTTCTTTCTAATGCCGATATGGTAGAGCAATGGGGACTGATAAAAAGAGAAACATTTTTTGTGCTTTGGTTTATTGTTGGTGTGCTTACAGTACTATATTTAGTTGGCAAAATTCAATTCCCTCATGATTCTAAATTATTAAGGATATCCAAGATTCGGTATGCTTTTATTTTATCTTTTTCACTATTTACTATTTATTTAATTCCTGGGATGTTTGGTGCGCATCTAAATTGGTGGGAGCATGAGGCCTTAAGTGGATTCCCGCCACCACTAAGCTATAGCTATACATACGAGCAAGAAGAAAAAGAAATATTTTTTGATTATTGGGAGGCGATAGAATTTGCAGAAAAAGAGAGTAAAGCCGTATTTATTGATTTTACAGGCTGGGCTTGCGTCAATTGTAGAAAAATGGAAGAAAATGTATTCCCAGAGGTAGAGAATTTATTAGATGAATTCGTGCTTTGTCAACTTTATGTGGATGAGGATGTTTTATTAAATAATCCTGAAACGGTAGTTGTCCCTACATCTGATGGAAGAACAAAGAAGAAAACGTTAAAAACAATTGGGAATAAATGGAGTACCTTGCAAGCGGTAACTTATGCAAGTTCATCACAGCCATACTATGTACTTTATAGTCCAAAAACAGGACTTTTAACGAATCCTATTGGCTATACCCCTAATATTAGTGAATTTGAAAAATGGCTAATATGTGGGTTAGCCGAATTCAATAAATAAAAAGGCATTATAAATTCCTTATATTCGCATCTTTAAAATCAAAAATTATTATGGCAAAAAAGAAAATTATTACTAAAAATTCTGAAAAGTTTTTAGAAAAATATTTGAATAATTGTTCTCCAACAGGATTTGAAAGTGAGGGGCAAAAATTATGGCTAGAATATATCAAGCCCTATATTGACGAGCATTTTGTAGATACTTACGGCTCTGTTGTTGGAGTAATCAATCCGAAAGCAAAATATAAAGTAGTTATAGAAGCGCATGCGGATGAAATTTCATGGTTTGTACATTATATTACTAAAGAGGGCTTTATTTATTTGATTCGTAATGGGGGCTCTGACCATCAAATTGCACCATCAAAAAGGGTAAATATTCACACCCAAAAAGGCATGGTGAAAGCAGTTTTTGGCTGGCCTGCAATTCATACCCGTAAGGCAGGAACGGAGAAAACACCAAAAGTAGAAAATATCTTTTTAGATTGTGGTTGCGCTAGTAAAAAGGAAGTCGAAAAATTGGGCATTCATGTGGGTTGTGTGGTTACTTATGAAGATCGATTTATGTTTCTAAATAAGAATTTTTATGTAGGAAGAGCTTTGGATAATAGAATGGGGGGATTTATGATTGCGGAAGTTGCAAGGTTACTCAAAGAAAACAAAGTTAAATTACCTTTTGGACTTTATATTACCAATTCTGTTCAGGAAGAAGTAGGACTTAGGGGAGCGCAAATGATTACAGAAAGCATAAAACCAGATGTTGCTATTATTACGGATGTTTGTCATGACACCAACACCCCAATGATTGATAAAATTAAAGAAGGGGATACAAAGTGTGGAGATGGTCCAGTGCTTACTTATGGTCCAGCAGTTCAAAATAATTTACTGAAACTAATTATTAATTCTGCTGAAAAGAATAAAATTCCTTTCCAAAGAAATGCCGCTTCTCGTTCAACTGGAACGGATACAGATGCTTTCGCCTATTCTACAGGCGGAGTAGCTTCTGCTCTTATTTCTTTGCCGTTAAGGTATATGCATACTACTGTGGAAAGTGCCCATAAAAATGATGTAGAAAATGTAATTCGATTGATGTTTGAATCTTTGAGAACGATTAAAAATAATCAGGATTTTAGGTATTTGAAGTAGAGATTAAACTTCATTATAGCGAAAACAATCTGCTAAATGGTTATTTACGATTCCCATGGCTTGCATGTGTGCGTAAACAATTGTGGAACCTACAAATTTGAATCCTCTCTTTTTCAAATCAGTACTTATTTTATCAGATAATGGAGTGTTTGTTGGTAATTCTTTCATGCTTTTGAATTTATTTTGAATTGGCTTTCCATTTACAAAACCCCAAAGGTATTTAGAGAATGTGCTAAATTCTTTTTGCACTTTCATAAAGGCAATAGCATTTGTTTTGGCAGCTTTTATTTTTAATTGGTTTCTAATTATTCTTTCATCTTTTCCTAATACTTCCAATTTTTTATCAGAATAGTTAGCAATTTTTTCATAGTTAAACTCATCAAAAGCGATTCTAAAATTTTCTCTTTTTTTGAGGATTGTAATCCAACTAAGACCTGCTTGAAAAGTTTCTAAAAGTAAAGATTCAAATATTTTTTTATCATTATAAATAGGAACACCCCACTCTTTGTCGTGATATTCAATATAAAGGGAGTCTTTCTCAGCCCAATTACACCTTTTTATTTTCCGTGACATTTTTTATATTTCTTCCCAGATCCGCATGGACATGGCTCATTTCTTCCTACTTTTTGTTCCACTCTTACTGGTTGTGTTTTTTGTGGAAGTTGTGGTGCTTGGTTCTGATTTTGAGGATCATTTGATGGAGTAGCCATTTCTGGGCGACTTGTTTGTAAATTTGTTTCTGCTTGTCTTCTTTCCTCTTGCACTGCCGATTGTGTTGGTAAGCCAGCTTTCAATAGGAAAGAAACAATTTCTTTATTTACTTTATCAATAAAGATTTTGAATAAATTGAAAGATTCAAATTTGTAAATCAAGAGTGGATCCTTCTGCTCATAAACAGCGTTCTGCACTGATTGTTTAAGCTCATCCATTTCTCTTAAATGCTCTTTCCATGTGTCGTCAATTATAGCTAGTGTCACACTTTTTTCAATCGCTAGACCAATATTCTTACCTTCTTGTTCTACCGATTCTTTCAGGTTAGTAACTATTTGTAGGGTTTTCATTCCATCTGTAAAAGGCATCACAATATTTTCATAAGTAGCAGACTGATTTTTAAAAACATCTTTAATAATTGGGAAAGCTTTTTGGGCAATAGTTTCTGATTTTAATTGATAATTTTTATAACAAGATTTGTAAGTCTTGTCTACAATTTCATGCATATCTAAATCTTGAAATTCTTGCTCAGAAACTGAGCTGTCACTTGCCAGAAAGCGAATTAAATCTAGTTTGAAATTTTCAAAATCTTTTACTTCATGGGTTTGCTCTACAATACTTTCGCAAGTATCATAAATCATATTGGAAATATCTAAAGAAAGCCTATCACCATGAAGTGCATGCCTTCTTTTTTTGTAGATTACTTCCCTTTGCTGATTCATTACATCATCATATTCCAACAACCTTTTTCGAATCCCAAAATTATTTTCTTCTACTTTTTTCTGTGCCCTTTCTATAGATTTACTCACCATGGAATGCTGAATAACTTCTCCTTCTTCCAAGCCCATTCTATCCATTAGTTTTGCAATTCTTTCCGAGCCGAAAAGCCGCATCAAATTATCTTCTAAGGAAACAAAAAATTGGGAAGAACCAGGATCTCCTTGCCTTCCTGATCGGCCTCTTAGTTGCCTATCTACCCTTCTTGAATCATGTCTTTCTGTACCCAGAATTGCTAAACCACCAGCCTGTTTCACCTCATCTGAAAGCTTAATATCCGTTCCTCTACCAGCCATATTGGTAGCAATAGTTACAACAGATGCCTTTCCGGCTTCCGCTACAATATCCGCTTCTCTTTGGTGTAGTTTTGCATTTAGCACATTGTGTTTAATATTTCTCATTTTAAGCGTTCGGCTGAGTAGTTCTGAAATTTCAACAGAGGTAGTCCCAACTAATATTGGTCTTCCCGCTTTTGTTAAAGCATCAATTTCTTCAATTACAGCATTGTATTTTTCACGATTTGTTTTGTAAACCAAATCATTTTTGTCATCTCGAACAATTGGGCGATTGGTAGGAATTACAACAACATCCAATTCGTAAATTTCCCAAAATTCACCAGCTTCTGTTTCAGCAGTACCGGTCATTCCAGACAGCTTATTGTACATTCTGAAATAATTTTGAAGTGTAATAGTAGCATAAGTTTGGGTGGCTTCTTCAATTTTCACATTTTCTTTAGCTTCAATTGCTTGGTGTAAACCATCAGAATATCTTCTTCCTTCCATGATACGACCTGTCTGTTCATCTACAATTTTTACTTTGTTATCCATTACCACATACTCCACATCTTTTTCAAACAAAGTATATGCTTTCAAAAGCTGATTTACCGTATGAATCCTTTCACTTTTTATGGCGAAATCCCTGAGCAGTTCTTCTTTTTTAGTCTCTCTTTTTTTATCTGACAGTTCTGCTTTTTCTAGTTCTGCAATTTCCATTCCAACATCAGGCATTACAAAGAAATTTTTATCTTCAATTTCTTTTGTCATCAAATCAATCCCCTTCTCAGTTAACTCAATAGTATTTTGTTTTTCATCAATTACAAAGAAAAGTTCTTCATCTACTTTATGCATTTCCTTACTTTGTTCTTGCATATAAAAATTCTCTGTTTTTTGAAGTTGCATTTTCACCCCTTCCTCACTTAAAAACTTAATAAGTGCCTTATTTTTAGGGAGTCCTCTATAAGCCATCAGCAGGTTAAACCCAGCATCATCCATTTTTCCTTCTGCAAACATCTTTTTAGCATCAGAAATAACAGTAGTAATAAACTTTTTTTGCACAGAAAAAAGGCGTTCTAAATTATGTTTTAGTTCATTGTATTCGTGCACATCACCTTTTGGAATTGGGCCGGAAATAATAAGTGGCGTACGAGCATCATCAACAAGTACAGAGTCTACCTCATCTACAATAGTATAATGGTGTTTTCTTTGTACTAAATCATTTGATCTTCTTGCCATATTATCACGTAAATAATCAAAACCAAATTCGTTATTTGTGCCATATGTAATATCGGCTAAATAGGCCTTTTTTCTTTCATCAGAATTTGGTTGATGATTATCAATACAATCGATACTTAGGCCATGGAATTGAAAAATTGGCCCCATCCATTCAGAATCCCTTTTCGCTAAATAGTTATTCACAGTCACTAGGTGAACGCCCAAGCCAGTTAGTGCATTCAAATAAACAGGCAAAGTAGCCACTAAAGTTTTTCCTTCCCCTGTTGCCATTTCAGCAATTTTTCCTTGATGCAATACAACCCCCCCCACCAATTGCACATCATAATGAATCATATTCCAACTGATTTCATTTCCTGCAGCTACCCAAGAATTTTTATAAATGGCTTTTTCACCATTAATACTAACAAAATCTTTATTTGCCGCCAAATTTTTATCAAAATCATTAGCAGAAACAGTGATATTAGTATTGTTTGAGAATCGTGTTGCGGTTTCTTTTATAACAGCAAATGCAGTAGGAAGAATTGTGTTTAGGGTTATTTCTATTTTCTCAATAACACTTTTTTCGATTTCATCTATTTTATTATAGATTTCCTCTTTTTCATCAATATCAATTCCTTTTTTATCTGATTTATTTTTTAATGATTTGATTTCTTCTTTTTCAGAAAAAACACTTTCTTCTATTTTTGCTTTTAGCTCAATTGTTTTTGAACGCAACTCATCATTGCTAATATTAGTTATTTTTTCATGCTCAGCATGAATTTGCTTAATAATTGGCTCAATACTCTTTATATCCTTATCATATTTTTTGCCAAATAATTTGGTAACCAAGTTAAAAATGCCCGCCATATTAATTCTTTAAATAGAAGGAGCAAAGGTAGTTAAAAGAAGATGTTTTTTAGAAAAAAGCAATGAAGCTTTTTTTTAGTATTCATCTTCATTAAAAAAGAAATCTTCTTTGGTAGGATAGTCAGGCCAAATTTCTTCAATAGATTCGTATATTTCACCCTCAACACTTAGCTCTTGTAGATTTTCTACCACTTCCAAAGGCGCACCCGAACGGATAGCAAAATCTATTAGCTCATCTTTTGTTGCTGGCCAAGGTGCATCTTCTAATTTTGATGCTAATTCTAATGTCCAATACATAATCTCTCTTATTTGGTTTTGCAAAAGTAATTTTTTTGTCGAATTATCAAAACTTAATCCAACAAATTTCAGATTCTTCTTTTTCTTTCAAAATTAATCTAGCAAGCACGAATAAATAGTCAGATAAACGATTGAGATATTTTAAACAATTCGCACTTATTTTCTGTTCAGATCGTAGCGTAACAATTCTTCTTTCAGCTCTTCTGCAAATTGTTCTAGTAATTTGACAAAGGGAGAAAACAGGATGTCCGCAAGGCAAAATAAATTCAGTTAATGGTGGTAATTTTTTTTCCATTTTATCAATTTTATTCTCTAAATCTAAAATGCTTTCTTTTGTTATTACAGGTAGTTTTATCTGTGATTTTCTCCCGTCAAAAGCTAAAAGACAACCTAGATTAAAAAGTTGATTTTGAATTTTTAGTAAGATATCTTTATGATTCTCACTTATTTTTTGGTCGTGAATATGCCCAATATAAGCATTAAGCTCATCAATAGTACCGTAAGCTTCAAGGCGAATATTATCCTTTCGAACCTTTGTTCCTCCAAGTAGACTACTCTCTCCTTTATCTCCTTTTTTGGTATAAATTTTCATATTTTAATTATTTAAGGTATCGGATTCAATTATGCCATCTTTTAGGCGAATGACTCTTCCAGCATATTTAGCTATATCTTCTTCATGAGTTACTACAATAATAGTATTTCCCTTTTGGTGAATTTTCTGAAATAGCTTCATAATTTCAATAGAAGTTTCAGAATCCAAATTTCCTGTTGGTTCATCTGCTAAAATAATAGAAGGGTTATTTACAAGGGCCCTTGCAATAGCAACTCTTTGCCTTTGGCCACCAGAGAGTTCATTTGGTTTATGGGTAATTCTATCAGATAATCCAACATTTTTCAATGCTTTTTTTGCTATTGTCTCCCTTTCTTCTTTTTTAATCCCTGCATAAATAAGTGGTAGTATAACATTTTCCAATGCCGTATATCTAGGCAAAAGATTAAAAGTTTGAAAAATAAATCCTATCTCTTTGTTTCTTATATTAGCAAGTGAATTGTCATCCATTTCTTTGACATTGGTTCCGTTCAAATTATAAGAGCCAGAAGTTGGACTATCTAAGCAACCAATCAAATTCATAAGAGTAGATTTTCCTGAGCCAGAAGCTCCCATTAAGGCAACAAACTCATTCTTTTTTATGGAAAAACTTACATCATTCAGTGCATTAATAGCCACTGTTCCTACTTTAAAATGTCGGCTCAAATTTTCTGATGAAATAATTGTATTTTCCACAATACAAATGTAAGATTAAAAGCGGATTATAAAATTTTCTTTACTTAATTCTGACTTAATAAAAACAATGCCTAAAAAGAATAAATCAATTGTGAGGGTAGTCCTTTCGTGTGCTTTCACGTACTCCCAAGCACTCTCCATGCCGGAAGACCAATGAATATCATCAAAAATAAAGATAGAATCATTATTAGCGTATCTCAAAATTTCTTCAAAATAATAGATAGTTGGTTTTTCTTGATGGTTGCCATCAATAAAAGCCAAATCAACATTTTTTATTCTTTCTAATTTTTGTGTTAATGTATGCTTAAAATCACCAATTGTAATATCGATATTTTCTAAATTCATTTTATCAAAATTTTCCTTAGCCAATTGGGCAGTTTCTGGGCACCCTTCAAATGTAAAAACCTTTATATCAGCTTTTCTATATGCTAAATAAGCAGTACTAATTCCTAAGGAAGTACCAAGTTCTATTATATTTTTTGGTCTAAGAAAATGACAGATTCGATAAAGTAATTGTCCAAATTTTACATCTTTAGCAGAATTTCTTGCTACATCTTTTACCGCTCTTTTCCTGTTATCATTTATACTACTTCCTGCCCCAAAATCAGTAATTTCAATAATTTTTTCTGATTTGAAAAGTTCTTTTCTTAAAAGCTCAATAGTGTTGCAATGCTCGTTTTCCGTTTTTTCATTTAGTATTTTTGTAATAAAGGTATATAGAAATGGAGCATGAGCTGAGTGCTTTCCTTTAGCAGAAAATAAATATCTTAAATACCGAATGATAAGTTGTAGTTTTTTCATGAGTGGCGAAAATACAACTTAAATTATAAAATTTACTTGACAAAAATCTTCTCACAAATCTTTTTATTAATGCGTACAAAGTAAAAATTAGGAGGCAAGTTTTTTATTTTAATTTTGTTGTTGCCTTTATTCACAGCAATAGTTTTAATACTCTTACCAAGCAAGTTGGTAATTTGCAATATAGAATTTTCTGAAAAATTAGACTCAATATACAAGACTCCATTAGAAGGATTAGGATAAACTAGAACTTTGGAAAATATTTCATCTATATTAGAAGTAGAAGCATAAGTGATGCCTTTATAAGGTTGCATAATAGCTTGTTGGCTTCCGTTTGTATTGGTAAATCGCACTCTTCCTCTTCCGGTATCAGGCCCAATCATTACTGGGTCAGTAAAAAAATGGAATGAAAAATCAATGGTATCATTAGCAGATATTATTACTGAGGTTGTGTCTTGGTTTGCCGGGAGACAAAAAGTAACGCACATAGAACTCTCCCAACTATTAGATGGCAGGTTATTTATTACTCTTTGTATATTTATTTGCACTCCATCATTACTCGTATTGATAAGTTCTCCAAAAATATCAATAATATCTCCTGGATTCCCATAAGATGTTACAGTAGACGTACTTTTTAATTGAAAATTAAAAGTACCATTTAGACCTGTAATTTGCGAACAACCACCAGAGTTTACTCCTAATAAACTATCTATATCACACCAAATATTGGTTGTTTGTCCATTTGGAGGATTAGAATTAGAAAACCAGCTATGATAGGCAAACAACATCCCACTTGTATCTATCAAATAAGCATTGTTTGGACCATTGTAATAATTCCACCATTCATTACAGGGGCCATCAATATAAATGGGTACAGAAATTGGAACTGGTACATATGATCCTGTTCCTACTCCATTCATCATATCTTGCAAATTCGCCTTTCTTTCCGCATAAGTATTTGGTTGATAATAAGGAGGATTAGTTGGATTTATATTTCCACTATAAGGCATTACACTGCCTGTTGGATGTGCTTCCACTGTATAGACTACAAAGCAAGCAATATCGTTTCCAAATTGTGTATTTACGGCATTTAGTACAGTCATGTGGTCACGAAAAATAGGACAAGTATAACTTCCAGCAACCATTAGTACTCTTTTCCCTGTATTTAAAACTGAAGAAAGTGTTATGCTATTTCCGTTAATATCATATAAAGTAAAATCTGCCATTGTATCGCCAGCATTGATTGCTATCCATGAGTTTCCTTGATTTCTAGGTATTATTGTACAAACAGAGTCCGCATCATTGGGCAAACTACCAATACCAATTGATGGTAGAAGCTGAACTTGTGCTTTAACAAGAAGCGGTAATAAAAAAAGTATTAAAATACTTTTTTTCATTTTAAAATGAGTTTTTTCTTTATAGTACCATCATCATAAATGTACAATAGCATTTGTTTTTTAACTTTAGTTTTTTTTCCGCTTAGATCTAATACGGAAATAAGTTTTTTTGATGAGTAAGAAAGTTCGTTCTCTCCTAAAGTAATAGCTAATAAATAATTAGAAGTATCAGTGCAGCCATTAACATCTGTAACTACTACATACCAAGGAGGACCTACTTGGCCAGTTGGATTTATGTTCTGGGTTATTTCTCCTGTAGTCCACAAGAACGAATAAGGCGAGACTCCAAAATTTATAGTAGACTCAAAAGTCATTCCGTTTTGAGCAATAGTTACTTCCATTTCGTACTTACTTATTTGTCCGTTATAAGCAGTGAGCGTGTTATTGTCTGCACTATAATTTTGTGTTCCACTTAGGAGGAAAGTATTTGTTTGCATTGGATTGATATAAACTGTACCAATCAAACCATCTATAAAGTTAAGGTTAAAAGTACCTCCACTACAAATATTATTTCTTTTGAAGGCTACATACATAAGCGTGCCCCAACAATTATTATAAATTCCTTGTGTAAAAACAGATTGTCCTTGAAATGAAATACTCAACATTTTGTTGGTATTGCTCATTCCTAAATCAAAAGTATCGGCATGAATAGTCCCACCATCCACCATTGCAAATTCGGCTCCTCCTAAATAATTCATAAGTAAAATAAATCCTGGATGATTAATTGCTGTCAGATCCATTATAGGCGTAAGTAAAGCAGCATCATAGGTAATATTAAATGCAAATGAGTCAACCCCAGAAACAAAGGAATCCATTCTAATAGGGACTACAAAAAAAGTATCATTTTGGTTATGCCAATTGTTGTAAAGCCCATAATTATCTAAACTAAATGAAAGTGCACTTACTGAAGGCATTTGTGCAAATGTAATTGTAGAGAATAAAATTAATATAACTAGAAATAATCTTCTCATTTTACAATCAGTTTTTTGGTGATATTGTAATCAGCAACATTTACTTTTATGAAATAAATACCTTTTTCAAGTAGATTTATTTCTAAAGAAAATGATTTCTTAGTAGCAGTATGCGCCCCTACTTTTTTACCCATTACATCATAAATTTTTATTTCAACTGGTAAAGTTGTTGAAGATGGTAAAAGTATATTAATTTTATTAGTTGAAGGGTTAGGATAAATATCTAATTCAAATTGAGTATCTTGATTTTTTATAGCTGAAACGACTCCAATTAGTCCTGGATAATCTAATTCGTAAATTGCGGTTTTTGCCATATTATTCCCACCACCCACTCCAGATACATGGTTGTATTCATATAAAATATTTCCTTGATTATCCACTTCTCGCCAATAAGTGGACGTCCCTAAAGTAGCTACTGTAGTACCTTTTTTTGTTCTAAATGATCCTGATAAATGGTTTGCATAAAAATTTCCAGGATCTGCATAAATCCAATAAGGTGTTTGATTCCAAGGCAGATTATAGTTGTACCCACTTATAGGAGATTGTAATTCTACTACTCTTGAATTTCCGCTACCTCCGTTACTAGTTGCATCATTATCAAAACACATCAAATTGCCTTGCCCAGGCAAACCCTCATCAATAAAGTTAGCGCCATGAACGGTATACAGCTCCCTAGTTCCATTAGCTCCATAATTATTTGGATTTCCCCATCGATATAATAAATCACCACCTTTTCCTCCATTTCCACCAGTATGAGTTGCAGCTTCAGCGGTTGTTGTACTATGGTCAATAATGTAAATCTCGTGTAAGAAATGTGAGCTAAAAATAATTTGATCTAACTGAGGACTATAATCCATTCCATTCGCATGAATCCAATCGCCTCCTCCCTGAGGGCCCCCTCCAGCATTTCCTATATTGATATTAAAAAGCTCAGGATGTTGAGAGCAATCAGTTTTATAATTATTTTTTGAAGGATCTACATCTTGACATAAATGATCCCATGCATGCCATTCCCAAACAACATTTCCTCCATTAATTCCTGCTGGTTCAATTTCTATAATTTCTGTTGGCCACATTTCTCCATTAGTATTTTGTCTTCCTGCTTGTACTACTTCACTATTATCTTTTCTCTCCCAAGCAATTAGTAATGCATGATAAGTACCATCATTTTGTTCAATAGGGATGCATTCATGGTGTTGCTGATGATTGGTATTTGACCACAAATAATCCCATATTACATTATTATTCCAATCAATTATTTGAAGCCCTCCACCAACTGCTCCTCCGCTCATACTTGGATTCTGCACTCTATAAGGACGCATTATACTTCCGTTCTTTAAAAGGTAAGCAGTACTTGCAACATTTGCTGAGCATTGCCAAGAATTATAGGTGTTTCCAATGGTGTCAATCAGATAAGTAGTAGTACTTATAGATGCTAATTGAAAAACGGAAGCCGTACCAGTTGCTTGAGAAAAGCTCAACAAGCTACTTAATGTAAAAGTTATGACAAATAAAATTTTCTTCATTGTTTTATAAATTTAATGTTTTGATTATTGTTAATTTTTATAAGATACATTCCGCTTTTAAGATATGAGATATCAATTTTGTTTGCATGAGCTTCATGTATTATTTTTTCTCCAAAAATAGAATAAACAGTTATAGTTCTCAATTTTTCCTTACTCGTTTTTACGAAGATTGTGTTTGTAGCTGGATTAGGGAAAAGTATAAAATCATTTTTTGACAAATCTTCAACCAAAGCAGTAGAAGATTCATTATTCATATTAAATGTAGGAT
>Ga0315328_10000407_pt1 | contig 18627 bp, 17 predicted proteins | sample M120032315metaG_FD_203462 | JGI IMG/M metagenome (GOLD analysis project Ga0315328, IMG submission 203462) | Ammonia-oxidizing marine archaeal communities from Monterey Bay, California, United States - M1 200m 32315 | ecosystem: Environmental > Aquatic > Marine > Intertidal zone | place: USA... | reverse complement strand
GGAACCGCCGCAGGCTGTCTCACCCAGCGTCACCGGGTCTCCCACCTAGCCGTACGCGGGATCTCGGACCTGGACCTGATCCGGGGGCGGGGCCTGCTTCACTCGATCGAGGTCGGTGATCGAACCGGTCTGAGCCTTGCCTTGGGGGCCGCCATGGATCGGGGACTCCTTGACGGCGCAACCATCGGGGTGGTCGTGCCGGATGCGCCTCAACGGTCCGACGACGTCATGGCCGCGGTCCAACACGCACTGGCCGCGGTTGAACTAACAGCGACCCGGTACCAGATCGGATGCGAGGGCACGACTACGTGTCAAGTAGGCCTCGACACCGCTGTCGCTGCCATGATCGACGACGGCATCGACGTCGTTGTTCCGCTGCTCGATATGACGACGCTGCCATGGCTGGTCCTGGAGATGTTGGAACAGGAGATGCCCCGCCCACAGTTCGTTCTGTCGGGCCTGGACGGACAGGGCCTGGACGCGGTGGCGTCACGGGTCGCCGAGTTCGGCGGGTCGATCGCTGGTGCCTACTACGACGGGGCTCTCGTGGTCGACGGCTCGGCAACCGGCTCCCAACGGCTCGACGGCGCTGAACGACGGCCGTTCGATCACCTCTGCGCCGAGACCTGGGCGAAGGCCGAGGGCGTCGCTGTGCCCACCATCGAAAGCACCACGGACGACGTCCATCGGACGGTAGTGGAGACGTGCAGCCTCGTACGTTGGGTCGCGCGCGCCGCTGAGGCAGCCGGCCCCGATCCGTCCCGACTAGCCCTACAGGTTGCGCTGGCCAATCTGGGACCGCTCGACGTGCCGGATATGCGCCCGACGACGGTCGACGGTCGCCGGTGGCGAACCGTGCAGGTCCGCCGATACGAGCATCCGTGCACGCACGGTGTCGGCTTCGGAGCGTCGGAGGGTTGTCTGGTGCCTGATGGCCCACCCGTGGTGCTGGATCGGGCCGGTGTGCCGGTGCCGCCGGACGGCCCGTTCAGTAGGCCCCCCGATCAGGTGACCGTCTTCGTAGCCAATGGCTCCAATGTGGGTGGATTGGCCGGGAAGGTCACCCGACTTCTCAGGTTGGACGGCTATCAAACGACCTCGCCCGGCAATGCCTACAGGGCGTCATTGTCGACGATCTACTACCGGGAGGGATTCCTGGGCGACGCCAGAGCGGTCGGCACGACACTTTCCCTACGCTCGGACGAGGTGCCGATGCCCGATGTGATTGACTTCGTGGCACCTTCAACCGTCGATCGGGTGCTAGCCGCCGACGTCGTGCTGGTCATTGGCGCCACCGATGCTCTCCGCCTCCAGAAGGCCGACTAAGGGGCCGACCTATCAGGCCACCCCCCCCAGCCTGTTCGAGTTCTACATCTGCATTGCGATCAGGTCTTCCAACGACGTGTAGGGGCCCGTGAGTAGGCCCTCGACCAGACCCGCATTAGTCAGGGCTACCTGACACCGCGTAGCACTTTCAACGTCCGGTGCAGTCTGGATGCTGATGATCTTTCCTAGAGCCCCCGACCAGCCCGTCGAGACAGCCTCCACTCCGCAATCCGTGTAGATCGCGAATAACTCGGCCATGGCAACGTCACCCTCCTCGGTGCCGACTGGTGCGTCTCTGAACCTTTGACCAATGTCGCTTACGTTCAGGTAGGTGTAGGACATAACTTCCTCCGCTTGTTGCGAAGTAACGATGGTATTGGATGTACACAGTCAGACTTCTGGGGCGCACCCATATAGACAAAAACCTAAGTCCCACTTGACGCCGTACAACTAACGCCGGCACAGGGTCCTCCCCTACCGTGCGGGCATGCGGGTGTGGATGGTGCTGGCACTTCTGGCCATGGGGCTCGGGTGTTCCGAGGAGCCACCAGAACCGCCACCGACGACAGCAACCGTGGCTCCGACGACCACGACCGGTACAACAATTACAACTGTCGCACCATACGGGTCAGTCCAAAACCCGTTTTCAATTGGTCAAAGCGTGAGGATTGGTGGCGGGTGGTCTCTCAAGGTCCTCAAGGCGGCCAAGATTCTTAGCCGTGCTGATGCAGGTCGGCCGGTCGGGCCGGCAGACGCTCTCGTTGTCGTCGTTGATCTGGAGATGTTGTACATGGGCCAGGGCGAGAGCTTCGCTATGGAAGCCCTCGGCAATTTGAAAGCTGTTGGAACATCGAGGCGCCTGTACTCCTATTACAGAGGCCACTGCACCGATAATCTCCTGTGGCAACTAGAGAAGTTTCTCGCTGGGGGCCAGGTCGCCGGTCAAATATGTTTCGTAGTTCAGGACTCGGATGCCGACAGCATCGTGATGCTCCTAGACGCCTCGGGCGACCAGGACGACCGGACCTTCTTCTCTCTCCGGTAGTTCCAAGCCCCCGGGGTGCTACTGAGGACGGTGCTAGGCATACGAACGGTCAGGGACGGATTTCGGGTCTGACCTACGAATACGCGAAGCGCGGTGCTACCGCATGCGTACCGTCTGTTCCTAGGGTCGAACCTCGTAGTAGAGGTTGGTCGGGTCGTCGAGATCATGCATGGCGAAGCGACTGAAGCCCGCTTCGGTCACCATCGACTCCAGCACCGCGGGGTTCATGCCGAGCGTCCCGAGCCCCAGACCGTCGGCGCTGGACATGGCCGACGACATACACGACGCCACCGACGTCGAATACATCATGGCCAGCATCGGATTCTTGAGGTTCCGGGACCAGTCTGGTGACGACTTGATCTCCTTGACCAGCCACGTCCCATCGGGGGCGATGGCCTGCCGGATGGCCCCCATGGCTAGGTCGGGTCGGGGCATGTCATGCAAGCAGTCCAGGGTCATCATCAACTCCACGTCGGCCGTGGGGGGCACCTCCTCTCCGCCGGCCAAGTGGACAGTCACGTTCTCGACGCCGTCGAACCGGTCCCGGGCCACCGATACTGCCCGCTCAGACACGTCATAGCCCTCAAAGGTGCAGTTGGGCCATGCAGCGGCCAGCAGTTCGATCGCCAGGCCCGTCCCGCAGCCCACGTCGACCACCTTGGCGCCAGCCGCTAGACGATCCTCTACCCCGTCCAGCGCCGGGATGACCGAGGGCACTAGGAGGGCCCGGGCCATGGGAGCCAACATGGCCTCCACATGCTGTTCGGATCCCGCTCCCTGCCCGTCGTACGTCAGGCCCAGTCCGGTCTGGAACGCCTCGGCCAGGCCATCGGCCACCCGTGGGTCTCGGAGGTGCGAAAACACTCCTGCCGCGTACGTTGGCGTGTCCTTCCGGGCCAGCACCATGGCGGCCTCCCGCTCCAACTCGAACGTCTCGCCATCCTCTGTCACCAGCAGTTCGGCAGCCCCCTGTGCGCGCAACCACTCCCGCAACCACCGTTCGTGAAGCCCGGTAGTCGCCGCTAGGTCTCCGGAAGTGACCGGGCCGGCACCATCCAACGCCTGGTAGAGCCCGAGTCGAACCCCCAGATGGATCATCAGGCCGACCATCTCGCCCTGCTTGTAGCCCCAGGTGGCCATGGTGTATTTCTTCAGCAGATCGCCGTCGATACCCATGTGAATCCTCCGTAGCTTTCGCCGAGCGGCCAACCTCTCAGATGTCGACCCCTGGAGGCAACGCCGGAAGCTCTCCGGCAGCGTTATCGAACTCAGTCCGTAGAGTGCACCCAAATACCGCCGTCGTATTCCACGCACGGCAGCACTTCGAGGTCACCCTTGCGGTCCCGGCGTCCGTTCACGTTCTGCTTCCAACCCTCGCCGTCCACCCCGAACCGCCAGAAGTGGGTCATGCAGACCAGTTCCTCACCGTCGACTGTCCCCTCGTAGGCCAGATGGGACCACTGATGAGGGCAGCGGGCTTCCGACACGCAGGGCACCCCCGATGCTGTGGTCCACACCACCAGGTCGTCGGTCCGGTCATGTCGTTCGATGCTCGACTCGACGATCGCGCCGGCCGGCGGGACGGCATCGGCCACCCGGACCCAGCACGGCCCTGACGGGCCCTCCCCCATGGGTCAGACGTCCATGTAGCGGGTCACGGCCACCGCTGAGCCGATCATCCCCACCACGCCACCAATGACCAGCAGCCAGATGCTGGTGTCCCAGACGAATCCCTCAGGAACCGCGAATCCCCGGAACAGGGGCACGGCGTCGGATTCCTGGAAGTAGGCCAGAACCCGGTCGTCCACCACGAACAACGCCGGCACGGCCAGCGCGGCGCCGATCAAACCGTGGATGGTGCCTTCCAGCATGAACGGGATCCTGATGAACCAGTTGGTCGCCCCAACCAGCTTCATGACCTCGATCTCCTGGCGCCGGGCCCCGATGGCGGTGAACACCGTGTTCAAGATGAGCAGGGCCGATACTCCGACCAGCACCACGGCGGCCACCAGTAGTGCCTGGCTCACCCGGTTGGAGAAGTCCTCGATCTGTCGGATGGCGTCGGTGGCCGTGGCCACCTCCTTCACGCCCGGCTGCTCGCCAAACTGTCGGGCCATCTCGGCCACGTTCCCAGCGTCCGGATTGGTGGGCACGATCCGGTACGACGGTGGCATCACCTCAGCCGTCACGCTCTCTACCAACTCCGGCTTGTCGGAGAACAGTTCCTGGAACTCTATGTAGGCCGCCGCCTTGTCCACGTAGGTGTAACCCAAGATGGCCGGGCTGCCGTCCAGGACGTCACGGATGGCGCCGTCCTGGTCGGCCGAAGCATCGGCCCTCATGAAGACGATGAATTCCACGCCCTCCTGGAACTGGGCCGTGGCCCGGTCAGCCCCCTCGCGGATCAGCAAGGAGGCGCCGACCAGTGACAACGAGATAGCCACCGTGAGGATGGCGGCCACCGTCAAGCTGAGATTCCGCCAGAGGCTGACGAACGTTTCTCGGACGTAGTACCAGAGTCGAGACAGCACGTCAGGCGGCCCGTCCCATCATCAGGACAGCACTCACTCGTACACACCCTGGGACTCGTCGCGCCGAATCACGCCCCGGTCTAGTTCGATGACCCTACGGCGCATCGTGTCCACGATGCTTCGGTCATGGGTGGCCATCACCACCGTGGTTCCACTGCGGTTGATGCGGTCCAGGAGGCGCATGATGCCCACCGAGGTCGCAGGGTCCAGGTTTCCCGTCGGCTCGTCGGCCAGCAGGATCAGCGGACGGTTCACGAATGCCCGAGCGATGGACACCCGCTGCTGTTCGCCACCGGACAGTTCGTCGGGAAGGCGGTCAGCCTTGCGGCTCAAGCCCACCAACTCGAGGATGGCCGGCACCTGGGTACGGATAACCTGACGGGGCCGCCCGATGACCTCGAGCCCGAAGGCCACGTTCTCGTACACCGTCTTCTTGGGTAGGAGCTTGTAGTCCTGGAAGATGTAGCCGATTTGGCGTCGCAGATACGGCACTCGCCAGGTGCTCATCTCGCCAACGTCCTTGCCAGCAACCGTGAGCCGACCCTCGTCGGCCACCTCCTCACGATTCAGTAGGCGGATGAAGGTCGACTTACCCGATCCCGACGGCCCCACGAGGAAGACGAACTCGCCCCGCTGGATCTCGGCCGAGGCGTTCTTCAAGGCCACCACGTCGCCCTTGAAGACCTTGGAGACGCCCTCCAGTCGGATCATCGAGCGTCCTCCGGCCGGGCCGCTGCGGGTCGGATCGGTCGGATCAGCACGGCGCGCACGGTACCAGAGGCACTACTACCGATCGGGTCAGTCTCCCGCCCCCTAAGCAGGTCGCAGCTCAGGAGTTGGCGTTGGAACGGGACCAACGCAGGTACGACTCCATGAACCCGTCCAGGTCACCGTCCAGCACGCTGGCCACGTCGCCCACCGCATGCTCGGTTCGCAGGTCCTTGACCATCTGATACGGCTGGAGGACGTAGGACCGGATCTGGCTGCCGAAATCGACGACCAGTTTCTCACCGCCAATGGAGGCGATCTCGGCGTCGCGTTTTTGGTGCTCAAGATCCAACAGGCGGGCAGCCAGCATCTGCATGGCCTTGTCCTTGTTCTGGTGCTGGCTCCGCTCGTTCTGGCAGGAAGTCACGATGCCGGTGGGCAGGTGGGTGATGCGCACCGCCGAGTCGGTCACGTTGACATGCTGTCCGCCGGCGCCCGAGGACCGGTAGGTGTCGATCCGAAGGTCGCTTTCGTCGATGTCGACCTCGTCGACCATCTCGTCGAAGAACGGGACGACCTGCAATGAGGCGAAGGCCGTCTGGCGCTTGGACTCCTTGTTGAACGGAGAGATCCGAACCAAGCGGTGCACACCCCGTTCAGCCTGCAGTAGTCCGAAGGCATAGCGACCGCGAACCACGAACTCAACCGAGCTGATGCCGGCCTCCGTGCCTTCCGAGATGGACTCGACCTGGAGCCGGAAGCCCCGACGGTCGGCCCACCGGGTGTACATGCGCAGGAGAATCTCGGCCCAGTCCTGAGCGTCGGTCCCACCGGCTCCGGACTGTACGTGGCAGACGGCGTCACCCTCGTCGTACTGGCCGCTGAACAGGGAGCGCAGTTCAAGGTCGTCGAACCGACCGGACAGCGACTTCACCGCTTCGCTGATCTCAGACTCGAGGCTGTCCTCGCGGGCCTCGAGTGCCATCTCTACGAGGGTCTCGGCGTCTTCGATGCCCTCCGTCAAATGGACATGCAGGTCCAGGTCCTCGATTACGGCCGCCAGGTCCTTTTGGACGCGTCGGCCGCGGTCCTGGTCGCTCCATAGTTCAGGATCGGCCATCTCGGACTCGAGGGCCGTCCGGCGTTCCTTCTGTTCGGTAATCCGAAGGTAGCCAGTGGCCTCGTCGAGGCGGTTACGCAGCGCTTTGAGTTCTGGGGTGAAGTCCTGCATTTCAGGCTCCGTGGCACTGCTTGTACTTGCGCCCCGACCCGCAGGGGCAAGGGGCGTTACGGGGGGTGTTCTCCCAGTCGCTGTTGACCTTGGTGGCCCGGGGTACGGGAGTGGACTCCTCGACTCTGGCGGGAGCGCCTGCTGCCGCGGCCACCGCCGCCGCACCGGTCACCGGCCCCTCCGGCCCGCTGGTAGTCAATTCCTCGGGTGCAGCCTCCTGGGCGGCGGCCGTCACCCGGATCCTCATCACGTAGCGGAGGAAGTCTCGGGCGATCAGGTCGTCGAGCTGTCCGAATAGTTCGAAGCCTTCGCGCTTCCACTCAGTGGCCGGGTCCCGCTGGCCCATGGCACGGAGGTGGATGCCCTCTCGTAGGTGATCCATCTCGTAGAGGTGCTCGCGCCATCGCTGGTCGATGATGCGCAGCATCACCTGGCGCTCCACTTCCCGCATTGTCCGGATACCCAGCTCGGCCTCACGACCCTCGAACACCGTCAGTCCGTCGGCTGTCAGTAGGTCGTAGAGCTCGTCGGTTGATCGGGCCGCCTCTACGGCTCCAATGCCATCGCTCAACGGCCAGTAGGAGTCCAACTCGATTCGGAGACCGTCGACGTCCCACTCCTCGGGCAGGTCGGATCCGCAGAACGCCTCGATAGCTCCGTCTACGACAGTTCCCAATGCCTCCAGGACTTCGTCGCGTAAGTCGCCTTCGGTCCTTTCATCTTCGGCATGCTCTCCGTCGGTTCCACCCTGCGCCCCCTCCGCAGCCTCATCTGGGAGGGGCGGGGTGTTGAGGAGCTGGTCCCGGCGGCGGTAGATAACGTTGCGCTGCTCGTTCATCACCTCGTCGTACTTCAGGACATTCTTGCGGACCTCGGCGTTCTTCTGCTCGACGGTCGTCTGGGCGCGCTCGATGGCCTTGGTGACCATCTTGGATTCGATGGCCTCATCCTCGGGAAGGGCGCGGTCCATGACGCCCCGCATGGCGTCTGAGGCGAATAGGCGCATCAGGTCGTCCTCCAGCGACAGGTAGAAGCGACTCTCCCCCGGGTCTCCCTGGCGGCCGCTGCGGCCCCGCAGCTGGTTGTCGATCCGACGAGACTCGTGGCGTTCGGTACCCAGCACGTATAGGCCACCGTTTACCCTCACCGTTTCACCCAGGGCTCGACATTGGGGTTCGTAGCGGGCCAGTAGCTCTGCGTACTTCTTCTCACCCTTCGGGCTGGCCGGGTCCAGGCCCGCCGCCCGCGTCTCTCGTTCGGCGAGGTTCTCCGGGTTCCCGCCTAGGATGATGTCAACGCCACGGCCGGCCATGTTGGTGGCCACCGTGACGGCACCGGGGCGGCCTGCCTGTGCCACTACCTCGGCCTCCCGAAAGTGCTGCTTGGCGTTAAGCACCTCATGTTCCACGCCCCGCTTTTCCAACTCACGGGATAGGCGTTCGGAGTTCTCGACGCTGACCGTGCCCACCAAGACAGGTTGACCATCGTCGCGACGCCCCACGATGTCGTCGACTACCGCCTGGAACTTGCCGGCCTCGGACTTGAAAATCAGGTCGCTCTGGTCGAGGCGAGCCAGTGGCCGGTTCGTGGGGATGGGCACCACCTGCAGGCCGTAGATGCCTGCCAGTTCGGCCGCTTCGGTCTCGGCGGTACCGGTCATCCCGGCCAGCTTCTCGTAGAGCCGGAAGTAGTTCTGGAGGGTGATCGTGGCGAGCGTCTGGTTCTCCTCCTTGATAGACACCCCTTCCTTGGCCTCCACGGCCTGGTGGATGCCATCGGACCAGCGTCGCCCTTCCAACACGCGACCGGTGAACTCGTCGACGATCCGGACCTCGCCGTCCACGACGATGTAGTCCTTGTCCCGCTTGTAAAGCTCCTTGGCCTTGAGCGCCGAATGGAACTGGTGGACGAGGTTGGCCGATACCTGGTCGTAGAGATTCTCGACGCCGAGAGCCGCCTCGACGGCGTGGACACCATCCTCAGTAGGGGCGATGATGCCCTTCTCCTCGTCCACCTCATAGTGACGCTCAGGGTTCAACCCCCGGACCACCGAGGCGAATCGCTGGTAGAGCGCTGCTGCCTCAGCGAGGCGGCCGCTGATGATGAGTGGGGTCCGGGCCTCGTCGATGAGGATCGAGTCGACCTCGTCCACGATGCAGAAGGCATGGCCTCTCTGGGCCTTCTCTGTATCGTCCAGCGCCATGTTGTCGCGTAGGTAGTCGAAGCCGAGTTCGTTGTTGGTCCCGTAGGTGATGTCAGCTGCGTAGGCGGCTCGCTTCTCGGCCCGATCACGGACGTCCGGGACCACTAGTCCCACGGAGAGGCCAAGCCAACGGTGGATCTGACCCATCCACTCGGCGTCGCGGCTGGCCAGGTAGTCGTTGACCGTGCACAGGTGCACGCCCCTACCGGAAAGCCCGTTCAGATAGGCGGGCAGGGTACTGACCAGGGTCTTACCCTCGCCAGTACGCATCTCGGCCACCCAGCCGAGGTGAAGGGCCATGCCTCCCATCATCTGTACGTCGTAGTGGCGCTGGCCGATTACCCGCCAGGCCGCCTCTCGCACCACGGCGAAGGCCTCGACCAGGAGGTCGTCGAGGCTCTCCCCGTTTTCGTACCGCTGACGAAACTCTCCGGTCCGGGCCCGCAGAGCGTCGTCGGATAGCGCGGCGGTGGCATCACCGAGTTCGTTGATGTCGGGGACGATGGCCTCGAGGGCTTTGACCTTCTTCCCCTCACCGCTGCGCAGGACGCGCGAGAACACACTCATGGTCCGACGAGGCTACCGGTCGACGACTGGCCCTTAGGGGCCGATCAGTGACCGGTCAGGAACTAGTGGCGGGGCGGAGCAGGCCCATCTCGGCCAGGCGGGGGGCAGCGTCGTTCACGCTCGTTGCGAGGATGGCGGCCAACGCCTGCAGGTCGTCCTGGCGAATGGTCAGGACCCGACCGTTGAAGTCCTGGCGCTTGACCTGGATGATCCCGAGGTACCGGCGAATGAGTTCGACTTCGGGACCCACCGCATCGACCATGGCCACCAGGTCTATAACCACCTTCTGGCCGGGCAGCCAGGCTGGGGGTTCTTCGCCAACCGCTTCAACCACCACCTCGACGTCTGCCGGCGGAAGCAACTGATCAACTGGAACGTCGTAGAACTCGGCCAGGCGGTGTAGGCGCGGCACCGACACGGCTCGTTCCCCCCGCTCGTAGGCGCCCAGCACCGATGCCTTGAACTCGGCCTCGGAGCGGGCCTCGACGTCCTGCAACGACAAGCGCTTCTGGCGTCGGATGACCCTGATACGTTCACCCAGTCGAATGCTGTAGTCATCGTCGGAGACCACATGGTCACCAGCGCGTCTGGCCTCGGGGCTGAACTGAAGGGAAAACGACTCGGCCACGGGACGTGACGGTAGCGACCGCGCTCCGTGGTTGCAATGACCCGCCCGACCGAATCAATCTGCGGGCGACACCCTCCCATCACGGAGTGCAGTGAGCAATGTCCCTGCCGAGATAGCTGCCGTCTCGGCCCGCAGTACCGTCGGACCTAGACCCACCGTGGGGTGTCCGTTCAACTCCTCGTCGGTCCATCCCCCCTCGGGACCGACCAGGACCACCCTGACTGACCTGTCAATAGGGTCCCCGCCCGGTTGCGCTAACGCCAGACCCTCTGCCGGCTGGACATCACGAGCCGCCGCCATCTCCTCGACTGTCGGAAGCCAAGCACCCCGAGACTGCATAGCGGCCTCCCGGGCCACCCGACGGAAACGCTCCACCTGTGTCGACGCTTTGGCTTCGTCCCACTGCACGACTGAACGGTCCGCCGACAACGGAAGGATGCGGTCCACCCCCAGTTCGGTGAGTTTCTGGACGACCATCTCAGGCCGTCCACCCTTGATCAGGGCGAAGCCCACGGCCACCGCGGGATCCGATGCGGGCACGACCACCACGTCACCGACCAGCTCTGGATCGTCGCCGACGCGATACACCGCCCGACACCTACGACCAGCCCCGTCACCGAGCGTCAGGTCGTCACCATCCCGCAGACGCAACACTCGTCCTAGGTGGTGTCGGTCGTCCTCATCCAGTATCGGGGTGGACAGATCAACTACGAAGACATGGGGTCCACCACGTCCAGCCGGAAGAACGTCCACGAGAGCTAGCGGAAGGCGGAGCGGATCTTCGAGATCAGGCTCTCGTCCTCGTCGGCCACGACCTCATCGCGCTCGTCGGCCAGGGCCCGTAGTAGGCGCTCAGCCTCATCACTGAGCTCGGCCGGCGTGTCGACGTGCACTTCGACCACGAGGTCGCCCCGTCCCCTCCCTTGCAGGTGGGGTACCCCTCGGCCCCGGAAGCGGAACGTCTCACCAGAGCCCGTCCCTCGGGGCACGACCAGTTCCTCGACCCCATCGAGGGTCTCGTATTCCAGGATCACCCCGAGGGTGGCCTGGGTCATCGGGAGGTGTAGGCGGTGCAACAGGTCCACGCCATGGCGCTCAAACACCGGATGGGACCGCACCCTCACCCGCACGTAGAGGTCGCCGGCAGGGCCACCACGGGGACCCACGGCACCCCGGCCAGTTAACCGCAAGGTCGTGCCTTCGTCCACGCCTGCCCGAACCTGGACGTTGAACGACCGATCTTCCACGGTGCGTCCCTCGCCACTGCAGTACCCGCACGGGTTGGGAATGACCTGCCCGCGACCAGAACACGTGGGGCATGCCGTGCTGGTCAACATCTGGCCCAGCATCGACTGTCGGACCCGCTGCACCTGGCCCGCGCCGCCACATTCACCACACGTCTCAGGCCCTGAGCCGGCCGCCGCACCGGTCGCCTCGCACGTCTCGCACACCACAGCGGTGCGCACAGAGACCTCGGCCTCAACGCCGAACACCGCATCCTCAAAATCCACCTCGATCACGGCCTCGAGGTCCTCGCCGGGCACCGGGCCGGCACGTCGCCGGCCTCCCCCACCGAACGGCGAGCCCGACCCTCCGAAGAACGACTCAAAAATGTCGCCGAAACCGGCGAACGGGTCCCCGGGTCCAGCTGAGCCGGTGTGGCCGAACCGATCGAACCGGCTACGCCGCTCAGGGTCCGACAGCACCTCGTAGGCAGCAGCCACTGCCTTGAACTCAGCCTCGGCTGTTGCTGCTTCCCCGCCATGGTTGGCGTCGGGATGGTGCTCTCGGGCTAGGCGACGGTATGCCTTCTTAATGTCGTCGGGTGAGGCGTCTCGGGAGACCCCCAGGACCTCGTAGGGGTCACGTTCGGCCATAGCGTTCGGTCCTCCGGTCAGCCCTCTGTGAGGCGGTCGCCGAGACGCCGTCCCACCACCGCGACCGTGGCCAGAGCTTGGGAGTAGTCCATCCGCGTTGGGCCAAGCACCCCGATCGACCCGGCGGTCTCGCCGTCAATCTCGTAGGGAGCCACCACCAGCGAGCAGTCAGCCAGCGGTTCCACGCCGGTCTCGGTGCCAATGGCCACGCTCAGACCTCGGTCAATCACGTCGCGGATCATGGTCACCACGATGAACTGGCGTTCCAGCACGTCGAGCACCTGACGCACCCGTTCTACCTCCCCGAACGCCGAGGCCACGCGGGCAGTGCCGCCCACGAACGCCCGATCGGCCGCTTCAGTCCTGGCCGCCAACACCCCACCCACCACAGCCAACACCGCGTCGACTGTCACGTCACCGGTCACCGGTGTATCAGGAATCGCCGACAGGCTCCGCCCGATCAGCGAGGCCGAGAGGTGGGCCGCAGCGATAGCTAGCGTGGCCTCCGAGGGACTCGATGACGGACCGGACAACTCCAGGGTGTGCTTCTCTACGGTCCCGTTGGCCATCACCAGCACCAGCAGGCCGAGGTCGCCGGTCAGGCCGACCACTTGGACCGATCGCACCTCTTGGTGGTCTCGATCCGGAGCCAGCACGACCGCCGCGCTGCCCGTGAGGTCCGACAACAAGCTGCTGGTGTCAGAGAGCATCTGTTCCATTTCGCGGTGTGACCGCCGGAAGAAGGCCTGGACTTGCTCCCGGTCCGCTGCGTCCAGCGGGCCTGGGCCGTCGATGCGGTCCACGAAGAACCGGTAGGCCTTCTCGGTGGGGACCCGGCCAGCCGAGGTGTGAGGCTGGACCAGGTAGCCCTGCTCCTCCAGGTTGGCCAACTCGTTGCGGACGGTGGCCGCCGAGACCTCTACGTCCTCGAAGCCCGTAATACGCGCTGATCCGACGGGCTGCGCTGTGTCGATGTACTCCTCGACCACCGCGCTCAGAATGGCCGCCTTCCGGTCCTCCAGCACGGAGCCGATGCTACCGGCGGAGTTTGTCGAGGCCCGTGGCTCCAACCCACCTCCCAGATCATGTTCCAAATGGGCCGGCCCGGTCACTCGTCCAACTTGAGTGCGGAGATGAAGGCCTCTTGGGGCACATCGACCCGCCCAATGGATTTCATCTTCTTCTTGCCCTCCTTCTGCTTCTCCAGCAGCTTGCGCTTTCTTGTGATGTCTCCGCCGTAGAGTTTGGCGGTCACGTCCTTACGGAAGGCCCGCACAGTCTGGCGGGCGATGACCCGACCACCGATAGCAGCTTGGATGGGCACCTCGAACTGCTGCCGGGGAATGAGCTCCTTTAACTTCGAGGTCATCTTGCGCCCGTATGCGTCTGCCGCGTCCCGGTGGACCACTGCCGAGAAGGCGTCCACCGCCTCGCCGTGCAGCAAGATGTCCACCCGGGCTAGGTCAGACCTCCGGTATCCCTCGGATTCGTAATCGAGACTGGCGTAGCCCTGGGTCCGGCTCTTCATCTGGTCGAAGAAGTCAATAACCACCTCAGCCAGTGGCAGGTGGTACTTGATCTCGACCCGCTCGGGTGAGAGGTATGTGATCCCCTCCAGTTCGCCGCGGCGTTCCTGACAGAGCTCCATCAACGCCCCAGTGAAGTCCGTCGGCGTGATCACGTTGGCCAGTAGGTAGGGCTCCTCGATATCAGCGATCTCACCGCCCGCCGGCAGATCGCAGGGATTGTCGATCTCCATCACCTCGCCATTGGTACAGGTCACCCGGTACTGCACCGACGGGGCCGTAGTGATGAGGCTTAGGTCGAACTCCCGCTCCAGGCGCTCACGAACGATCTCCATGTGGAGCAGCCCCAGAAAGCCGCAACGGAAGCCGAACCCGAGGGCTCCGGACGTCTCAGGCTCGTAGGTGAAACTCGAGTCATTCAGCCGCAGCTTCTCGAGGGCCTCCCGCAGGTCGTTGAACTCGTCACCGTCGATGGGATACAGGCCACTGAACACCATGGGCTGGGGCTCGCGATAACCATCGAGGGCCTCAACCGAGCCATTGCGACTAGTGGTGATGGTCTCACCTGAGCGAGCTTCGCCGACGTCCTTGATCCCGGCCAGCAGGTAGCCGACCTCGCCGGGACCCAGTTCTGGGACCGCCGTCATGTCGGGCCGGCGAACCCCGATCTCGTCGACCTCGTGGACTGTGCTGGCCTGCATGAACCGCAGTGAGTCCCGGGCGGCAAGTCTTCCGTTGACAACGCGGATGGACGACACCACGCCCCGGTACTGGTCGAAGTGGCTATCGAATACGAGGGCTTGGAGCGGGGCATCGGCGTCGCCGACGGGTGGCGGCGTGCGTTCCACCACGGCGTTAAGAAGCTCGGCCACACCCTCGCCGGTCTTGGCGCTGATGTGGAGAACTTCCTCGGCGGGGATGCCGAGCACCTGTTCGATCTCCTCGGCGTACCGGTCCGGTTCGGCGGCCGGCAAATCGATCTTGTTGAGGGCAGCCACGATCTCGAGATCGTTCTCGAGCGCCAGGTAGCAGTTGGCCAGTGTCTGGGCTTCGATCCCCTGGGCGGCATCCACCACCAGGATCACGCCCTCGCATGCCGCCAGTGAACGGCTCACCTCGTAGCCGAAGTCCACGTGGCCCGGCGTGTCGATCAGGTTGATGACGGCGTCGCCCCAATCCAGGCGGACGCTCTGAAGCTTGATGGTGATGCCCCGCTCCCGCTCGAGGTCCATTGAGTCGAGGTACTGGGCCCGCATCTCCCGGGGGTCCACGGCACCACATAGCTCGAGCATGCGATCGGCCAGCGTGGATTTACCGTGATCGATGTGGGCGATGATCGACGTGTTGCGTAGTCGTGAGAGGTCCATTACGTCGATGACGGTACCGGCGACCGGACCCGCCCTGTGGTGGCATCCGGCCCAGTAACCCATCAGGTCGCCGGGGGCGGGTGTCACGCTTCGGATCGGAGCGATCCGCCAGTGCCACCGGTAGGATTGTCCTCCGTGCCGGCCCGTGGGCTGCGTCCCCGGCCCAGCCCCGTCGAACGACGGATCCCAAACGGGAACAGCGAACGAGAAGACCGAGGGACCACTCCCGTGGCGAACATCAAGAGCCAGATCAAGCGGAACCGTCAGACCGAGAAGGCCCGCCTGCGCAACCGCGCTGTGCGTACCGAACTCAAGACCCGCATCCGCAACGCAATGGAGGCCGCCGATTCGGGCGAGAATGCCGCTGAAGCCGCCGCCGAAGCCATGAAACGGATCGACAAAGCCGCATCTCAGGGTGTGTTGCACCCCAACACCGCTTCACGTCGCAAGGCACGCCTGCAGAAGCACCTGAACTCGCTAAACGACTGACGCCTCCCAATTCAGCGTTCCGCCACTGGTTCGGTAAGAGTCAGGACCGGGACAGGCTCGCTAGTCGAGCTATTAGCACTTCAGCCACCAGCTCCTGCGGCCACGCCGAGCGTCCCCGCAGGTCCAGGTCTGCAGCGGCCAGCAGTCGCACAGCACGGGCGATCCGTTCGCCACCCAGTCGACGGCTAGCCGCCAACGCCTTCTTGGCTGGGAAACCCTTGACGCCCAGAGCATCAGCCGCCCCCGCCTGATCCCTGATGCCCGAGCCATCGAGGCGTAGCAGTTGCCCGTAGTGGCCATTCAGAGCCGCTGTGATGGCCAGTGGGTGTCGTCCACCGGCCCCCATCATCCGGGACAGGCAGTCCAGCGCCTTAGGAACGTCCCCGGCATCGATGGCGTCGGTCAGGTCCCACGGAGCCACGTCACCACCCGAGCCCAGGAAGGGCTCTACGTCGTTCGTCGTGAGTTCGGCTCCGAGACCGAACACGGCGGCCAGGGTCTCCAATAGAGGCACCACAGCCGCGCGGTCTTCCCCAAGTCGGCGTGACACCAGCGCCCTGGCGGGGCGGTCCAGGTCAACCGGGCCGGCAGCGATCCGGTCGTCCAGCCACTGTTCGCCCTCCCGGCCCCGACCCACCGCCGTCTTTCGGACATCCCCACCGACGGAATCGATGGCTTCCAGCAGAGACTTCGGCACTGGATTCAGCCGCTGCTGGACGGGAGCGTGACCCTTCTCCCAGACGACGATGAGCGCTGTGGTGTCAAGCGGGTTGGCCAGATAGGCCACCAGTGGCACCACCGAGTCCTTGTCGCCGAACCGGCCTAGATGGCGACCCACGACAACCCGACGCCCGGTCAGGAAGGGTGGGGTCTGTGCGGCGTCGACCAATCGGGCCAACTCAAAATGATCCTCAGTCCGGTACTCCTCCTCGGTCAACTCCTCAAGGGCCAACGAACGGTCCTCGTCACCAAGGGCCGCTTCGACAGCGGCACGCACGGCCTCTGTGACCAGTCTGTCGTCGTCCCCGGTGATGAGCACGATGGCGGGGGCGTTCACCCGGCCAGCCTCTCAGGAGGTCCAGCGGCTAGCACCTCGGCCATGACATCGGCCACCCGCCGCGAGCCCCGAACGTCATGGGCCCTCAGTATCCGACAGCCCTTAGCGATGCCTAGGGCATGAGCGGCCCAGGATGCTTCGACCCTGTCCTCCAAATCGCTTCCCGTGACCTCGCCCAGGAAGCCCTTGTTAGACGCCGACAACAGGATGGGGCGGCCCAGAGTGGCCAGGTCGTCGGTCCTCCTCAGCAATTGGACCGACATGGCTGGGGTCTTGCCAAGATCCAGACCAGCATCCACCATGATCTGCCGGTCACCAATGCCTGCGGCAAGGGCCCATCGGACTCGTTCAGCGAGGAAGGCGCTGACCTCGGCCACCAGGTCGTCGTAGCGAGGTTCCGGATCAGGGATCCTCGGTCCAATCCGCACGTGGGTCGCGATCACCGCAGCACCGTGTCGGGCGCATGCTGGAAGAAAGGATGGGTCGGCGAAGCCGCTGATGTCGTTGCCGACGCACGCACCAGCTTCCATCGCCACGTCGGCCACGCTGCCCCGGAAGGTGTCCACCGCGATGGGTAGGTCGAAGCGCTCCCTTAGCGCGGCGACGGCAGGCGCCACGCGGTCCATCTCTTCGGCCTCGGTCACCTCGGGGCCGGGCCCCGCCTTGGAGCCGCCTACGTCGAGCAGATCCGCCCCATTGACCACGTGGGCTTCGGCGAGGCGTAAGAAGTCGTCAAAGTCCCAAAAGCGGCCCCGGTCCCAGAAGGAGTCAGGGGTGCGGTTGAGGATCCCCATGACCAGCGACCGGTGGGTGCAGTCATGTCGGTGGTCGGGGCCCAACTCGACGATCACTCGGCCGACGGTACACCGGCCCGGTGACTATCCCGGGTTGCTCCGAGGCCCATACCTTCGCTGAATCGAACCGCCGTCGCATCACCAAACGACGTAGCCGACGGTAGATGACCCGGATCGTGGAAACCATCCAGAAGCCAACCATCCGGAAGCCCTTGCCGGTTGGTGCCCGCTAGCCATGCCCGGCAGACGGACCAGCGGTGAACTCTAGAAGAGGGCCGACGTGAGTCGACGACGCCAGACGGCGGTGCGTTCGTCATCGGGGCCGAGGACCTCCAACAGGTCGACGAAACGTTGGCGCGTATCATCATCGTCCTTGACCGACGGGAGGAGTTCAGTCAGCGCCGCGTCCACATCGTCGACGGCCTCCGTGCGGGCCATGGCGGCAATGCGTCGGGTATCGGCTGACTCGGGGATCCGTTCCAGCAAATTGAGGGCCGCTTCCTGGTCTCCCTCGCCTGTCCGCTCGACCAACAGAAGGGCCAGGGCGGTTACCGCAGCCACATTGTCGGTCTCGATACCCAGAGCGGCGATCAACGAGGCCTCGTCACCGAGGGCGATCAGCCGGTCGATCTCGGACACCTCCTCAGCCGGGAGTAGGCCCTCCACAAAGGTTCGGACGGCGTCCTCGCCTTGGGCGCCCACGAAACTGCTGGACACCTGTCCGTCCACCAGGGCGAACACTGCCGGAATGGACTGCACCTGGAAGGCTTGGGCTACACCGGGATTGGCATCAATGTCGACCTTCGCCAAGGCAATCCGGCCACCCTGCTCGGCCACCACCTTCTCGAGGATCGGCCCAAGGGCCTTACACGGGCCACACCACTCGGCCCACAGGTCGACGACCACCGGCACCTGGCTGGAGCGGTCGATAACCTCGGTCTGAAATGTTGCATCGGTGACGTCCATGTCCACGAGGGTAGAGGCGGGCACGGTAGGCACCTCGCTCAACAACCCGACTACCGTCCGGCCCGATGGACGTACCCGCCGGAATCGACCACGACAACCTGGTTCGCTGGTTCGACGAACGTGTGGGAGGGCTGGACGGCAGCTCACTGACCTTCGACCTCATTACTGGAGGGCGTTCCAACCTAACATTCACGGTCTCAGATTCTGGTGGCCGTCAGTGGGTGCTGCGACGCCCACCGATGGGCCGCGTGCTGGCCACCGCTCACGACATGGCCCGCGAACACCGGATCATCAATGCCCTGGCCGACAGCG
>Ga0315328_10000406_pt1 | contig 18636 bp, 18 predicted proteins | sample M120032315metaG_FD_203462 | JGI IMG/M metagenome (GOLD analysis project Ga0315328, IMG submission 203462) | Ammonia-oxidizing marine archaeal communities from Monterey Bay, California, United States - M1 200m 32315 | ecosystem: Environmental > Aquatic > Marine > Intertidal zone | place: USA... | reverse complement strand
GGCAAGAGCCGTGATGAAGATGACCGGCATGAGTAAAACCGACATGGACAAAACCGTAAAGGAGCACGAGGAAATGAAAAAGCAGACTGACATGGAAGAGGCAGTGGACTTGGTTGAGGAGTTGCTTGGGTGGACTCACCTAGACGACATGATAAAGGACTTGAAGAAGATGAAGAACCCGAAAAGGGATGACGAGGAGTTTCTAGGTCACTGCATCTTTCTGCGTGGACAAGCCTTGGACTTTCTGAAGAAGCACGGGAGGGAGGAGAAATAGCATGATTGGGCAGTTATGTTTAATCGGAATGACCGGTGACTTGTCACGGTTTGGAGGTGGGGCGAGGACAGTGGTCTATTTATTTCCCGCCAAGTACAAGCCGGAGGTAGACGAATACTTACGAGCGCAACTTGAGTGGAGTCTTGAAACCCTCAACGCAGATTGGCCCGAAGACTCTAATGGAGAGGCTTTCAAGAGGCACCTCAAGGCTTTCCGAAAACTGAAAAGTCTGAAGATTCTCAACGATAAGTATGACTTCAATACCGGCTGGGAAATGCGTTACTTTGACGAGGGAGAATTGCAGGGGCTTGAACCATTCCATGTTTCGGACAACTTCAACATTCTTGAGAAGCATAAAGCGAGAAAGCATTTTAAGATTTTCCCCGCCAAGAGGAAAAGCATTCTGTCTTGGTTTGGAGAAAGGGGCATTAGTTTGGAAGGAGACAAGCTCACAAGTAAGGGCATACATGATCCGCATGAAGGCATACGGTGGTTGTTTATCCATAATCATTCTGAGGATGAGAGCGAAGTTGAGTTATATCAGACCAACGGAACGCTTTTCGCAGAGCCGTATGACGCTTGGGACGCAAAGGGGTTTGATTGGTCAAGGGACAACCTCGCAAGCTTGATTCCCAAAGGCGAAACTGATGACTGGTGGAAAGCGCTGGACTGCCAACAGGAGGACACCTGATATGGAGTCCGTTGCAGAGAAGGTGATTTACGCTACCGTTCCACACCAATCAAGGCCATTTGCTATGGGCTTTGATTCTCGCGAAGAGATGATTAACTTTATGTGGGAATTTGAACTTGGTGATGATGACTCTGTGGAAAGCTTTGACCGCGAAGAGTTCAAGGAGGAATCGGAAATAAACGAATGGGAACAGGCGGAGAAAGACAAAGGGTATGCGCTTCTGGAGAAGCATGATCGGATTTTATACACACGTTGCCTTTCTCCCGATAAAGACCCTATCCCTTATTCCTTGGATGCGGAGGTGGATGCCTACATGGAGATCCTTCTTTGGGAATACCACTCTGCTCACATACTAAACCGCGCAGACTACAAGCGACTCAAGAGTACGGACTTCAAAGAGTTGCACCATCATCAATTCTACGCATTGGTAACACGGATTGAGGAAGCTGCTAGAGGCATGAGTGATTGGTGCGAGAAGTGCAACGCAGACGGCAGGGGGATAAGTTTAAGCTGGGATGAGGACAAATGCCGTAGTTGTGGAACTACCCAAGGCGTGAAGCACGCACCGCTATAAAATAAATTTGTTTCAGTCGTGCGAAGCTGGCGGGGTGAGGGAGTCGTGAACCTTGCCCCGCTTTTATGTGGGGAGAAACCGCGCAAGCTCATATCGGACGCTGAAGGGGGTATGCTATGCTTTTTGGACTCAAGATAGGGGGCGAGGGTGTCGGACAACGATTTGAGGGGTCTATGGACGCTTAAAAGGTATTCTCGTATCTTTACGAGGTTAGGTGTAGCTAATTGAGGCGAGGATTCTCATCTGGCTGGGAGAAACGACCAAAGGCTTTCTCAAAGATGAGGTTCACCTTTCCGCCGGGGCCACGCCTGTTCTTTGCGAGGTGCACGCAGATGGTGTCGGTGTCCGTTGCTTCTTCGGTACGACTAAGAAGCATCACCGTATCAGCGTCTTGCTCAATTGAACCGCTATCACGTAGATCGCCAAGAGCAGGTGCTCTGTTCTGCATCTCCGGCTTTCTGCTCAGTTGAGAAAGGAGCAACACCGGCACGTCCTGTTGCATGGATAACTTCTTGAAGGCACGGCTCGCATAAGAAACGCATTGGTTGGGTGACTCACCCGGAGCAATGACAAGCTGAAGATAATCAATCACCACGAGATCCACGCCACGCTCCACCGCTTCCCGCTGTACGAACCCGGTGATGCTGTCAATGCTGTCCTCTGCATCGTCCTTGAAGCGGATGGGCCACGAGGACATGGCGGAAGCGGTGTCGTGCAATTCGGAAATGTTTTGCGGGGTGTATAAGCCCTTGGAGTACGCCATTCGTTGCCCCGAAGAAGCGCACAGAATGCGACCACCACAATCGGTGGCACTCATCTCCAGAGAAACGTAGGCTGTCTTCTTACCTCGCCTTGCGGCTTCAAGTGTGAACCACAAAGCGAGCGCGGATTTGCCGACTCCTGGTCTGGCTGCAATGATGTTGACCGTACCTCTGCGGAATCCGCCACCAAGCAAATGGTTAAGGCTACTGAATCCCGTGGGTAGTGCGTCAGGGCCACCTTCGTTAGTCGCTAGGAAGTCTGCCAAGGCGGACTTGACCGCAACGCCACATGAGACGGCATGACGGCGTGACGCAAGGGCAGTTGAACAAGAAGCTATGAAGGCAGAAGCCACTTCCTGTGGATCACCTTCTTTGAGGGAGTCGGTTGCTTTGAGCAGAGCGGCACGCACTTGGTTCGTTTGTCTGGAAGCTATGATGAGGTCTATATAGCGGGTAATGTCACCGCCACCGTGCTGCTTGGCTATCTCCATGCACGAGGCGTTGAGTCCGCATTCCATCGCTACATCAATCTCGTTATAGGGTGCGGTCAGCGTGCGGCACGCTTCAAAGATTAGTCTGGTGGTGTCGCTGGTGAAATCGTCAACCGTCAGGTGCTCCATAGCCAGAGCCGAAGAACGGTTGCTATCGTCTCGCATCATCGCGGCGAGCACCGCTTGTTCCGCCAACAACGGATTCTCAATCCTCTGTTCCATCAGTCGCAGCCTAGGTCTAGGGGTGGGCGGGTGTCGGACATATCCTCATTGCGAAGGATTTCAGTACTGCCATGAGGTTTGATTGGTGTGCGTCTGAGATGGGGAAACTTTTCCTTTAGCCATGAACGGCAAGCATTGCGGAAGCACGCAGTCCAATCCGTGTACTTCTTGCCACGAGAGTTAGCCCAGTCAGCGAAGCTCTCCATTGCGCCTTCATAGTCTATGCCAGCCTCCTTGGCTATGGATCGTGGTGGGGCGAAGTCCTTGGGGAGGTAGTGCTTCCCTCGTTTCGCGGTTTGAGGTGTGCGGATTTCTTTTTTTATACCCTTTTTTTCTTTAATATTTAATAAGTCTACAGTCTCCCGTACGTGAGGGACGAGGGGTGGCGGCGCGGTAGCGGCATGGTAGCGGCGCATTAAGTCTTCGTGTTCTTGCACTAAACCATTGTGTTCTTCGGTCAATTGGTAGAGGGTTTCCATGCAGTGATTGATTGCGTATGACCATGAGATGTTGTCGCCGGTCTTGTTGCTGATCTCAGCCTTGCGGTTCTCCAGAATGGTATAGCTTGCCGGAGTGAATTTCAAGCGTAGTTCCTTGTTCATTTCACAGCCTCTATGATCTCTTCCTTAGCTTCTTGAATCATGTCCATGACCAACAGTAATTGAAAGGCGCTACGGAAAGCCCCGTTTACCTTCTCAGCATCGCCTTGAGGGAATCTCTTAAGGTAGTCCTTCCACTTCTTGTGCTTGCTTGGCTCTTCGGCAATAATTGACCACTCCTCTGCATTCTGCGGTAGCTTGTCCTCTATGAGGTACTGTAGCAGTCCCAGCAAGGCAGCGTCAAAGAAGGAGTACCAGCCTATGTGCTGCCATGTTTTGCCCTTCTGTCGCTCAATGGCGAAGTTCATCTTGTCGTGCCGTCTGACCCTGTGATTATCTATCTCTATGTACATTGTTATTTCCTTCCATGCGGTAGCATTGCCCACTTAAAAGCAGACGAATACAGTTATGATTTTATGTGTAGCCTAAGAGCTAATATATTCTAGGCTTGAACGGTTCTTTCTTGGGCGAATCCTCTTCGTCTTCATCCGCGCCTAGCTTCTCAGCGATTCCATCCAGTGACGAGGCTACCATTGACGCAGAGGAATCCAAGGCGGACGAGTCCACCACAGTCTCAGCAATCATCCTCAAGCTCATTGCCACTTCATCCAGTCCCGCCGCAATAAGTTTAGCAGAGAATACTTGCTCGCTAAATTCAATCTTATCATCAAAAGCATCCATGTCTATGGGTTCATCACGCAGGGCGTTGTCTTTGCGCATATTGTACAGAAAAGCCCCTGCCCATGTTTCGGCTTGCATTCCTGCTTGTCGTTGCTGTGTGTCTGCATCAGTCATAATTTTCTCCTTGGTTAGTTTGTATAAACTTCCGTGGATCTCCCACCTCGTCATCCGTCACATGCTCAAGCGTCACGCCAATGCCAGGACTCTCTGAGCGGTACTTCCTAAAGCTCAGATGGACGATGCGTGAGTCATCCGTGTAGAACAAAAGCTTGCCAAGACAATCGCAAAACATCTTAGAAATATTATCGGAATCAGGGCGCTTTGCGTGCGTAGTCCAGCCCTTTTCCCGAATTGCTTTCTTCTCAGTCTTCAGCAGTGGAAGACAGTAGCTGATGCCCAGCCTCAACGCCCCATCATAAGGCTGTACCGGGCGGAAGGGATGCAGGAGGGACATGAAGTCAGCTTCCTGTGCTCTGCCCTTCGCAGTCGTGTACATCATTGGTATCTTGCCCCGCATTCCGATCCGCTTTTGCGATTGGGCCGTGGAGCGGGGCGGGTTGCAGTCAATCCAGAACTTCATGCTTCTTCGCAGTCCACCGTAGCCCCTTCCAATACCGTGGTCTCAGTCTCCCCGCCAAGGAGCGCGGCAACCTGCCGTAACGCCCCCTGCTGGCAGATGAGTGCCCCTTCTATGTTGCCCTCGTCAAGATGCGTTTGCGCCAAGTCAAGAGCCGTGATAATATGCTGCTTCAGTTCGTTCATGCTGCCTTCTTCCCTTCGTTATGATTGCGTAGGGCATTTGAGAATGCGGTAAGATCCACCCGCCGCTGATTCCCTACGTTAGTTGTTTCTAATTCGTATTCTTTGATGATCGTGTAGACGAAGCTACGACTTACCCCAAATTTCTCAGCGACTTGGGACAGCGATAGCTTGTGGTTGTCGCCGTAGCGGCTAAGATCCAGCGTCACCACCTCTTCCGGGTATCCGGGCCATACTCCCGTCTCCATGCAGGTAGCCCAAATCTCGCAAGCCTTCTGCATCCGGGGTTTCTGGCGGTCAATCTCGCTACTGGTGAGGGTGTAGGAAGCGGTGAGGTACGGCGCACTCTTCTCAGAAACTATGAATATGAATTGCTTTGCGGGTAATCCCAACGCACGCATCGCCTCCAAGTACCAGCACGCCTGGAACGCATAGGAAAATTTGCGAATTGAGGATCGGAATCCCGCTTCGGAAGCGTCTTGCGTGGACTTCAAGTCTATGATCGTGCCGTCACTAGTATACAAATCGGGGCGCACTTTACAGGACGCGCCGTTATAGTTGAAAAAACCCGAAGCTTCAGCAACTGCGTCTATGTCGCTTGCATAGTGGGTGAATACGGAATTGCTCATGATTGCATTCGCCATACCTTCGCACGTTTCCCAATTATCGTCCTTCACCCACTGGACGTGAGGACGCTCCGCTTGCATAGCCGCAAACTCCTCCTTGTAGTGCTTGGTCAGCGGTGACTTCCCGTCAATCTCCGTGGGCTTAACAGCGTACTCTTCGTCCAAGCACTCAGGTTCTAAGACCATAGAGTGGAAGCATCCACCCATGATGAGCGGCACTCCTTTATAAGTGAGAGGGTTGTCCCGCTCCCACCTCACCTTTTGCGGTGAAGTGGTGAGCAGGGCAGATGCCGTGCTTCTGCTGAGTAGGTCACTTCCGTGGTACTCAGCGTTGCTAATTCCTTTCGTTAAGCCGTCCATTAGTATGGGTCTTTCCCGCCGCCGGATACCGGGGCGAATGGATCGTCACCGCTAAAGAGCGCATTGAGGTTTATCTCTGCGTCAGCGAATGCTTGCTGGATCTCCTTCGTGGATGCCTTCTTGGGTTTTGGGACGGTGTTGTAGCGCGTCTCCATACCCTCGCCCGTCTTGACGATACTAATGTCGTACTCCTTGGGGTCGCCCCAATCCTCGTCATTAGCTAATGAAACTATTTCGCCAATGATGCTCGCTTGCGTCACCTCCAAGATGGAGATTTGTTCGCTTGCGTAGTTCCAAACTATCATGGCGAAGAACTCCTTCGGCTTCTCCTCGTACTTAGAAGCGTCCACCTTCTCACCGGCTTGGGTGCGGTCTGGCTTGCGGTTGCCTTCGGAGTCCGTACCCCAGCCAACCATGCCGCGAATCGCGGTAGGTGGGGTATCGTTCATTGACCCTAGTATTCTAATCCGGTTTTCACCGGGCGTTAATTTCATATAGCCGCCACCTTGTGGGGCTAACGGTTTGTAGTCTTCAGGTAGAAATGACATGACTTGTTGCTTTTTGCTTGTGTTTGTATTGCTTTGTCTATTAATGCGGTCATATGAGACCAAAAAATGATTCCCGCCAGCCGAGAAAGCTGGGTTCTATATCCGTGCGATTCTCCCCATCCACGAATAAGATGATGAAAGAGTTAAGGATGACGACAGGGTTACCCCAAACCCAGTTGTATGACCTCCTCTCCAATGCGGCTCTGACCGCCATTGCCGAAGAGGACTTCCGGTTGACATTCCCCATCAAGCTCAAGGTGGTCAAAGACTAGACTCCTCCAAACGCTTTATTACCGTGGGCCAATTGATCTTGTAGCCCACTGCTCTAATTCCTAGCGACTTGCGCAACGTCATGAACGCTCCTCGCGTCATGCCCAACCGTTCCGCCGCTTCGCTGATCGGGATCAAGTCCACCGAGAATGGCAAGCTCTGCGTTGAGGTCTCTGAGGCTGATTTCGCAGCACCCGCTGGTTTCAATTCTGATTGTTTCGTCATCGTATATTGATAGTGTTAGTTGATCTATGATTACGGTTTCCCGTAGTTTTTTGCCATTTAATGTAGCCATAGTTGTTTCTTTGAGGTTGACGGTTGTTCATGCTTGAAGTTGCGGGGGTTAGGCGGATTGAGAATCCGCTAAACGTGGTCTCCCCGTATAAATCTTTCTCGTTATCTCTAGGCTAGTATGGCCCAGCGCATGTGCCGCCGCTTCCATATTGTTGCCGTTGCGAATATAAATTGAATGTCCCGCATACTTCCGCAGACGGTGAAGCGGGTATTCCTCGTGCTCCATCCCGCAGTGCTTGCGGAGGAATTGAGGAAAGCGGCGAATCACCAACTGGTGAGTCCCGGTGATGATGGGGGTGTCCCCACTACCCAATGACATGATCTCGTCATACCACTTCTTCTCGCAAACCCGCTCTTGCTCGTCTCCATCAGTCGCACCCGTTACGCACTTGGGCTTGCGAACTACAAACCAATACTCGTCACCCTCATTGTGAAAGTCCGAGTACCTGGCACGCTGAATCTCGCTAGAACGCATACCGCAACCAAAGCCCAGCAAGTACACCTTATAGAACTCAGGGTGCTCCATAGCCAGAGCCTCGCAAGCATCCACTATGCGCTGACGCTCCGCTTGCTTGGGGTTGAATGCTTTCACCTTTGACGATCCCACGTCCATCAAGATCCAATCGTTGAACCAATGCGTATCAATGCCCTTGAGCTTGTAGTACCTAATCATTGCCTTCGTGAACAAACTCTTGGCTTGCCTCATGGTGGAAGCTGACGCGCCGTGAACAGACTTGTACCAATCTCCAAGGAACAATCGGTGTGGCCCTGCCTTGTTGGCAAGAGCGGCTATGTCCTTCTCCGCAGGATCAATGTCCGCTGCCCTCAGAATGCATCGCATCCGGTTCACCACGTTTCGGCGGGATTCATAGGAAGCGTTCTTTGAACTGTCCATGTGGTGGATCGCATCCATGTAGGTGAAAAAGAAATCATTCAGCAAAGGACGTTGCAGTTGAAGCTCATCCCGAACGTGTCCGGCGTATGTCTCCGGCACTTTCCCCAAAGCTTCTTGTCTATCCGTGGTCTCCAACGACCGGCGAACGCGCTTTCCATCGCTTTCCGTGATGATAAGTTCTATTATGTCGGATTGGGGTTTGCGGCGAATACTCATGCTTGGGGAGATCAACGGGGGTTTAGGGAGAGGTGAACCCCCATCAAGAGGATTATCTCCCGTCTCAACAAGATCGTTTATTTGCATAATTCCCTTCGGGGCTGGACGATCCTCCGATTCAATCCGTTGCTTTTGGTCACTCATTTATCAGCTTTCTCTTTGCTGAAACCGCGTTCCACCGCTTTTCCACCCTATATATACTGTATGTGCAGGGTGGATTTTAAGTCCGCAGCGTCTACCAATTCCGCCATCCGGGCAAAAAACTGATAGGCAAGGACTTACGAAAGTCCGAACAGAAGTGCTGTGATCCCGGCTACAACCGGGCAACAATTCTTGGGACTGTGGGAAACGTGATTTCATTTTTGTTATCAGTTAAGGAATGAACCATACTCGCACGAAATCGTAAAGAGTAAAGCAAAATGGTTCATACCCGAACAATTCATGTTATCTTTCCTAACCCACTATTCATCTATGTTCCAGAAGAATGTTAAGTCGCTATTTTTTTTTTAAAAAAAAGTTTAGGATTATCTCACCTATTTTCGTTCTCGTAATTTCAGGTGGTTATTTTGCAATCAAAGAAAGTTACTCACCCTAACCATCCACTTTAGTCGTACTTATTAAAATGGTATCATCGGTCAATCACGCAGGATTGTGCAACCCCACAAAAAAGGAGGTGCTGGAATCACGACAGACCAACACCTCCCGAAAGGAACGAAAGGAGCACGACACTCCTCACGACAGTAAAGTTTTATTGGGTGGTGGTGGGGTAAGTCAAGGGGTTTAGTCTTGGGACTCCATCCTCTTGATCTTGTCCTGACCGCCGAGGTATCGCCAGTACACCATGTCCAGCGGAGTGCCTTGGAGCATGTTGCCCTTGTACTCCTTGTCTCCCTTTATGGCTTTCAAGTCTTGGAATGTTCTATCAAATACTGTTGTCGGTGGCAGTAGTCCTTCAAGGAATGCTTTACCCGGCCCTTCGCGATCCATCTTTCTTATAAGATACCGATTGATGCCAAGAAGTTTCCAGAGGTTGTCCTCTAGCAAGTCATCACGCTCAATGGGTCTTCCGTAAAGAAGATCCTTTATCACGTCCGTTGATGCATTCGCGGCGGCGAACACTGCCGCTAGTCCCATGAACTTCTTCAAGCCTACTGCTCCCACCTTTGCCGCTTCGGCGTGCTTTCCTTCGGCATACAGCTTGTTTGCCATGCTGATTTCAGCACCCGCAGCCTCGCGGTAGATGTCCAGTTGCTTTACCGTAAAGGTCTTTAGCATATACATTATGCGCAAGTTTCCACTTTCGGAATAGTACTTAGGCATCTCTCCCATCGTGGACGGACTCAAGTCTAGGAATTTATACCATATCAATTCCTCTACGTCTTTCGGCAGGTTTTTGCTACCAGGCTTACTATCACGCAAGCTTTTCACCATCCTTCCGGCACGCTCAGTACCGAATATGGGAGCTAACTCAGCTTGAAGTCCCTTGGAATCCTTCATGGCTTGAGCACGATACTTTTTCCATGAAGCGTTCATGGTGGTGTTCTTCCCCATCTGATCCAGTTTCTTCAGACCGGTAACGGTAAACACTTTATCCAGAGCCTTGGATAGTCCAGCCGTATTGGTTACGGTATCTATGTTGTGATTACTGAGATTGAAATGCTTTACGAAATTAAAATTGTTTTCCCTCTGAAGCAAAGTTTTGAAGGTATTGTTAAATCCATTGAAGTGGATGCTGTACGCAAGGTCTCCAAGCTGGGTGATGGCAGACCCGAAGTTTCCCATGACCGCCATGTAGTTCGCGTTCTTTACTCCTTGTATAAAAGGATCAACGGTCTTCCCGCTGAATCGGGATTGGATAATGTCTTTTAACTTATCAATATCTTCGCGAGTATAATTCTTGTTCTTTACAAGAAGTTGTTCAGCAAGCTCACCGGCTAAACTGTCATCCACTTCCATGCGTGCGCCAAGGTCGCTCTTTGGTGGTGGCCCTGCCGAACGGTCACGACTACCGGGGAAACCTCCCTCCACGTCTCCACCTAAGTTTGGCTTGCGGTACAAGAATCGCTTTCTTTCCGTAGCTTGAACCACTCGCTCCACATAGTTCTTTATGGCATCAGCGGGGTCATCGTATGCGTTGAGCATATCATCCGTGACTTGCCTGACCTTACGCTGCTTTAGGTTGCCGGGGAGCATACTGTCTGCGCCTATGGGGAAACCTCGCAATACGCGACTCGTTACTTCCGCCGCTTCACCGGGCTTTATTTGATTTACGCTACCGAGGTTATGCTTCTGAGCATACTCAGCTAGAGCTTCTTCCACTTGATTGCTCAAACCCGCCGGTGCTTTATCCCCGTCAAGCCATGCCTTGAAAGATTTGTAGTTCTTAATATTGCGAGGGAAGTAGTCTTCTAAGTATCCCACTTCTATGCCACCCTCCTCGCGAGCATAAGTGCGGATTTCTTCCAAAGCCTTACGCATTTCAGAAAAGCTTTTAGTGTCTACCTTGTACTTGTCCGCAAGCTGAACAACTTTAAGCACGCCAAGTTCATCCCTTTCGCCATTAAACAAATACTGCTTGAACAACCGCTGATCCTTCTCATGCCCCTTGAGCTTTGCGGACATGGCGGTAACAAACGGGGAGATGCGATCCAAGTACTCACGAGTCTTGAGGTTTATATCCAGTTCGTGCTTACGAAAAACCCTGTTTATTAAAGGATTGATATTCTTCAGCGTTCTGGAAAGCGGCTCTAAAGTGTTTCTCACTACGTCTTTTGCGGAGTCCCACCATTCGGAAAGTTCGCTAGGTGCTTGGTATATTGCTTTCTCCGCTTGGGCTTTCACCCTATCCTGCTGGACAATATCGGGTTCAGTTCCCTTCGGGTTACGTTTAACCTGTTCGTTTATGCGGTTAAAGGTAGGAGTCTTTCGGAATCTTTTGAATGCTTTCGGGGCTAATCCCGCAAGCAGAAGTGCAGCAATGAATGCACCCCCTAATCCCGCGCGACTCATGCCTTCACGGTCTTCATCAGACAAGGTGGAAGCTACTGCCGCTCCAGTAGCCCCAGTAGCCACAAGTCCACCAAACATCTTCTCGTAGTTTTCGCCCCAGTGCTTCTTTGCCATTGCCTCGTACTTTCCTGCCATCCCTGCCCCTTCCATCGGAGTACCATAATAGTCATCCCGGCGACCTTTGAACGGCATATCTTTCGTAGTGCGGCGTGGCTCATTGACTTGCCCCCCCTGCATGGTTGCTTCTAAGTCAAGCAATCCGTGACGGTTGTGTATCCTGTTGCGAGCGGCATTCAGCTTGGCGCGTTCTTTCCCCGCGCCCTTGTTCTTGCCAAACTTGTGGTCAAGCATGGAAAGACGCTCATTGATGCGGCGCAGTTCCGTGGTGTCTGCCAGGTCTCCCTTGACTATTTGCTTCCGGTTGTCGGCAAGCCTTGAAAGTCCGGTGAAGATTTCATCTTGTTGGGCAAGTTCACCATCAAGCGCTTTCTGAAGATCCGCCATTACGCCGGTAGTTTCCTCGCCGCGCTGTCTTGCTAGTCTGCTGACAGTACCTTCTGCCTCAAGAAGCAATTGCTGTTCAGTAGTGGCAAGTAAGTTTTCCGCATATTCGGCATCCGTTGCGTTATCTCTCCACTCTATGAAATCTTGCTCAGGCAATTCTCTTAATCTTCTTGGCCCAAGAGCGGTAGTTATAGGTCTGCCTACTTCAAAGTTTGCCGCACCACCCTCTTCCGTGATCTTATTCTCTAAAAGCTTAACAACATCCGGGCGTGTAACTCCCTCCTCAATATCTACCCCAAGGTTTTTACCTAACCAACGAGCCTCCAGAGCACCTATGCCCCCACCGAACGCACCACCGAATAGTACCGTACTCGCATACTCCTCCTGAGTAGGCATCCTGCCCTCTTCAAGCAATGTCCTGGCGGTAGCTTCCGCTGATGCCAGCCCTGCGCCCTGCCCCGCTCTTACTGCGGTGCGTCCAGCCGTCCCCATACCTGCCAGCTTGCCCATAGGCACGGCGCTCGCGGCGGTAGCGGCGGTAAGTTCTCCCAAGGAAAGGTCATCTTGAAGACCGCGACCAATGCGGTATTGTTGGCTGAAGTAGTTTCCTAAAGCACCCCCGCCAATCGCTCCCTTTGGCCCGAGGAATATACCACCGACAATAGCCGGAATAATCTCCGATCCAATGATGATCGCTTGCTCACCAAGGGTAGCTTCTTCGCGATAAGGTTGTTGCGCCCCAACAATCTCATACCCTTTCTCAAGAGCCTCGCCCAATGGCATGGTTACGATAGGCATATCAGTAGTTCGCCAACTGAGTAAGTTCCGCTCTCAATGCCGCAATCTTAGCCGGTATTTCTTTCTTTTTCCGCTCTAAGTATCCAAGTGTTGCGGGTTGTGGAGCACTATGAGTAGGTGCTCCACCGTAACCTCCCCATGTAGCACTAATCGGGACGGTCGCTGGCATCATAGCGTTAGGAGTTTCTAAGTCGTCAAACTCAGTATTCAAGTTATCAATGAGAGTGCGGATTTCTGCAATTCGCGCGGTCTTTGCGGCATCTGCCTGTGCTGGAGTCATGCCTGGGCTTATGGCGGAAGGTAGCGCTCCACCCGTGCCACCACCCGTGCCGCCCGTCTCAGGTTCTAATACCTGTACGCTTTCCCCTTGCATAAGCGCCTCTATCTGCTTGTCGTAACTTTTTAACATGCCGTCTAGTTTTGCAGCCATGCCGGTCATCGGGTACATGTCCGGATCTTCCTGATTCCCCTCAAGGTAATCTTTAAACAACACTCGTTCTCCTTTTATGTTTTCCAGTGTCTCTGACAACAGACTTTCTTTTACGCTGTTCAGCGGATCATACTTTGCCTTGAAACCGGGATTCAATTTAGCATAAGCCGTAATTCTATCAGTGGCCGCTTTTTGCTCTGCCGCAAGTCGGTCAGTATCGGCTTTGCTTTTGTAGTAATACTCCTTCCCTTCTGTCTCACCTACACTCGCTTCTGCTTGCTCTACCCCTGCTTTTCTCCCTCTAGCGCCAAGCGCTCCTACTCCTTCAGAACCTCCAAGCTTCACGCGAGTTGCTGCGGCATCTTCAAGCTGGGCAATCCGCTCTCTTCTTTTGGCGGGATTTTCTCCGAGGTCTGCAATCGCACTTGCCAGTTTACCTTTTAAAAGTTCTAGCCTCTGAGGATTCGTTTCTTTTGCAATCGCAGCACTTAGGCTGCTAATTGTCGCTTTGTCCTTTTGAAGTTGGACAGTTGTATCTCTCAACTCTTGCTGTACTCCAAAGGCCAATTCTTGCGTCTTGTTTTGTATTATTTGTGATTCCTCAAGAAGCCTATTTTTACGCAGCGTATCCCCTCTTGCCAACTTACCGGCAAGCCCTTCAAGTCCGGCCATGTTCAAATCTCCGGCAGCAAACTTCTCAAACTGAGTCATGTTCTTTTTGTCAGCCGCTTCATCACCCGTCATCGTTGACTCGTTTATATAGTCAGGATTCTCCTTTAGGTATGCTTCAATGTCGCCCGTAAGCTTTGCTCGCTTAACCTTATTCAATTGATACTTCTCAATCGCCCCGCCAATATTCTGCCCCAGCCCTTGGTACATCGCCGCTTGCGCCGCCGCGCCCTGCATTATTGGGCGGGTGTCAATCTGCCCTAGTGCGCTTCCGTAGTTGCCTGAAAAATATGGTTTTCTTGCCATTGTATTTATCTCCCGATTTTTGAATCCATCCACATGCGGATACGCGCCTTGAGTCTTGGCTTATCTTTGATGAAGTTCGCGAAGCGTTCCCCGAAGGCTAGGTATAGCTTAAAGAACCACCTAGGCGCAGAACTGAACATCCAGTGTCGGAAGTCCAACCATGCGGGATTGTGTGCGCCGTAGACTTCGCGTGCTACCCAGCAGAAGAGTGCTCCAACACTACCCGCCGCTCCAGCACCTTGGAAGATTCCACCCGCAATATTCCCCAACCCACCAAACATACCCGCGCTTCTCGTAGCATCTGCGGCTTGCTGGGCATTAAACATGTTCGCGGCATTGGTCGCTTGGTTGCTGATAAAGCCTAGCCCTGCTTCCGGGTTCAAGTATTGTGGCCCGGAATCCAACCCGTATCCGGCTTGACCGAATAACGCCCCACCGGAGGCGAGGTTGTTCTGCCCTTGTCGCTGAAGTATCGCTTGAAAGGGATCGGCACTCGTAGCTTGCTCTAGCCCCACCATTTGGGCGGCGTTTGCTCGCTCCGCGCCCAGCCCCTGCTGACGGTATTGCTCCTCCATCGCTTGCTGTCGCATGATCCGCTCAATGTCCTTCTCCTCTGCTGTCAATTGGCGCTCCACCCCTGCGGTTTGGCGACCCAATTCCATTTGCTTGGCTTGCATCTCTTCTTGAGCCGAATATCTGGCGGCATCCTGTCGGGCGGCTTGATTCGCCAATACGGTCTGCTGATCCAATTGAGTGCCTGCCAATTCCTGTTGCATCCCTGCCCCCACCCCAAATTCGGCGGCGCGGTTTGCGGCTTGCTGATTCGCGAGTTGAGCTTGTAGTCCGCGACCCAAGTCAGACTGCTGTAGTCCGGCTTCCTGTCCGAGCACTTGCTGTGCGTACTGGCGGTTGAGGGCTTGTCGGTTGCGGTCTTCCAAGAGGCGTGCCTTGGCTTCCGCCAACCCGGCGCTCTGGTCAAAGGTTCTGCCCATCATGGTGCTCTGGGCTTTCATGGCTTCTGAAATTTGGCGCTCCTCGCGACCGGTCAGACCACCCGCCAAAGAAGTTTCCGCATCCGACATGAGGGCTGTACGCAGGGTGTCCGCTCCTATCTCCCCGCCTGCGATGTCGGCTGTGGGTCGGTAGTCGGTCGCCGCTCTTAGGGCGTTGGGAGATCGCGCCATAATCGCGGTCATGCCTTCACTGGTTATCGCGTCTATGCCCTTGTTCTCCGCTGCTGTGCGCGCCGCCAAAGAGTCAAGCGCCGCCCCCTCAAATAATGGGTCTTTGGGGATTGCGGACAATCCCTTTTCGCCACCCGCACCGATTCCACGCGCTTGGGCCAGTGCTCCACTCAAATCACCTTGAGCGCGGTATGCGTCAGTTGCCCTACCGCCAAGACGCTCCACGTCCGAGATGTCAGCTTCCCTGGCTCTTTGCTGACCGCCCCTGCCAATGTCTTCCGCTAGAGCGGATAAGCCGAGGAATTTGTTATTTTCGTCAAACCCTGCTTGGCGACCGGCGTCTTGCAGGGTGTAACCAAGACCCGGCAATTCGCGACCTTCGTCTTTGCCGTGGTTTTCGTAGTGGCGTTTGCCGTGTTCTTCTATCGTAACTTTATCACCCGCTTTCCTCCTGGCCTTGAACCCGGCGTGAACATCAGGATTGTCCTGCACGTATTTCGCGTAGTCTTCGTTTTGCACCGATTCCTGCACCGCGCGAGTATCGCCAAGCAGGTCTACCATGCCCGTGCCTTCGCGAACTACGTCGCCTTCTTGAAGCGGCTTGCCCGTGTTGGGGTTGGTGAACTCAAACTCTAGCTTTACCTCTTCCTCCGGTATGCCTTTGGCAACGCCTTCGGCAATCTTGCCGTTGAGTTCACTAAAACGTTCAGTAATTGCTTTTAAGTTAGCGCCCTCGTTCGTAACTTTCGGGTCAAAGATGCCGTCCACAGTCATCAACTCGTCTTGTTCTACATTTAGAAGACCTCCTGTGTCGGTATCAATGATGGCGTATTGGGGCATTAATGTACGATTGTTCATTCTGGCATCGTCAAGATTGCCACCCTGGGCAGTCTGAATAATCTGATACCTGCCGCCAGCGGTTTGCGTAGGGGCATCGCCGTCCACCTGTTCGTTGGTCACGATTTCCGCGCCGGGGATGCCGTACTTCCCGGTCTCAGGGTCTTTGACTACCTTTTGCTCCCCACCCAAGATCGTCTGGCGCAGAACGTCGGTATCAATTTGGGCGGTCTGTTTGCGGATCGGCGCTTCAACTCCCGTAAGGATGTCTCCGAGGTTGCCACCCTCAAATCCGGCTTCCTTGTAAATGTCTGCGTAATCGCCCTGACCAAGCAATTGCTCCATCTGAGCCTTCATCGCGTCTGCCATTCCTTCCCCGTATGACGGCTGCGCCGGATAATTGTACTGTGGATCGCTTCCCATAACTTATTTCCTCCGTTGAACTCTTTTAAAATCAAACCACTTCACGGGGCGGTCTTTACTAATCCTTGACCAACCCACCTTTGGAAGCGGATAAGGTATCCGCCCTATGAACTCTGAAACTGCATCCTTGCCTACTGCGAAGCGGACATACCAGGCATCGGGTGCTACTGCTCCCCACTGCTCGTCAGGGTTGCCGCCGTCCGTTCGTACCGCTTTACCAAACATCAGGCTGTGAGGCGTTATAAAGACGTACCCACCCAAGGTGGAGTAAGCGGCGATGTCTTTCATCAGATTGTCACCCGTCTTAGCGTAAAACGCCAATGCCTCTTCAAATGGTTTCATGTGCTTATCGTAGCTCCCAGCGCTACCACTTTCCAGTCACTGCCGTCCGAGCACGCTACCGTAGCCGCCCCGCTGTTGCCGTCCGTCACGTAAATCAATTGCCCCGCCGGTGATGCGGATGGCACACCGCTCACCGCATAGGATGGCAAAGTCATTATAGTACCGCTAATCGTGCCACCCGTGAGCGCTACCGCATTGCTTGCTTGGGTGGCGATTGTTCCTAGTCCGAGGTTTGTACGAGCCGCGCTTGCGGTGGTTGCGTTCGTTCCACCGTTTCCGACTGCTATGGGAGTTGCCACAGTCACGCCGGGTTCGCCTAGCTCGTTTAGCGCTGCGGCGGTTACGTCAACGCCCGTGGCGAAAGTAAACCCGCGAACAACGCTTGCGGTGATAGCCACTACGCCACCTCCCTGCGTGCGTTAAGCCCCTGCCCTTCCGCTTCTACTTGAACATGCCTGAAGGACGGTCTGCCCACTGAGACGTCTAGCTCAATGTTCCCCGAATAGCCACGCTTTCTGCCACCGCTGAAGCGTAGTAAAGCTTCTTCCGTACTTCCGCCCGTGTAGCTGAGTACTGTGGTACTGGAATCGGGATCGGTGGTGTTGAGCTTGATGGTGAATTCATCCGAAGCCACGAAGCTTGCTCCGAGTTGACCGCGCTTGAAGCTCTTTATGCCCTGCTCACCAAAAAGGTAGTCTCTCGTCTTTAGCTTGGCGGCGATTGCGGTGGTGTTGGACTCCGCACTACTGCCGATTTTGCGGTTGCTGTCATCCGTGGAGTTTTCAAAGCAGAGATACCAACCTGTGTCATTACACGCAAAGAGTCTGCGGCGCGTAGGGTTACTCCCGTGGGAGCATACTACCCAATCGTCCACATGGAATGCTAGACTACCGCTCATGGCGGGGTAATCGTCTACGCTAGTCCACTGGGAAGTCAGCAGGTCAAAGACGAAAATCTTGTTTGGAACGGTACTGCTTCCCGTGGGTACTGCCAGGAAATATTTGTTATCAAAAACTACACCGCAAGCCTTGTCTGCCGCAGCATAATTCACGTCAGCAAACTGGTCTTGGATCGGGCGAGTGAGCGGGATGGTCTCACCCTGCACTTTTGAAATTGCCACTCCCAATCCCTTGGCGGGGTCTACGCCGGGGGAGAGAACTACTACTCCGTTGTCGCTCAAGAAGTAAGTCTGTGGCCCTGACTGCGCTATGCTCTTTCTAGCCACGCAACCGTGCTGACGGGTAATTTCGTAAACGTTGGCGGCTGATGTGGTCGCAACGTTATTGATTAAATGAATGCTATTGCGGAAAAATACTATTAATTGGTCTTCCTGGTACGGTATGAAGCCCACGAGGAAATCCGCACTGCCCTTATTAATTCTGAATTGTGAGTCGGCGGCAGTAAAGTTGTTACTGTCCAAAAGATCCGACATAAATACGCTGTAATTGCTGTCCCCGCCAACGGGATTTGTGGTAACGGGGTTGGCGATGATTAGTCGGTTTCTGAAGCTGATTCCGTAGGGTGAGTTTGGGCAGAATGCGCCAGCGCCGGACGGACTACTAGTCTTCACTACGAAATCCGTAGGTGAGCTATGATTGCCGTCCCACTCCAATGGACGCTTTGCAGTTCCGCGAAAGAGTATAAGCTTCTCAAAGTTCTGCACAAAGGATGCGTTGTCCGCGGTGGCGACCACCTCGCCAACGGGGTATTCTATGTTTATGCCACTGGCGTTGTCATCGTTGTACAGGATTACTTTGTCCTTGGTTGCCGCAGCTATGAACTCCTCGCCCGAAGCGGGATCTGAGAAAGTAGTCGCACAGAATATTTGCTCCGTTCCCGCAGAGTAAGTCAGCGTGACTCCACCGGCAAGGAA
>Ga0315328_10000403_pt1 | contig 18685 bp, 22 predicted proteins | sample M120032315metaG_FD_203462 | JGI IMG/M metagenome (GOLD analysis project Ga0315328, IMG submission 203462) | Ammonia-oxidizing marine archaeal communities from Monterey Bay, California, United States - M1 200m 32315 | ecosystem: Environmental > Aquatic > Marine > Intertidal zone | place: USA... | reverse complement strand
CATCCCTATTGGAGGGTGCTGGGTTAAAAAAGAACGATGGGAGTATTGAAATTCCGTCGTTCTTTAGTAAGAGCGGGTATCAAGGATATAAGATATTTTTAGATAGGTATTCTTTAAAAGCACCAAAAGGGGATGTGTCAGTTGGAGACTTAGTGCTAGCAATGGTTGCACCAGATCCTAAGTGGCCGGTTAAGGAGATCTCTAGGGTATTAAATGTTGATGAAGATGGAAGATCAGTACAGGTAGTTACGTATCATGGCGATACTGTATCTGTAGATATTGATCTAATTTCAAAGCCGCTTGAATTAGATGTTGATAGCGTCAAGTCTAGGGTGGCACGTTCTTTAGCTGAATGTGAAGATCCTGCCAATGTGGATGAAGTTGAATTAAAGTTCAAAGATATTCTTTTTGATTATTTCGTTCCAGGCGGGCGCATCCTTGCCGGAGCGGGTGCAAAGGGTCTTACTCTTCAGAACTGTTTTGTGCTACCATGTCCACAAGATTCTCGCGGAGGTATTTTTGATAGTGTCAAAGAAATGGCAGAAACCCATTCGAGAGGGGGAGGCGTTGGTATCAATCTTTCTACTCTACGGCCTCGCTACGCTCCTGTTATTGGTGTCAACGGCATTTCTAGCGGCGCTGTCTCTTGGGGAAAGATGTATAACCTTTCTACAGGGCTCATCGAACAAGGAGGTTCACGACGCGGCGCCACGATGCTAATGATTAATGATTGGCATCCAGACATTGAAGAATTCATTAGCGTCAAACATACTCCCGGGGAATTTGAAAATGCAAACATGTCGATATGTATTTCCGACTCTTTTATGGTTGCATTGAAAGAAGATGCAGACTGGAGTCTGGTCTTCCCCAATACTAAAGATCCAGAATACAATGAGCTTTGGGATGGCAATCTTCATTACTGGAGAGATGTTTTAGGCAAAGAAGTTCTTGTTTACAAGACGGTAAAAGCTAGAGAGATTTGGGATCAGATCGTTTCCTCAGCACACGCATCAGCGGAACCCGGCTTGCACTTTTTGGAGAGGTCAAACAAGATGAGCAACTCTCATTATTTTGCTCCGCTTGTTGCTACTAATCCTTGTGGCGAACAGCCCCTTGAGGCGTATGGAGTTTGTACGCTAGGTGCTATGGACCTGTCTAAGTTTGTAGATTCTGATTCTGAATTCGATTGGAGCAAACTGCGCTATGTTGTTCACAACTCAGTCAGGCTTTTAGATAATGTGATTACTATTAATGATTATCATTTTGATTCTATTGAAAAAAACCATCGTGGCAATCGTCGTATTGGTTTAGGAGTGATGGGTCTTGGTGAATTGCTTGTAAAGATGGGCCTTCGTTATGGCTCAAAAGATAGTCTTATTTTTATTGATGAACTGTTCAAGACGATTGCAATTGAGTCTTACGAAGCATCTATTAATCTTGCAAAGCTAAAGGGTGAGTTTAAGTTCTTTGCTGCCGACGCCTATTTGAGATCAGGTTACATGAAGGGTATGCCTGAAGATATTAGAGAGAAAGTTAAGCAGCATGGTATTCGTAACGTTTGCTTACTTACCGTGGCTCCTACTGGTACGACCGGTACAATGATGGGTACATCAACAGGTATTGAGCCATATTTCAATTGGCAGTACACACGCACTTCAAGGCTTGGGACAGAGGTTGAGACCGTTCCGGTGATTGAAGAACTTGGTTTGGATATTAACGATCTGCCAGATTACTGCGTGACCGCTATGGAACTTCTGCCAGAACAACATGTAGCCGTGCAGGCTGCCATCCAGCGTTGGGTTGACTCTGCTATTAGCAAAACCACAAACTGCCCAACAGACTTCTCTATTGAAGATACGGATAGGCTATACCGTATGGCTTACGATTTGGGGTGCAAGGGTATTACCATTTATCGTGACAACTCGCGCGATGAACAGGTTCTAAACCAAATGACTTTAGACTTTGAAGAAGATTCAGACGATGAAGTTGCAGCATGCAGGATTGATGATCCCGAGTGTGTTACTTGTGCCCTTTGAGGTATGGATACAGAAAACGAATATGCAACATATTGGTATGAAAATCAGGATGGGGATATAGAACCGATAGAGGTAGACACGCAGTCTGATCCGCCGGATACGATAACCATGCCAACCGCTAATGGAGTCATTGAATCCTTCACCCTTGTGGATGAAGGATTTTATGAGTTCGATACGATATTTGATGATTGAATCGCTTTTTGATATGAAATATGCTATACTCACGATGGATGAATAGCGGAATCGTAAAGAAAAGAAAGAATATTGTCGTTCCTCAGTCAGCATTTGGCGTTTGTTTATGGAAAATGCCCGATGGTGGCTTTATTGCGGATGGGGATGGAAACTATATGTGCGCCGAAGGTATGGTTGGTGATCGCAAGGTAGAGTCTCAGATGGCAGAAGCTGCCAATTATTGGGCTGGAAAAGATAATGGTGGTAAACCTCATTGGGTTGATGGCGCACGGAAGGTCACTGATGGAGAGCGATCAGAGCAAGAAGGAAGGCTGGCTGATGGGAAACTCCCCGATCCAGTAGAGGATGCCATTATAGAAGTGGCACCGTATAAAGGATAATTATGGGTGAAACATCGTTTGTAGAAAATGACAGTATGGAAGTTGAGATCGATGACGTTAGTTATACTAAGGTAGACACTCAGTTTTCTAATACCGATCCTTTTAAAAAAATAGATATTTCTAAGCAGTCCGCCAAGGTGAAGCGGAGGCATCAGAGGTTACAGAAAGCTGTCGGCAATAAACCAAATAAAGGTGTCGGGGAAGCTAAGTCGCGGTACGTCGATCCAGATTCGATTGATGGGTATGCACTGTATGATGTTATTGAGCCGCCTCATGATTTAAATATTTTGGCAGACTTGTACGAAACCAACACCACTCACTTTGCTTCTATTAATGCGCGTGTCGCAAACACAGTTGCTCTTGGATTTGCTTTTGAGGATTCAGACAAGACGAAGCGGCGAGTTGAAAAGGCAGATACGCCAGCTAAGAAAGATAAGATTAGAATTGAGTTGGCTCGAGAGCGTAAGAAGCTTTATGCATTGCTCGATGACTCCAATATTGAAGATACATTTTCGGAGACCATGATCAAGTTGTGGACGGACTATCTTACTATTGGAAACGCTTATTTGGAGATAGGGAGGACCAATATTGGCAAGATAGGTTATATTGGTCACATTCCAGCTGTCAATATGCGAGTACGTAGGCAGCGTGATGGGTTTGTGCAGTTGTCACGACATAGCAAGATTCAGTCTGTTTTCTTTAGGAACTTTCAAGATTTAGAAACATCGGATCCTATCAATACTGATGGACGACCTAATGAGATTATTCATTTTAAGGCGTATACACCAACAAGCAATTATTACGGAGTCCCTTCTGCGGTAACTGCTATTGGTGCGATCTTGGGTGACAAGTACGCAAAGAATTATAATATTGATTATTTTGAAAATAAGGCTATCCCTAGATATGCAATTATTCTTAAAGGTGCAAAGCTTAGTAATAGATCGAAGCAAGAATTAGTTAACTATTTTAGAACAGAGGTTAAAGGCAGGAATCATGGAACTCTTATCGTTCCCCTTCCTGCATCACTTGGTGGTGATGTAGATATAAAGTTTGAGAAGCTAGAAGCCAACGTGCAGGACGCATCTTTCGATAAATTTAGAAAGTCCAATCGTGATGAGATTCTAGTTGCTAATAGAGTACCAGCTCCCAAGGTTGGTGTTTACGATAATGCAAATCTTGCTGTTGCGAGAGATGCGGATAAAACTTTTAAAGTTCAGGTAGTTGGTCCCGATCAGAAGGTTATAGAGAAGCGGATTAATTATATTGTTAAAGAGTTTACCGATCTTGTAGATTTTAGATTTGAACAGATTGATCTGGTCGATGAAGATGTACAGTCTAAGATTAGAGATCGATATCTTCGTACTGAGGTTGTTACACCAAACGAGGTGCGAAACATGCTGGGTCTTCCTGACCGCGAGGCTGGTGAAGAAGAGCTTCCATATCCAAGCAATATTAGGAAAATGGAGTTGCTTATGCAAACGGGCATCAATCCGTTTACCGGCGAAGACATGGTGGAAGAAGAGCCAGAAAGGCCAGAGGGCGCTCCCGAGGGGAATGACAATGCTGACACTCCCCCAGCGGGAGATGACTCTGCGAATCCCGAGACCAGCAATGAGAGGGGCTCTGCCCAAGACTCAGGTGGGGTTCGTGATTAAGATTAAAGGAGGACAATATGTACGGAAATAGTAGTGTTATGTATTCAAATATCAGTGTAGACAGCACTGATGCAAAAATCACTTTAGGTCATCACACTGATGGCATTTACTTTCACAACACTCACGCATCGACTGATGCTACAGTAAAACTGAATGACCATGTGTCTGTGTTAATTCCTGCTGGCGGTACGGAGTACGTATGCATCCCCGGTGATTACACTGAATTTCAAGTGATCACTGCGTCTGTTACTCTGGCTGTTTTTGCTGTGGGTTAAAGGTTATTGTAATTAAATTAGATATATGTTACAATGGTCCCCATAGCTTCATAAGGAGGCAATAATATGCATGGTGAAAATTTACAACTAATCTTCCCTGTCTCTTTAGTTAAAAATGAAGAGCGGGTTGTGGTTGGCGTAGCCACTGCTGATAATATAGATAAGTCAGGAGACGTCGTTGATTTCAGCGCGTCCATGACAGCATTTAAAAATTGGCAGGGCAACATACGAGAGATGCACCAGCCTCTGGCTGTAGGTAAGGCCGTAGGCCATCGTCCCGTTGAGATTAACGAAAATGGAAACGTCTATCAGGGTGTTGAAGTTTCTGCTTACATTTCAAAGGGCGCAGAGGATACTTGGCAGAAGGTTTTGGATGGCACTCTTGGTGCGTTCTCTATCGGTGGTCGAATTCTCGAACGCAAGGATGACGAGACAAGAAAGTTTCGTGGTCAGCCGGTTAGCGTAGTTACCAAGTATGAACTTGGTGAGTTGAGTTTGGTGGATAATCCAGCAAATCCAGTTGCTAACATCACGTTGATTAAGTCCGACGATGAGGGCTTGTCTTACGCTCTCGCAATTGATGAAATTGAATGTAATAAAATTGGGGACACGATTGTATGCATCAAAGATGACACAATTGAAAAAACCGAATGCTCTGGATCTACATGTAATTGTAATAAATGTCAATGCGATGTCGTGAATGACTTGCATAATAAGAATTATTCTGATATGGTTACATACATGGAAGATACAGACGTTCTAACTGCGTCTGATGAAACCCCGTCAAATGACGGGGCTTTTGAGGGTGCCGAGTTAGAAGATAAGATCTCACTTCTTCAGAGGTTCTTGACATGGATGTCCGATCCCGCTAACGCGGAGTCGGATACTGTTGTTGATTCTGATGAAGACGATGTAGAAAAAATTACTGCTGAAGTGGAAGAGATTGCGCTTGTGGCAGAAATCAATGAAGGAGATGATATTGATATGAATATCGATGAACTCACTGCAGCTCTAGGAACTGTCATTGATGAAAAGCTAGCTTCTCATTCCGAGGCTTCTGCCACAAAGGTAGAAACTTTGATTGAAGAGAAACTAGCCTCTGCCATTAATGCAATGACTGAGAAGCAGGATGAACTCACAGCTAAGGTTGATGAGTCAACAAAGTCAGTCACCGATAGTCTTGATGTGATCAACACTCGTGTTGAAACCGTTGAGAACGCCGGTGCAATTAAAAAGAGTGTTGATGAGACAGAAGCAGAAGAGGATGTAGTCGCTAAGGCTGCTGAGGAAAGTGCCCCCCAGTCATTTTGGGGAAACCTTTTTCTCCCTCAGGACTTGATTAAGTCTCTTGGATACGAGTCTTAGGAGGAAATTATAAATGGCTAACGAAGAATTACTTCAAAAAGCAAACGAGGTTACAACCTCAGTTGTGGGCAACGCTTCTGGCGGTATTTTAAAGCCCGCTCAGGCCAACCGTTTCCTTGACTTCGTTATCGATCAGTCTGTTCTTATGCAGCAGTCTAGGGTTGTTCGTATGAGCAATCCTTCTATGGAAATCGATAAGTTGTCAGTTGGATCACGGTTGCTCGCAAAGGCAACTGAGGCTTCTGACACGGGTGCAAATGCTGCCGTGACCTTTACGAAGGTCGCTTTAACGACAGTTAAGCTCCGGTTGGATTGGGAGGTCAGCACTGAGTCCCTGGAGGACAACATTGCTGGCGACTCCTTGGAGGATCATATCGCTCAGGTTATGGCGCGTCAGACGTCGAACGATATGGATGACCTTCTAATTAATGGTGATACCACAAGCAGCAATGCGCTGCTTAAGGCGCAGGACGGCTTTGTTAAGCTGGGTACTGCCAGTGGTGTTACACATGCTACTGAAACCAATATTAGTCGTGCGGTGTATGACGCAGTTTTGCGTAAGATGCCGAACAAGTACCTGCAGCGTCGTAACGAGTTGCGGTATTTCAGTGGTCCGGGTATTGTGCAGGATACAATCTACACACTGCAGAACCCGAACTCTGCTACTGAGGCTACTGCTGGTGCGCCTTCGCCCGGTTCTACTATGGGTGACAGGCTCTACACTAACCCGGGTGCGCCTAACGGGGGTCCCGGTTCGTCGGGGCTTGCTCCGTTTGGTATTCCTCTAATTGAGGTTCCGCTCATGCCGGAGACAGTGGCTGGTAGTTATAGTGGTGCCAGTGGCAACCACGGCTACATCATTCTGACCTTCCCCAACAACCATATTGTTGGTATTCAGCGCGAGATCACGGTTTACCGTGAGTTCAAGCCGAAGAAGGACACGATTGAATATACGCAGTTCAACAGGGTTGCTCAGAACATTGAGAACGCTGAAGCTTACGTTATCTGCAAGGATACCAAGCTCCGCACCTGATTGTAACTGTTAAATAGAATACGGTTTTAAATTCAAACCACCACCAGACACCCCCGGGTCGCTTCGATGCCTCCCGGGGGTGTTCTATTGTTGCGTTTGATAATGATGTATGGTAAGATGTTCATTATGGCTGATAATAAAAGTACAGTTACAACTGAAGATTTGAAGAATGCAGAGGTCGAAGCGGCACCCGCCAAAAAGGCTGCCCCTAAGAAGGCTGCAGCACCGTCGGGTGAGCAGATGCTATTCATGCGTCATGGATATGGATACTCCGTTGGGACGGTTGAGTTCACTAGGGACCATCCGTATCAACTTGTGTCCGCCGCTGTGGCGAAGCAGCTTTTGGATACAACTCAATTTGAGACGGCTACCCAAAAGCAGGTTAAAGAACACTACGGCGAGTAGGTAGTAGGAAAAATCATGTCGGGGTTATCTAATTATTTAGAAAACAAACTCCTTGATCATGCATTGAGGAACACATCGTATACGCCGGTAGCAACGGTGTATTTGGCGTTGTATGTTGGTAGTCCGACTGATGCTGGTTCTGGAGGCGCTGAGGTCGCGGCGACTAGGCAAGCGGTAACTTTTGGTGCAGCTTCTGGCGGTGCGGTGTCCAACTCGTCCAGCGTGTCCTTTAGCAGCATGCCTGCTGTTACTGTGACGCATATTGGGGTGTTCGATGCTTCTACTGGAGGCAATCTCCTGTTTCATGGAGCGCTGTCTTCTTCAGTAGTTGCTGCATCAGGGGACACGTTTACTATTGCTGCGAATGATCTTGATATTGCACTTGACTAGTCTTTGGTAAAAAAACGTTACGGTGGTATAATCATTGTATGGCTTTTAGTTACAATTTGATCGTAAATCAAGGCGAAACATTCCAAAGAACGTTTACATATAAATCTGGCGGTAATCTCGTAGATTTAAGTACTCACACTGGCCGAATGCAAATTCGCAATAGTTATGATTCTCCTACTCCATTAGTTGATTTGACTAGCGGTGCTGGAGATATCACTTTAGATGCGACTGGTAAAATTGTTATTACTATTGCATCTTCTGTAACTACTGCTTTAACCGCCCCTGATACTGGTGTCTATGATGTAGAAATCATAACTTCGGGCGGGGCAGTTACAAGGCTGATACAAGGCAATGTAAGCATTACGCCGGAGGTTACTAGGTAATGACAGATGTAGTTGAAACGGATGCGCTCAATACTCTAACAGTAGAGGGTGATCCAACTATAGTTTTGACGGAGACTGCAACAGGTCCGCAAGGTCCTGCTGGTCCTGCTGGTGCTCAAGGTGCTGACGGCGCTGCTGGTCCTGCTGGTCCTGCCGCAGATAATCTCACTGTCGTTCACGATCAGGCTTCAGCGAGTGCAACGTGGACGATAAACCACAATCAAGGTCGATATCCATCAATCGACATTATCGATTCTGCTGGGAATCATGTTATTGGAGACATTAAACATAATTCCGTAAATCAAGTAGTAGCAACATTCGATAATGCTTTTGCCGGTAAAGCGATTATAGTCTAGGAGGAAATACAATGGCTAAAAAGTTTCTGGTCCCTATTGACGTAGAGTCATATATTGACCTTAACAAGAATGAATTAAGAAATGCTGTAGTACAGAATTTAAGTACTGCACCCTCGTCTCCAAGTGACGGTCAGATTTATTATGATACTGATGATGACAAGCTATACTTGCGAGCAGACGGGGCATGGGAGATTGTCAACAGGTTTACTGCGGCTGATGAATCGAAGCTAGATGCTATCGAAGCTGCAGCAGATGTTACAGATGCGACCAACGTCAACGCTGCTGGTGCGGTTATGGAGACAGATTTTGATGCTACAACTTTCTTGTATGCAACAAGCGATAATACTCCACAACCCAAGACGCCGGCACAGGTGCTCACTATTCTCGGTATCGAGACTAGTGCCACCGCAGACCAAACCGCCGCTGAAATACTGACTCTCCTCCTAACAGTAGACGGCTCAGGTACTGGTCTAGATGCAGACAAGCTTGATGCTCAGGAAGGCTCTCATTATCTAGCGAGGGCTAACCATACCGGAACACAGGCTGCAAGTACAATTTCTGATTTCGATACCCAGGTCCGAACGAGTCGTTTGGATCAGATGGCATCACCGACTGCCTCAGTTTCGGCTAACTCTCAGAGGATTGTCAGTGTTGGCAGTCCAAGCGCTGATACGGATGCTGCAACTAAGGCTTATGTTGATGCCACCAAGCAGGGTTTGAATGTTAAAGATCCTGTTCGTGTAGCGAGCACTGCGAATGTTGCGGTTGCTAATGGTCTTGAAAATGGCGACACTGTTGATGGTGTGACTATTGCCACTGGTGATCGTGTCCTTTTGAAGGATCAGTCAACTGCTACTGAGAATGGTATCTATGTCGCAGTAGCTTCGGGATCGGCTAGTCGGGCAACCGACATGGACGCTTCTAGCGAGGCGATTGGCGGTGCCTTCGTTTGGATTAATGAAGGTAGTACGAATGCTGACACGCAGTGGGTAATCACAACGAATGACCCGATTACATTGGGTTCTACTTCGATTACGTGGACTCAGTTCTCTGGTTCTGCACAGGTTTCTGCTGGTGATGGTCTCAATAAGAGCGGTGGCACATTGTCTGTCGATCTTATTACCAACTCTGGTTTGGCAGTCGATTCAAACGGATTGTCTGTCGCATCCAGTATTGCTGGCACTGGGCTTACGCTAGCAAGCGGTGTTCTGAGTGCTGACTTTAGAAAAGTTTCAGCTACTCTAACTGGAGATGGTAGCGCTGCTGCTTTCACTGTTACACATAGCTTGAGTTCACGAGATGTGCAGGTTACAGTGTATGCTTCGGCTTCTCCGTATGCAGAAGTTGAGGTTGATATTGAGCATACTACTACTAGTGCGGTAACGGTTACGTTCGCTACTGCACCAGCCAGCGGAACGGACTATCGAGCCGTAGTGGTTGGCTAAAAAATAACATAAACTGGCGGATCACTTGAGGGTGATCTGCTATAATACAATGGGACGGTTGAGGTCGTGGCTAAATCTTTCAAGACATCTATATCAATTGACGACGCAGCATCTGCGGCGTCTGAAGCTCTTAGGACGAAAGTTGCTGGTGATTCAACTGCCCGTTTATCTGTAGATGCTGGTGGTAAGTTAACTTGGAGTGCTGGTAGCGGTTCAGGCGATGTCAATTTGTATCGTGCTGCTGCTAATCTTCTTCAGACTGACGATTATTTTAAATCTGCCTTAGGTGTGATAAACCCGACTTATTCTGGTGCCCCCGGTGGTTCCCCTTCTGATGGAGCTTTAGCTGTTGATACTACAAATGATGCGTTTTATTTCCGGTCGAGTGGTTCTTGGCAGCAGGTTAGTGGTGGTGCTAGTGTAAGTGTTTCCGATACGGCTCCATCTAGTCCCGATGCTGGGGACTTATGGTATGAGTCCGATACGGGAAATACGGTTGTGTATTATGATGATGGTGTTGGTGCTGCTCAATGGGTTGAGTTGGGCCATGCTGCCGATTCTACTGTAGTGGAGTATGCGGCAAATATTGATGGCGGGGTTCCAAGTAGTAATTATACTGGAATTACCTCTCTTGATGGCGGTGGCGTGTAGTGGCTATTAATTTCCCGGCATCTCCATCTGCTAATCAGGAAGTTACCGAAGGCAATATGACTTGGTTCTGGAATGGAACCTATTGGGAGCTTAAGTCTACTACATCGAAGTTTACTGCGAGTGATGATGCTCCCACTAGTTATACAGAGGGAGACTTCTGGTACGAGTCTGACACGGGTAAACTTTTTATTCGATATGATAGTACATGGGCTGAGGTAGGTCACGCTTCTGACGGTCAGTCTTTCCAGGCTGCTGATACGCCTCCGGGTTCTCCGGCAGCAAACGATATCTGGTATGAGTCGGATACAGGTAAAACGTTTATTTATTATGATAGCGCCTGGGTTGAGATTGGTCACGCTAGTGATGGCCAGTCTTTTAAGGTTGGTGACGCTATTCCGGCTGCGAGCGCTAGCACTGCTGGGGATATCTGGTTTGAGTCCGATAGTGGTGGTGCTTATATTTATTATAATGATGGCAGTAGCTCCCAGTGGGTTGAGCTTGGCCATTCGGTAAGCGGTATCAATGTTAATATTGATGGTGGAGTTTCTGGTACCAATTATGGTGGGATAACTGCTCTTGATGGGGGTGCGTCGTAATGGCGATTAATTTTCCTAGTAGCCCGAATGAAGGTGACATCCATCAGGTTGCTGATCGTGTGTGGCAGTGGGACGGAGAAAAGTGGAAGGCTACTGGTACTACGTCTAGTTCTGCTGTGGGGGCTGTTGTTGTCTTTGAGGGTGCGACTGCTGATGCGCACGAAACAACTTTAACTGTTGTTGACCCTACTGCTGATCGTACAATTACTTTGCCGAATGCAACTGGGACGGTTGTTCTTACTTCTGACTTAACAACTTATGCCCCACTTGCTTCTCCTGCTTTCACGGGTGGAATGACTATTACTGATACAGACAGCGGTGCTGATTACGGGCCGGTTCTGGACTTGTTCAGGAATGGAACGTCGATGGACGACGAGGACCATCTTGGAACTATCAGGTTTACTGGTGATGACACTGATGGTGCAAAGCAAACGTATGGTCAGATCAATGTCCGGGTCGAAGAGGACGGTGATGACGCATTCGGTGACATGGAGTTCTGGATTGGGCAGGTCGGTAATGCCAGGATTCAGCGGAACATGGTTATTGACGATTATTTCCATTCGATCACTCAGGACGTAAGGATCGGTGACGGATCAACTTATACTCAAGGATTTGGGGCTGCTGCTGATGAGAGGATTTACACCGGGTTTTGGGCGGAGCTTGGGCATGATGGCAATAATGATCTTACTGCTGATAGGAATTTCTATTTCCCAGATTCGTCAGGGACGATTGCTCTTGCCGATGATGCAAGCAGTATTATTGCTGGGCAGATGTTCTGATGAGGAAATATCATGCCTCGATTTGATGGAAGATTCTTCCCCTCCAGCCAAGTTGCCGATTGGGCCTCTGGTAAATTTGGTACCCCAGGCTGGTATCCCGCTGCTCCTACTGGTGTAACACCAACAGAGGGCGATCAAGAGGTTGCCCTGACATGGACTGAAGGGAATACACATGGTGCAGATATCACCGGGTACAAAGTAGAAAAGAATGATGGTTCTTGGTCTACGGCAACATCTGATACTGGAAGTGGTACTGCTTCTTATACTGTTACTGGTCTTACAAACGGAACGGCTTATACCTTTCGTGTTACTGCTATAAACAGTGTGGGGCTTGGGGAAACGGTGTCTTCAGTTAGTGCTGCTAAAACACCACGGGGTGTGCCGGGAGCGCCGGGAACTCTGTCGCTGGCCGCAGGGGATCCTTCCCCCAATGTTATCGACCTGTCGTGGTCAGCACCGGGATCGCTCAATGGTGGTGCTATCACCGGGTATAAAATTCAAAGGTCTACTGATGGTTCCTCTTGGTCGAATGTTGTTGCTGATACGGGCAGTACGGGTACCACGTACAGCAATACGGGTTTGACTGCAACAACTGCATACTACTACAGGGTTGCAGCAATCAATGCAGCAGGCGCTGGTGGTTATGGTAACGAACCAACTCTTACTACTGCTGCTCCGTTTGTGTCTTGGTCCTACAGCGGCTCTTATACGACAGGAACCAATGGTTCAAATACTTGGGTCAGGTGTACGTCAACCGGTAACTTTGTAATCTCCGCTAACCCCAATAGCAGGACGTTCACTCTGTGTCTTGTCGCTGGCGGGGGTGGAGCTAGTGGTGGCAATGATAACGGTACGGGCGCTGGTGGCGGTGGTGGGTTTAGAGAGTTGACTTCTCAATCGCTCTCAACGGCAAGTCACACGGTCACGATTGGTGCCGGTGGCGCTGGTGTTGGTTTTACTACCGCTTCGGCGGGAACTAATAGTTCAGTGGGTTCTACGTCGGCTACGGGGGGAGGCTACGGCACTAGTGGGCAATCGAACCAGGGTGGTGACGGCGGTTCTGGTGGCGGTGGTGGCCCACAAGGAAACAAGCAGGGTGGTGCTGGTAATGCCGGTTCCTATTCGCCTGTTGAGGGCTACGGAGGCGGCAACGGTATTACAGGTGGATGGCCGATCCATCGGGGTGGCGGTGGCGGCGGTGGTGCTGGCGCTCACGGAGGGCAAGCCAACTACGTCCCTCACGGTGGCATTGGAGAAACGACCTCATTGACGGGCACGACCTATTTGGTCGCTGGTGGTGGCGGGAGTTCCATGATGGATGTAAGCGGTGGTTACTCTTATGGAAAGGGTGGCGGTACTGATGGTAACGGTACGGGCACCAACCAAAGCACCGCTAACGCTGACAACCAGAGGTATGGAGCAGGGAACTCCTGCCAGCCATCGAACGTTCGTGGCGGGAATGGGGGGACAAACACTGGCGGTGGTGGTGGCTCACACGCCCAGTCTGGAAGCAGTTCGACGTTGGGCGGTACCGGTGGTTCCGGCGTTGTAGAAATCCAGTGGGTGACATAGATGGCTCATTTCGCTGAAGTAGACGCAACCAACATAGTTGTAAGGGTTCTTGTCGTTGCTGACGATCAGGAACATCGGGGACAGGACTTTCTAGCCAACGATCTTGGTCTTGGCGGGACATGGATACAAACGTCGTATCAGACCATCGGTGGCGAGCATCCCGGTGGCGCTCCGCTGCGAGGCAACTATGCAGGGGTCGGACATACCTATGACCCATCGGAGGATGTTTTTTATGGCCCTCAACCGTATTCGTCGTGGGTTCTGAATGACGGCTACCAGTGGGAGGCACCCACCCCCAACACAAACTCTGGCTATATCTGGGATGAGGACACAACATCATGGATTAAGCCAGACAGTCCATACCCATCATGGGTTTGGGATGATGGTCGTTGGCAACCGCCCGTTTCCTATCCCGGCACAATCGGTGAAGAACCGGTCTATGATTGGGACGAAGATACAACCTCTTGGGTTGAGGTAGAATAAACAAATAAGTGATATAATGGAGGCACGATGGCAATAGATTTTCCAAATTCACCCTCAAGTGGGGATATTTACACAGTCAACGGCAAGCAATGGTCTTGGGACGGTGCGAAGTGGTTAGCTTATGGCGCCTCTTTGTCTCCTGATATTTTAAAGATTGATACTGGCAATAGCCGGATTGGTATCAATCAGACTTCCCCAACGGTTGCGTTGGATGTTACTGGTTCTGCTCGCATTACGGGGGACCTGACGGTTTCAGGTACTACTGTTACTGTTGATTCCGCTAGTGTCCTTATTAAGGACAGGGTTCAATTTGAGGGTGCGACTGCAAACGATTATGAGACTATACTGCTAGCAACTGACCCCACCGCAGATAGAACAATCACCCTGCCTGATGCTACTGGTACAGTCACCCTTGACGGTGCCCCTCTGGCCAGCCCCACCTTTACAGGTGTACCGGCTGCCCCGACGGCCTCCGCCAATACCAGTAGCACTCAGGTTGCTACAACAGCTTTCGTTATGACAGAGGTTGGCGACTATCTAACAACGAGCACGGCAACTAGCACTTATGCTCCGCTGGCTTCCCCAACTCTTACTGGCGTTCCTGCTGCTCCAACGGCATCTGCGAATACGAGTACAACCCAGTTGGCCACGACAGCTTTCGTTATGACAGAGGTTGGCGACTATCTGCTAACTGCGACTGCGGGTTCAACTTATCTGCCTCTGGCTGGTGGGACTCTGAGTGGTGCTGTGAATGCTGGTGATCAGGTTATTTCAAAAGCGGTATTCAAGGATGTCGGAGAAACGTTGGATACTAATGGCACATCTGGTGCTGCGGCAACTATTGATCTTGAAGATGGTAACTTCCATAAGGTTACCCTGACTGCAAACTGTACGCTTACATTCTCTAACCCGCCTGCCTCAGGTACGGCTGGTTCATTTACATTATTTCTAGTTCAAGACGGTACAGGTTCCAGAATTGTGACTTGGCCAGGGACGGTTGATTGGTCGGGCGCTACTGCTCCTACGTTAACTACTACTGCTGCTGCAGTTGATGTGTTAACATTTATCACCTTGGATGGTGGTACTGTTTGGAATGGGTTTGTTGCCGGTCAGGCGATGGGCTAATGAGTTTAGGTTCTCGCCGCGCTTTATTGGCTGCTGCTGGTGGCGGCGCTGATCCTATAGTTGCATATGGTGGAATTATTACCCAATACACGTTGTCTGGTACAACGTATCGGGTTCACACGTTTCGTAACGATGGCACATTCAGGGTGTTGAATGGTTCTGGAGAAGTAGCTTATATGCTTATTGGCGGTGGCGGCGCTGGTGGTGGAGGCAGAGCGGCTGCGGAAGCTTGCGGTGGTGGCGGTGGTGGCGGTGGTTTGACGCATGGAACTACCGATGTAGCGGCTGGCAATTACAGTATTATAGTTGGTCTTGGTGGTGGCGGTTGGACTTCCACAGGTGCAAACGGAAGTAGCACTACCGCTTTTGGCGCTACGGGAGTAGGTGGTGGCGGTGGGGGTTCTCCGACCGCTAATACCTCTCAGGGTGGCGGTGATGGTGCCGATGGTGCTTGTGGCGGTGGTGGTGGTGCTTCTTATGGCGGTTACACCACTGACGGTGGTACGGGTTCTGTCGGTGAAGATGGAGGCAACCAGGATAACACTACTGCTCGCGCTGGTGCTGGTGGAGGTGGAGGTACTGCTGATGGCGGTGATGCTGGTTCAGGTGCTACTGGTGCTGGTGGTGCTGGTGGGTCCGGTTGGACATCTTCGTCAACAGGTATTTTAGGTACAGGTAGCAGTTTGTATCTGACAACCAACTCTCCTCGCGATACATACTATGTGAAATATGGTGCTGGCGCTGGCGGCGGAGCCGGCGGTTCTAACTGGGGTGATGGTGGCTCTCAGAAGATGGGTGGTTGGGGCAGCCATAATGGATCCGGTAGTGCTGGTGCTGGCAGGCATGGTTCTAATGGTGCTCCCAATACTGGTTCTGGTGGCGGTGGCGCTTATGCTATGGCAGCACATGCCAATCACTTTCGTCCTGAAAGGGCAAACTCTGGTGCTACCGGGATTGTCATGATCAGATATGAGGTAGAAGTGTAATGGCTGATCCAACCTATCTTGATGCTGATACAGGTGTGATCACTGAGGGTGATCCTTGGGTTTGTGTAGGATCATGGGAAGCGGACAATGACGGATACGCCACAGTGACTTTTACTTCAAGTACGGGGCAGAATGATTGGAGCCAGTATCACAGTCTAGTGGCTGTCTGGTATGTTAGAAGTTGGTATAGCTCCAGTTATGATCAACTCAACGCTCATTATGGGCAAGGTGGCACTGCTTACAACTATAGTGTCAAGAATCAAATAGGTTTGAATACAGGCGGTAACTCTGGTGTGTTTGATGGGCCGAACAGTATAGGGTGGCATGTAGGCTATGTCTCTGCCGCTTCGTCTACTGCTAACGAGTTTTCAGGCGGTATTTTTGAGGTACGTAATCACATGCATGGTACCCATACAACAGTTCTTTCTCAAACAACTGGACCGTGTAGTGCTCGTGTGTCAACCGGCGTTGCTGGCAATTACGCGGGTACAACGTCAGAAATGGATACTATCGTATTTGATCTGGCGAATGGCAATTTTCAACAGTTCAGTCGCATTGATCTCTTTGGCATTTTGCCAAAGATGATTTTGGAGGGAACTCTGTAATGGCTACTTGTGAAGCAATTAGGTCCATGTATATAGAGGACAATTCAAGTTCAAGTTTTACTTGGAGTTCGATTCCGAACACTTATGAGTCTTTACGCATAGTGGGGTCTTGGTGTAACGTTAATGTGTTTGAAAATCCAGGTCAACAGTGGACTAATATTCAGTTAAGAATGGGCAACGGTAGTGTAAGTACGTCTTCTATTTATGGTCATCAAGAAATGGCATATACTTACAACTCTAAAGCTATAGGAACTGAGGGTGCTCAAACGTCTTTTCAGATGAGACGCGGAATGATGGGGTTTGGTGGCTATACTGCTATGACTTCATTTATCGTAGATATTTATGGATATAAAGATGCCGATACGCTGACAAGCGTGAATGCGTTCTATGGGGGATGCGGTCAAGAATCAAGTAGAGATGGTGAAGATACGAATGTTGTTTGGACAACGGGTTTGTATAACAGTAATGCTGTTATTGACACTATTCAGTTTCTAACTGGCGGGTGGGGTGCTGGGAATATTCTCGCAGGTAGTGAAGTACACTTATACGGGTATAAGGTGTCGTAATGGCTACATGGAATCACATATTAACTCAAGAAGCGGCATCGGGAGGGGCGGCGAATATTACTTTCTCTAGTATTTCTAATTCCTATGACCATCTAGTTTTACGTTGGATTGTCAGAGGCGAATACACTAGCAACTATGACTATGTGGACATACAGATAAACGACGATACTACCAATGGCAACTACAAGTATTGGCGAATCTATGTTCGCTCCGGTGCGTCTAGTATAAGTTCAGGCCTCGTTACTTCTGCGGATAAATGGAAAGATTTTCTTTCATTTCCTGGCACTCCGCAAGATGGTTGGGGTGGATGTGAAGTGTGGTTTCCCAACTATTCCACTACTTATCGCGGGAAGGTTTGTTTTGGAAGATCAGGAAGTAATACTTTGGGAACAAGTAGTAGCGCACAGATAACACATGCTGGTGGTGGCACCAATCATAGCGAAACGGATGCCATTACAAAAATAAAGTTATTTACAGATAGTGGCAATGATTTTGCAGAGCATAGTCGATTTACATTATATGGGGTCAATGCAGATCCCGCTTAAGGAGGAATAACAATGGCAGATAGACCAGAAAGATTCAACATGGTTGATGGCGTGCAGATTGCATGGACTGATGCCGATTGGGACGATTGGGATGCTAGACAAGCGGAAATGGATTTAGATTTCTCGTCCGTCAGGTCGCTACGTAATAGCATATTGGCTGATTCGGACTGGACCCAATTGAGTGATGCTCCGTTAGGTGTTCACGCTGCTGATCCAGATGAACCGATTACAACAGCTGAGTGGGCTACGTATCGTCAAGAACTACGCGATTACCCAGCACAGTCTGATAAAGTTTCAACATTGCCTGAGTGGCCAACACCACCTGAATAGTTAGTTTTAAAATAGTAAACCTGATACAATGGAGGTATCATGGCAGTACAAATTCAAATGCGGAGAGATACCGCATCAAACTGGACAACAAATGATCCCACATTGGCTGCTGGCGAATGGGGTTTAGAAACAGATACAAGTAAATTTAAGATTGGGAATGGTTCCACTACTTGGGATAATTTAGCCTACTCGTCTCTGCCCAGTGGGTCGGCTACTTTAGCCAGCCCGACATTTACTGGTGTTCCTGCTGCTCCTACGGCAGCAGCTAATACCAGCACAACTCAGATTGCTACGACAGCGTTTGTGATGACAGAGGTTGGCGATTATGCTCCGCTAGCTTCTCCAACTTTAACTGGTGTACCTGCTGCCCCTACGGCAGCGGCAGACACTAATACAACACAGATTGCTACGACTGCTTATGTTCAAACTGAGCTTGGTGCTGTTAGCAGTGATTCAATCAAGGATGCTGATAACGATACTAAGATTCAGGTGGAGGAAGGTTCTGACGAGGATATTATTAGGTTCGATACGG
>Ga0315328_10000399_pt1 | contig 18741 bp, 12 predicted proteins | sample M120032315metaG_FD_203462 | JGI IMG/M metagenome (GOLD analysis project Ga0315328, IMG submission 203462) | Ammonia-oxidizing marine archaeal communities from Monterey Bay, California, United States - M1 200m 32315 | ecosystem: Environmental > Aquatic > Marine > Intertidal zone | place: USA... | reverse complement strand
GATCACTACCCATGACTGTGTTAGATGATCAACGCATCGGCGACTCCGTTTATCGTGTGATGTATGACGCACCCTCGATTAATCAGATTTTCTATGAGGTGATCAATCGGCCTACGCTTTCGACCGTTGTCTTTCTAGCAGCCATGTACAACCTTTCCAGTGCCTATCCCGATGTGCCGGAACTTATCTGGTTTACGGCATCACTACTGCCGTTTTACTTTTTTATCACTGTGCCATTTTCCGGTTGGGTTCGCCGCAGACATCAGGCGAGCCGTTCAGCGGGTTCTGTCGTCACCAGTACCATCGAAGAGGGTATGGACAATGTGCTTGCGGTTCAGAGCCTTGGCGGCAACAAAAAGGAAAAGGCGCGATTTGGCAGTGACAGTGATGAATCATTCAAGCAATTTCGGGGTACGGTTGTTGTCGGTATCCTGATTGGTCAGGTGACAGGGCTCGCGCAGGTCTTAGTCGTGACCCTGGTTTTCTGGTTTATTATTGGCAATGTCATTGATGGAAGATTCACGCCGGGTGACTATGGTGCTTTGTTTTTCTATTATGGTTGGATGCGAGGCCCTGCAATAAGCCTGGCGACCTTATGGATACACTTGCAGGCATATGCCGTTGGCATGCGTCGGGTGTTCGCGCTGATGGACCTGCCTCGAGAGGAAGACTTAGGTGAAACGGAATTAAGAACCATCGAGTCAGGTATTCGATTTGAAAACGTTGGTTTGGTCTATCCGGATGGTCGTCGCGCCCTTGGTAAGATCAATCTAAGCGTAAACATTGGACAGATCGTCGCGTTTGTTGGGCCGACTGGTGCGGGTAAGACTTCCCTGGCGTATTTAATTCCACGATATCACTTGGCAACTGAAGGTCAGGTGTTGATCGAAAGGCATGATGTCAAAGATCTTACTGTGAAGAGTCTTCGCGATCAGATCACCTATGTCTTTCAGGAAACGCAGTTATCCTCGGAATCAATCCTGAAGAATATTTGTTTTGGGAAACCCAATGCAGCATTCGAGGAAGTCGAACACGTTGCAAAGGTTGCCGGGATTCATGATTTCATCACATCTCTGCCAGAAGGCTATGAGACGAAACTCGGGACTGGCAGCAGCAAACTATCGGTAGGCCAGAAGCAAAGAATTTCCATTGCCAGAGGGCTTCTGAGAGAAAGCAAGATACTTATTCTGGATGAGCCCACTTCGGCATTAGACCCTGAGACTGAGAAATTTCTGGTAAAGGCGCTCCACGAGGCGGCAAAGGATCGTCTGGTGATTATCATTGCTCATCGACTTTCTACCATTCGACAGGCGGACACTATCGTTTTTCTCAAAGACGGTGAGGTTAGGGAGAAAGGCAGTCATGATGAGTTGATGGATATTGCTGATGGCCACTATCGTGAGTTTGTTGATTTGCAAACCAACGTGGCAGTGTAGCTCTACCAAAGCCGAGGCCATACAAGACCACACACAGGCAGGAGATGTCGATATGCAACAATGGGAAAAATCACAAGCAGAAGCCTGGTACAAAAAGCAGCCGTTTTTTGTGGGGGCCAACTTCAATCCCAGCACTGCGATCAATCAGTTGGAGATGTGGCAGGCAGACAGCTTTGACCCGGAGACCATCAAGCGCGAGCTAGGCTACGCCAAGAAGCTCGGTATGAACATGATGCGGGTCTACCTCCATGACTTGTTGTGGCAGCAGGATCCGGTGGGTTTCTGCGATCGCATCGACATCTACCTCGACATTGCAGACAAGAATGAGATAAAGACGATGTTCGTGCTTTTTGATGACTGCTGGCAGCAGACATCTGCACTGGGGCAGCAGCCAGACCCCATCCCTTTTGTTCACAACTCCGGTTGGGTGCAGTCTCCTGGTGTGAAGGTTGTGAATGACCCCGATGCATGGCCTCGCCTTGAGCAGTACGTAAAAGAACTATTGGCGCGCTACAAGAGCGATGAGAGAATCGTCGCGTGGGACCTCTACAACGAACCTGGCAACGGCATCAGCGGTGATGCAAGCGGTGGTCAGGATAAGCAAGGTGCACGTACCTTGCCACTGCTTCGAGCAGTGTTTGAGTGGGCCAGGACCGTTGAAGGCTTGAGCCAACCTATCACTGCTGGAGTGTGGCATCCCGGACCGGAATACAAATCGCTTAGGGACTTCAGTGTCGAGAACTCCGACATCATTACGTTTCATTCCTATCTACCTCCAGCAGAACTGGGTCGAACGATCATGAGTCTTGGTAGGCACGAGCGACCGATGATCTGTACCGAATACATGTCCCGGGGTGGCGGTTCTACCTTTCCGTACTGTTTGCCAATTTTTCACAAGCACAATGTTGGGGCCATCAACTGGGGTTTGGTATCTGGTAAGACCCAGACGATCTACCCGTGGGGGTGGAGTGCTGAGAAAGGCGAGCCCGACTTGTTGTTTCACGATGTATTCAACCCGGATGGCTCCTTGTTGTATCCACACGAGGAGGCTGCTTTCAAACTGGTTGCGAATGTCGAATGTCGAATGTCGAATGTCGAATGTCGAATGTCGAATGTCGAATGTCGAATGTCGAATGTCGAATGAAGATTGATATAATGTTGTTCTGCAATCAGGGTATAGTTCGCTATGTCAGATCTCATTAAAGATGGTTGCCAGCTTTTCCCGTCGGTGGTCCCCGAAAATCTGCTAAATGCTCTGCGCACAACCACTGACGAACTCTGTCGACACAAAGATACAAAACGATCGCAGGGCATCATGCTATCCACCATGGCGGATCCGATATTGGCAGAACTCATTACGCTACCCGCCGCGCTGTTATGTCTTCAGACTTTTGGTTACAGCAATCCGACTTTTACCGATGGCTACATTATAAGCAAGCCCCCTCAGAGCCCGAGACTCTTTTGGCACTACGACTGGTTTGCCTGGAAAGACCCCGATGCACGGTCGCCAGTACCACAACAAGTGTTCTTCATGTACTACCTGGTCGACACGACACCTGTCAACGGTTGCCTGCGGGTGATTCCCGGCTCACACCGGCAACACAACCCACTCCATGATCAATTGGGCAGTCCACACAGCGCAGCGTTGAGCCGGATCGACAACCCAGACGACGCAGCCTTTTCCACTCGCCCGGACGAAATAGATCTCCCAGTTTGCGCTGGCGATCTGTTAATCGGCGATGCTCGATTATTGCATGCCGCCCATGCCAATACATCAGAATCGTTACGAACAGTAATCACATTGTGGTACCAGCCTTGCTTCGATCAGCTACCAGAGAGAGTAAAAGCACAGATGGTGCGGAAGACCCAACCAATACCTGAGGATTGGCCGAAAGAAGCCAGACGTATGGTCAAGGCCATGCAGCCGACTTACGACGGCGATGCTGAGCCCTACAGCAGGGATATGTATCAGGAGGCATAACTAGTGGAGTCGTTCTGGCACTTACTCTACGATTCATCTGCGTTAGAAGGGCGAGTGTTGGTCGAAGGGTATGACGTCAAGGATAAAGTCAATATGACATTATAAGAAAAAAATAACCTGGATCTCGTAGATGAGTAATATTGTAAAAGTGGGAAAGGGCAACAAACTGCTTCTTGCTTCAGCGTGTTCGATAGTCTTCAAAGTTGCCGGTGCCCACAACCTTGTTGGTGAGCAGTGCTGGTGAGGTACTGTGGATAGACCAGTCAGAATACTATCAACGGCGATCAGGGTAGTGCTGACCGCGCTGCAGACACATCTCGACCCCGGTTAGGTGAATGCCTACAATCGTTTTGAGCCATACGTGCATCGACGCTCCTCTTCGAGGGCTTCAGTGACAACCATGAACATAATCAGCTTAAGAACAAAAATACAGGGGCTCCCGACTAAGCGTCCCCGCAATTTTACTGGCGCAAAAATCCGCCGCTAGAAAAATGCATAAAAATAAGCATTATGTACATTAATAAGCATTATGATGAGATTTGTGCTAGTGTAGCACTACATCAGTTTCAAACATTTCAGGAGAAGCAATAACAATGAATAATATCTTCCTTGGCCTGACTCTGTTCTTTCTCGCGCTGCTCTCGATTGGCGCCGCCGCAGAGATCAGTCCCGAAAAGCAGTATGTGCTTTACACCAGCAAATCTATGCAGCTCACTGAGGAACAACAAGTCTTATTCGATAAATGCCTCCAGGATTTTATGAACGATATAAGAGAGGCTCTCTACAAAGACTATCGCGCCAGTGGCGCGCGTCGGGAGGCAAAGGTTAAGCAAGCCATCACCCTTCTATGGGAAGAGTGGGACGAACCCGTGGGAGAGATTCTCAGAGAAGATCAGTGGATCGCTTTTCAGTACTACAAAGGCGCATTATCGGCGCTCCTGCTCGCAGAAGGCTATCGGTTGTAGTAGCGGGTGAAGTAGTCGAGTCACAGGGTTCACATAAAAATGGCAGTGAGCTTGAACCCTGCTGATTGGCCAGTATAAACGATCACAGCAATGTAAACCAACGTGGAGGTCTAACTCACTCCATGCTATCGAACAGTTTCAGCTGAACATGAGGTAACAATGAAAAATCTAGTCACTTGGCTCTATCTTTGCAGTATGGTGATGACCACGACTGTTTTTGCAGAGACTATTAATGCAATCCAAGCCACCGTCAGTAACCCCATGGAAGCAATGGTCGGCACCTGTCCCGATAGCTTCACGCCCGAAGAGGGCGATAATCCAGATTTTGTTTCCGGTGCAGTAAAGCGTCGTTTTCATCTGCATTTGCCTGACGACCTAAGTACGCCACGTCCGGTGTTTGTGTCCCTGACTGGCACCGTGCAGCCAGAGCTTGATTTCACCCGGCAATCCGGATTGGACCTACTGACGAAGGACGGCTGGATTGTGCTCACGCCTTATCGGCGCTGTAGCAACGAGGGTCGCACGTGCAATCCCTATGCAGAAGCGCGTAGGCCCGTAACAACGATGGACGGCCGCACCTGGGAACCCTGGTATGAAAGTACTCATTACCCCACTGATAATGAAGGCCCTGATGTCACTTTTATTCGTGAAGCCGTTCAGTGCGCCGCCAGCGGTTGGCCCGTCGCTCGGGATGCTGTTTATGTGGGTGGCATCTCTGCGGGTGGATCTATGAGCAACCGGATCATGACGTATAACTCAGACTTTTTTGCCGGTGCCATCCCTGCCTCGGGAAACTGGGGGCCAGGTCGGGTACCAAAAAGTCCAAGGCCTATGGAAAAATCCATCGTACTGATCATGTGGGGCGGGGCAACTGATATTTGGCCCTTGGAAAATCCAATTGCCAATTACGCGCCCGATACTAAATACGCCGGTGAGTTTTTTGCAGCCCAAGACCAGGTGGTAACGGTGTCATGCACTGGTCCACATGGGCATGCTTGGCCCGCAAATAACTATTTTCGTCCACCATTTTCCAGTGCGGATCTGAATGTACAGAATCAATTCACTTTGTGGGCTGCAAGCACGCTTTTGTCTCATCCCAAGGGGAGTGACCCTGCTGGCTTTACCTTAACTACGCCGCCGCCTGGATTCAGTTGTGTCGTTGGCGCCTATAGCGATCACTAGTGCTATGCGGTCTATTTATCAACTGACACCAATCATGGGGCTTAAAACTTCAATCCCGTTCTTCGATGGTGCAAGACAGTCGTCGGTCCATAATGAAAGCCTATTCAATCTTGTTCGATTTGTTGTAGTGCTCATATTGTCCTGTGGCATATTGTGCCAGGCAGATCGAGCGAAGGCTAAATCCGATTTGAGCCGAGGGGAAAAGGTTTATCAGAAAAACTGTGCCTCCTGTCATGACGCGAACCCACCAGGCAAGGCGTCTTCAATCGAATCGTTGAAATCTATGAGCGCTGCGTCAATTGACTATGCGTTGTCCGTAGGCAAGATGCAGACTCAAGGTGCCAGCTTAACCGTTAATCAGCGGCGGGCACTGATGAGTTATCTAGCGCCTTTGACAGCTTCTGGCAACGTTGACAAAATGCATTGGGAAGATGCAATGAGTTGCACCAACGCTGTGGCGACTGATGTGCAAGTGGGCTCGCTGGATAACCCAGGCAATGACGTTGTCGTTGGGAATTTTGGTTTCAATAAGCACAACCATCGAAACTTAAGTGCTGCCCAGGCTGGTTTAACAACAAGTGATTTTAGCTCCCTTGAACTATCCTGGGTGATTGCGTTCCCTAACATTAGTACGATGCGTGGCCAGGCCGCCATTGTAGGTAACCAGCTCTTCTTACCTGTGGCAGACGCTCGCTCGCTCTACGCCATAGATATATCAGCTCGGCCCTGTTTGAGCTGGGTATTTAAGAGTGATCGGCCGTTGCGTTCTAGCGCCAGTTACGGCGTGCTAGATAATGGCCGAAAGGTGGTTTTTTTTGGCGATTCGACGGCCAGGATTCATGCGATTGATGCTGACACAGGAGAGTTAATTTGGCGAACGGCTGTTGGTCAGCATCCACGGTCACTTGGTACCGGCACGCCCATCTTTCATGGTAATCGTGTCTATGCGCCGGTGTCTCAATACGAGATTTCGATTGCGAATGACAATCGGTACCTTTGTTGTAAATCCCACGGCGCAGTGGTTGCTTTAGATGCTGCCACGGGCGCTAAGATTTGGACCAGCAACACGTTGCCCGACGCAAAGCCGGTTCGTGATCGAGGCGATGGGCAAGCCATTTGGGGACCTTCAGGCGCGCCGGTCTGGACCTCTCCTGCCATCGATGAAAAACGTGGCTTACTTTATATCGGCACCGGGGAAGCGACTTCTGAACCCGCCCACAAACACACCGATGCGGTGTTGGCCTTGGACCTCACTGATGGCAGTATCCGTTGGTCTTTTCAGGCTACTGCGAATGACATTTATCTCGAACGCTGTTTTGGTAAGGAGCGATCACTAAACTGCGCTAAGGATAAAGATACGGTATATCGGGACGTGGATTTCGGCGCTTCCATGATCATCGCGCCCCAAGTTAACGGTACTGACTTGTTACTGGCAGGTCAAAAAAGTGGCACCGTGTGGGCCCTTGATTTGGATCGGGAAGGCGAACTGGTATGGCGCCAGGATTTTGGCCTAGGCTCGGCACTGGGAGGTATTCACTGGGGTATGGCCTACAACGATAGACAGCTTTTCGTACCAGTGAATCGTACCACGCCATTTCACCAGCAGGCCGAGCAGCGACCTGGACTGCACTCGCTCGATCCTGTCACAGGAGAAGTGTTATGGTCGCATTTCATTGACCCGGCTTGTCCGCCTGGGCGCCAAGCGGTTAAGAATTGCTGGGGTAACCGGGGCCTATCCGGTGCTGTCACCGTTATTGATGGCGCGGTCGTTAGTGGCAGCCTTGATGGTATGCTAAGGGCGTTCGATGCACAGACCGGAAAAGTGTTGTTTGAATACGACACGGTTAAATATTTTTCCAGCATCAATGGTGTAAAAGGTTACGGCGGTGCCATTGATAATGCATCTATAGTCGCAGCCAATGGGTTATTGTTCGTGAATTCTGGTTATGCAACCCACACTGGCATGCCAGGCAATATCTTTATGGCCTTTAAACCTAAACTTAACAATTGAACGAAGAGATAAGCAAAGATGCTTAATCAAACAATGCGCAATGTGATGGTATGGTCACGATATCTATTGATTGCGGTGGTAAGTTGTTTAATCGTCGCCTGCGGTGGCGGAGGTGGCGGAAGTAAACAGACACCTTCCCCGCCGAGTACGCCGCCACCATCTACCGGTACGCCTGCATGTTCACCCGCTTCTGGGCCTTTCTCGGTGGTTTTCCCAAATGGCGACTGGCAGACCAGCTCGCCCGAATCCCAGGGTTTATGCGCTACAGACGTCGATGAAGCGCTTGATTATGCGTTCGCCGAGGGCAATGACACGGGTGCTGTACTGATCATCAAGAATGGTTACGTAGTGGCTGAACGCTATAGCCTCGGTAAAGACAGAGATGACCTAGTGACCAGTTGGTCGGTCGCAAAGAGTTTCACCAGCGCACTAGTCGGTGCTGCAGCAAGCCGAGGAGAGATCGCAGGAATAGATCAGTCCATGGCAGACTACATCCCTACCTGGGCCGGCACTGCCAAAGCCGACATTACCGTTACTCACCTCCTCACTATGCGCACTGCACTGGAACTGATCGGAGATCCAGATGGTGATGGCATTCCGGACGGTTCTGACCTCTACAACGCGGACGATCAGTTGGCGTTATCGCTGGCTCGACCGTTAGTTGGCAGCCCCGGGGAAAAGCTGTACACCTATTCCAATTCCGATGTGATGATCGCCGGTGAACTGGTGCAAGCTGCAACCGGCGTCTCCGCCAGCTATTACCTGCCAATCGCAATCGGTGATGCCATCGGCTTTTCCGGTGAGTGGTGGACCGACGCAGCGGGCAATGTACTCACTTATTGTTGTCTCGATGCAACCCCCCGAGATTTCGCACGTTTTGGTTTGCTCTTTGCGCGGAACGGTGAATGGGACGGCAATCAGGTCGTGGACGAAGCCTGGATCGACGAAAGTACGGTGGCCGCTCGCGGTGGTAACTATGGTTACTATTGGTGGCCCGCCGAGCCCGACGGCTTCACCGCCTTAGGCGTACAGGGGCAGATGATCGCCGTGTACCCCGATGATGATCTGGTTATTTTGCGCTTTAGTAATTATCGTCGCAACGGCGACGGCAGCACAGTGCGGTCTGGAAATAACTATCACGTCACCAACCCACCCCAGAATTTTAATTCAGCGACTTTTGCTGGCTTGATCCGCGAAGCACTGCCACCCCGTACAGAAACCGGTAACACCGCGCCAATTGCTGCCATCAATCCGGATCAGGTGGCTGCCGCCAACAGCAGGGTCACTCTCTGGGCGGGAGGCAGTCACGACCCGGACGATGACCGAACCGCTCTTGACTGGGAATTGGTGCAAGCGCCCGATGGCAGCCAGGCGCTGATCGAGGGCATAGGTGATACCGTCTACATTACGCCGGTCCTGCCGGGTACCTACCAGATCGAGCTGACACTGAGTGACGGTCTTGCCGATAGCGTCACCGTCTCTACCCGCATCGAAGTGGTTGCCGATCGCGATGTCCTGGTCACGGGCACCGACAACGGCGAGTGGCCAAGCTATGCTGGCAACCTATCCAGCAACAAGTATTCTTCTCTGAACCAGATTAATGAGGACAATGTGGGTGACCTAGAGGTGTTATGGCGCTGGCGCTCACCGGACAATGACATCAGCGTAGTTCAAAACTCTGTATTCGAAGCGACTCCACTGATGATAGACGGGGTGTTGTACACCAGCACGTCGTTCAGCCAGGTGGCTGCTATTGATGCTGCCACAGGCAACACTTTGTGGGTATATGATCCGCAGTCTTATCAATTTGCTCGCCCGCCCAACAATGGTTTTTTACATCGTGGTGTTTCATATCACGAAGACAGACAGGGGAAAAAGATTCACATTGCAACCGGTGATGCGCGTCTGATCGCACTGGATGCGGTAACGGGCAAACCTATTGAATCCTTTGGTGCACTGGGTAACGGCAGCGTGAACCTGCTGACCGATGTGCCCCGTCTGAACCAGAGCACAATCATCCTCAATAATGCGCACAATCAACCCGACGTACCGGATTTGGTCGGTGCTGTGACTCAACTTGGTAACTCCTCCCCCGGTATTGTGTGTGGCGATGTGTTGGTACTGGGCATACAGGTGCATGATGGTGAGGTGTTGCCTCCATCACCCCCGGGTGACGTGCGCGGTTTTGATTTAAACACCGGCGAGTCGTTGTGGACTTTCCACACCGTCCCTCGTGAGGGTGAATATGGCATCGATACCTGGGACAACGATTCCTGGCAGTTTAATGGCAATACCAACGTCTGGGCGCCTATGAGCGCAGACGAAGAACTTGGCATGGTATACCTGCCCGTTAGTTGCCCCACAAACAACTATTATGGAGGGCGTCGGCCTGGTGACAATTTGTTCGCCAATAGCGTCGTGGCATTGGATTGCCGCACAGGAGCACGCCAGTGGCATTATCAGACCGTACATCATGACATTTGGGATTACGACTTACCTGCCGCACCCAACCTCTTAGATATCACCGTGGATGGCGAAGCTGTAAAGGCACTCGCCCAAGTTAGCAAACAAGGTTTTGTTTATGTGTTGAATCGTGAAACCGGCGTGCCGGTGTGGCCTATCGTCGAAACACCAGTACCACAATCGGATGTGCCAGGCGAAGTCTCGTCACCCACTCAACCCATACCCACCAAACCACCACCGTTCGTTCGCCAAGGTGTGGTGCGTGAAGACTTTATCGACCCTGCCTCTATAGAAGACTACGACGTGGGACCGCTCTATACACCACCTTCCACGAAAGGATTGGTCGTAACGCCTGGGGAAGGTGGCGGTGCGAACTGGGGCGGAGCCTCCTATGACCCTACTACCCAGATTCTGTATGTAAACGGCTTCGGACCGCTGACCTATGTAGTACGCTTACAGCAAGGCAATGAAGCCGATTTTTTCTACGTATTTCCTAGTCCGATCTATGGTCCGTCCAGCGGGTCACCTTATACGGGTCTCGGATCAGCTATTACAGCCTATGACATGAATGTCGGGAAACTGCTCTGGCAGAAGGCTGGTGACGCAGATCAATCGGTCATAGGTAATTCCGCCTCCATGATTGCCGGTGATCTGCTGTTCTACAAAAACAGTGCGCTGAACACATTGAATGTCCTGAACAAAAGCAATGGCAATTTGTTACGGGCGGTATCGTTAGGCGGACGGCCCACTGGTTCGCCGATGACCTATGTATGGCAAGGCAAACAATATGTGGTGGTAGCCCTGGGCCGGCAGGACGAGGTAACCGAGTTGGTAGCGCTTGGCTTTCCGTAAGTGTACGTCTTCAGCCCATATGGGACCATTGACACTAAATTCTAAGAGACACTTTTCTGCTCATTGTTGCTCCAGTCTAGCCCGCTAATCTCAGGTTTTGTACCTTCCTCTGATTCATTGTACGAGATTTTGTGATCGCCTCTGCTTCAGTTTAAATTAGCAGAAGTGTCTCTTAGCAAACAGGGTTAGGTGGTGCCATATGGGTTGACGTCACACATTCGCACCAAACAACATACCTTTGCAGTATACCGGGTCGATGGTAAAGAGTTGCTCTTCGATAACCTTGCTGATCCCTATCAGCAAGTGAACCTGGCTGAAGATGCAGCCTTTGATGACCTCAAGACTGAACTTCAATCGATGATGGAAGGTAAAATGGATGAGCTAGGTGATACTTTCGAAGCGTCTACCTATTATCGCGAAAACTGGGTTTCCGAAGATCGGATGATTCAGGCTACGGCGACACAGAAAGATCTAAAGGTCGGTTAAGGCTGAATTAGTCTGGTCTATGAAAGAAGTTTTTGACAAGGGTAAAGCGCTTTTTGGATCTGTCGCCGAGAAAGTGACGGCCGAGGTTGGTGAGCGGGTTTCAATGTTTTCTGAAACAGTGAATGGTTTGCCAATTTTTGTCTCAAAGGAAGCGTCATCAACCTATGAAGTCGAATACGACGAGAAACATTACTTCGTCATCCCATATAAATTAGCTGAAACGGGTTTTTCACTTCATACCATGCGCTGCTTGCCGCCGTCGGTGACTGAGCTCAATGACCTGCCGAAGCGACGAATATTTCATCTTCCAAATGAGCACTATGAATCCAGCCTTCGCAATTACTTGCTGAGATCCGCTCAGGAATTAGCCGTCTCCAACCGAGGTGAAGAAATCAGCACAATCAAAGAGTTGGCAGATAATATTGATGCATTGGATAACAAGATTACCTATGGCATGTTGTTAGTCGGCGGTATTGCCGCGTTTTTTAATCCTTTGGTTGGTGCTGGAAAAGCAATAAAAGCACTCACCCCTGGTGCTTCAAGTTTGCTAAACAAATACGGCTTAAAACCGTTAGGTGAAAAGTTATCGAAGAGGCAGATGGAGCAAGCCGTAAAGCAAGCAGAAAATCATGTTCTGCAGCAATTTGCATCTTCCAGTACTTTAAAAGTTGTGAACCCTATTCTACAGGAACTTGAACTAGCCCTACGGACGACTGAAAAAGAGCATGACCCTCTCACCGATTTCAGTCTTGCTGATGGAATTATCCCAGCCTTGGATAACGAACGATGGCGTGAATTAATCGAGACAGCCGTTTACCATGTCTATGAAGAAGTCCTACATGACCCATCCCAATACGATAAGGCGGGTCTTGGGCAGGAAGATATTCGATGGTTTAAAACATGTTCAAAGATATTGGTGACAAATAGATTTGTTCTGCGAACCTACCGGTACTTTAACGTACCAGATTTTCCGAAATTTCTTGATTGAGTGTCAGGTGAGCTTGCTGACTAACAGGTTGGAAGTTTTGAGTTGCATTCTCTGCCAACATTGGATGATCGAATGTCGGCAGAGATGGGCTGGTCAGTTACTTAGCAATAGATCCTGAGACTGCTTATTTTATTCGCTGACTGCAATTGCATTGATACTAACGTTGTTGATCCAGCAAAAGTTGACCGCTGAGTGCCAGCGAATCTCGACATTTTCAGCGCCTTCTGCTGACTCAGGGAGTGTGACAGAACCGGATGCCGGCTCAAAAGGGGCAACCGTAAGGAGATTCTCCCATGCGCCACCGCCGATACTAATATCGATGGTGCAGGTTGAGCTGTCGTGTTTCGATGCTGTTGACGACACCGTAATGTGGCGTAGTCCTAAACTTGAGATTGTCTTGGTTAGCGTGCCGCCTGATGAGTACCAGCTACCGCCGCTGCTGAAGCCTTGAGAGCCGCTTGCTATCATGTTGCCGGGCTGAAGACCTGTGCCTGGTCCAAGGCCTGCGATCGGGTCACTCTCTCCTGCAGAGAACTCGTGTGACCAGACTGAAACGATGTCTTTTGCTTCAACTTCTACCAACAATTTAAGTAGTGTCGTTTCTTCCTCATTGTATGGGGTGCCATCTTCGTCGTTGTGCAATATGTCGTGAGCCCATGGTACTGCGTCTTCGGGTGACTGAGTCGTCCAGGAACCCCAGCTGTATTTGGTTTGGTTTCTGCCATCGACGAGTCCCCAGCTATAAGCGCCGACGTCATTTTTTCTCATGACTGGAGCGACAGCCTGGAAAGTGCTGCCAACCTGTCGCGCCATATATTCCGTGCATAGGATGGGGCGACCGTATTCCTTTAAACCGTCGATAATAGTTTGGACGCCGTTTGCTGAGGAGTAGCTGTGGAAGCTGATGATGTCGGACGCAGCCAGCTGATATTCATTGATCGATGAGAGTGGTTCGCCCTCAGCAACAGGAAAGTTTCGCCAAACCCCTGCAGTCAGTGGCTGCGTTGGATCAATCTCTCTCGCCCAGCCGAAGGTTTTACGAAGCAGGGCTTCAGCGCCAGCATTTTTGTCCTCTGGCGAAAGTCCATATTCGTGTATACCAAAACCATCCGGCTCATTGAATAAGTCCCAGATGATGACTCGTGGGTCATCCTTGAAGTGCCCAATGATCCCTTTGACGTAACCTTCCAGGTCATCGTGCCGAGAGTGGTCTCCGAGAATTGCTTCACCTGGGCTCTGGACCCACCGCGAAGCCGTGATGTGTAAGCGAGGCTCTAGCTGTTCATACGCCTTGGAGGGGTCGGCAGGCAGCTCGCCATATTCAACCGCCTCGACGTTCGCGCCATAGGGGTTTTCATCCCATACGCCGTCAAAGAGTACTAACATGGTCCCGATTCCATGTTTATCGGCGATGGCGAGAAAGTTGTCGATTCGGTCTAAATACGCTTCTGACCCTTGATTCCAAACCACGTCGTGTAGGAAGACACGTATGGTATTCATGCCGAGGTCCGCAGCCCAACCAAGCTCGCGGTCGATGGCGGCCTGGTCGTAGGTATCTGCCTGCCACATTTCAAGCATATTAACTGCGTAGGCGGGCGTGTAATTCACACCCATTAGCCAGCCGTTGGTATTGCGCCATTCTTGGGCTTCCTCGATGGTCCAGCGTGAGGAAACTACGGGGTCGATGGCCGTGCAAGGTTCACCGGCAGTGGGGCAATCCCAACCCGTTTCAACGGAGCAAAGCTGGGAACAACCATCGCCGTCGGCCAGGTTGCCATCATCGCAAATCTCTGGTGCATTAAGTAGGCCATTACCGCAGTTAGGTTGTTGTACTGCTTCTACCACGCAAGCGTTCCCAGGCGTGGGGCAAGAGAAGCCTTCTTCGATGGAACACGTGGAGGAACAACCGTCTGTGTCTGCGGTATTGCCGTCGTCGCAGGTTTCCGGGGGTTCCACTATGCTATTGCCACAGACAGGTTGTGGCTCGCATGGGCTGCCCGGAGTTGGACAAGTAAAACCTGTTTCAATGAGGCAAGTGGAGGAGCAGCCATCATCGTTGTTTGTGTTGCCGTCGTCACAGGTTTCGGGGCCCTCTACCACGCTATTGGCGCAGATTGCTGACGATTGTTCGCGCGCGCTGGAATTTACCGGGGTATCTGTCTCATTGTTGGAGGAGCTTCCACCGCCCCCGCCACCACCACCGCCGCCACAGCCTGAAACAAGTGCTAAAGCTGCGCCTGCAACAATCAAGGTGGCAAGGCCGCGTCGCACCAGCCGTTTGTAGTTGGGGATTGGTGAGTGAGTGTTTTGCGTGGATATGCAATGGTTCGATTTCATAAGCTCCAACCTGGCGATCATGAATATCGCGTCCGTATTATAATTGTTGTACCTCCAACCTCCTGTTGGCAGAGATATTCTCAATGGCGTTCCACTTTATCGCTTTATTGCAAAGAATTTTGTTCACAAGCACCTTATATGCTGCCATTGTGCGGTGCACTCATCTGCTAATCTCACTTCGCGAGGTGCGCTTGCGTTCTACATCTCTAAGTTGGTTGTTTGATGCACAATAGTCGCTTAGAACAAACCTATTAGAGCGTCACAGAGCGAGGGTTACCGAAAGTAATTGGGACCTTGAATGTGTAACAATAAACCTTTCAAGCCATGTCATCCATGACTTGAAAGGAATGCCTGTTACTGGATTTGATAGCTGTTGACGATTCGCCAGACACCATCGGTTTCTTTTTTAAGTTTATAAGTGAAGTGCGAAGGTCCGGCTGGCGAATTGTAGACGATCGGTGTGGCAGTAACGATGCTACCATCGAACGAGTACCCAGCATCATCTTCATTGACACTTAGGTTTAGGAATGCGCCCTGAGCTACGGCACCTTCAAAGTATCCTCGTAGCACTGCCTTAGTCGCACCTTCTGGGTTAGTCCAATTATCGGAAAATGCCGCCACCATGCCATCCACATCACCGGTTATCTCAGCTCGATGAAACCGTTTCAATGCATCGGCAGCTGCATTTGCTTCAGGTGTAGTAGGACCGGATGATGCACATCCTGCCAACAGTAGGCCGATGGCCGACAACAGCAATAGAACCGGTTTAATTGAGATTTTCATTTAGTCTACCTCTTTTTTTAATTTTTTGAGTTGTAAATAAATACAGCCATTCGCAAGCCGCGTATTGATGCATGTAACGTTTCAATCTCCTAAGTGACCAAATCTGTATCAACGTATATCATTGGCCATCCTCACACCCAGGAAGAACTGTTTAAAAACCATATCTAATGCACATTATCAAGCATTGTGCTATTGTTCAAGCAATATGCTCTTTTTTAAGCATTAAACTTTCCGCTATAATGTTCCTCTTGATCAACATGCCAGAGGCGCGATAGTGAAACAGACAGAAGTGCAAATTCACCCTGCTTACATCATTGGGGAAGTCAGTCCATTTGTTTTTGGAGGCTTTATTGAACACATTGGTCGTTGCGTCTACGAAGGACTTTACGACCCAAAAAGCAAATGGGCTGATGAACATGGATTCCGAACGGACGTGATGGCTGCATTGCGTGAACTTGATATGACGATGATGCGTTATCCAGGAGGAAACTTTGTATCAGGTTATCACTGGCAAGATGGTGTGGGTCCAAAAAGCGAGCGGCCCACAGTAAAGGACCACGCATGGAACAGTCTTGAATCGAATCACTTTGGCACCGATGAGTTTATGACCCTTTGCCGCAAAATGAATTGGGAGCCGATGATGGCTGCTAACCTCGGCACAGGCACGCCTGAGGAAGCCAGAGATTGGGTCGAGTATTGCAATTCACCAGCCGGGTCCCGGTTTTCTGACATGCGAGTCACAAATGGATCCAAAGAGCCTTATGGAATCAAGTATTGGTGTCTTGGCAATGAGATGGATGGGCCATGGCAAATAGGGCATGTACCTGCCGATCAATACGCTATCAGGGCACAACAGGCAGCGAAGATGATGCGTGATTGTGACCGAAGTATTCAGAGCATTGCCTGCGGCTCCAGTGCTGAGTCGATGCCGACATTCCTCGAATGGGATCAGAAGGTACTCGAATATGTCGGCGGTCTGGCCAAATATGTCAGTCTGCATAAGTATGTGGGTAACTCTAGAGATGATAGTGCAGAGTATCTGGCTATTGGCGCTAGTATCGACAGACAGATTGAGTCAGTTGATGCCTGTTGCCGCCTGGTACAGGCAAAGAGGAAATCTCGCCGCCGGGCTTATCTTTGTTTTGATGAATGGAACGTCTGGTATAAAACGAACAAACCGGAATTTTTGGATGGTAAGGGCGAGTTTGCACCGCACCTAAATGAGGAGATGTACAACTTCGAAGACGCACTGGTTGTTGCACAGTTTCTCAATAGTTTTATTCGACATGCAGATGTGGTCAAGATTGCTAATCTCGCCCAGGTGGTGAACGTCATCGCACCGCTTATAACCCAGGGTGAAGAATTGTTAAAGCAGAGTATCTTTCATGCCTTTAAGCTATTTTCAGAACATAAGCAGGGTGACTCTCTTAAATTGGTAGTCGATGGTCCGCAATATGAATCTGCTCAAGGTGCGGTTCCCTATTTAGATTGCTCTGCAATATTTAGTCGGGAAGAAAAGCGAATAACTATATTTGCAGTAAACCGGTCTGTAGATGAATCTATGCCACTGAAGATTATTTTGAATCAGTTTCAAATTGATTGCCCTGGCGAAGCAATCATATTGAATCATGACGACTTGAAAGCGACTAACGATTTTGCGACACCCGATGAAGTAACTCCTCAAACATTTGATCAAGTGTCTGTTAACGGTACTACTCTGATTGCCGAGTTGCCAGCGGCATCCCTGACCAGACTGGTAGTGTTTACTAATTGATGAGCGTCTCTCAGATGAGTGCATCCAGAACAAACGCATGGTAAAAAAGCACGCTAGTTGGCGCTGATAGAATCATTGGATTTACAAAGATAGGGCCAAGTTATGACAAATAATGAAATCCGTTTAAGCGCGCGGGGATAAGAAGAATAAACCACATTTTTGCTCTTCCAGCTAACAGCATCATCCCCTAGAACCTGAGTTAAGCTCCGGTTATCGTTTGAAATCTGGTGATTCTTGAGGAACTGATGGGCTGCATCATGCTGACCAGTCCGCGTTCATTGCATTGTTGAGCGGCCAAGCCGAGTTAGACCCCACCAGCGTTAGCAGACGTCAGAATAGTTTTGTCGAATGCGGGAAGAGACCCTCTGGGGCTGAACGGTTCCTAGCCTGTGATGCCTCATCCAGACCAAGATGCTTCAATATCTTTTCGATAACCACAGGGTCTTCAATACTGGCTATGATCTTTACCCTGCTACCGCATTTCTCACACTTCTCGATTTCGATGCGGATGGCCGCCCCTTGAAGACCCGCTTCAATCTCTGGGCCCACGTCATCGAATAAACCTTGTTCATGGCGGATGGTGAGACCTGTAATAGTAGGAGTCCCATTCTGTGAAGTGGGGGTTGCCCCGGGGTGGGGTGCTGCTTAGCCGTAAATGGCAGGTGAAGAAGTGGTGGACACCAGAAAAACGGGACTTGATCAGTTTCAGCGGGTAAGACGAAGGGTAAGACTAAGAATTTGTATTTGTAGTAAATTTCTTTAAAAACAATAGTTTATAAATTTATCTGGCGGAGGGACAGGGATTCGAACCCTGGATAGGCTACAAACCTATGCCGGTTTTCAAGACCGGTGCATTCAACCGCTCTGCCATCCCTCCGCGGCGAAGTTTACGTGATTCGTTCGGGGATGTTAATAGTTGATGACCATAAAATAACTTTCTAGTAGCCTATACGGATGTTTGACTGGTTTCTTATTCTGTTCGTGGGTGCGGTGGGCCTTTACTGGCAATCGGCTTCGCGGATGGGAGAACTGGCCATTGTTTGCGCCAGGCGCGAATGTAAAAAGTATCAAGTTCAACTGCTGGACTATACAGTTCAGACCATACATCTTTCTCTGAGTCGCGATCATAATGATCAGTGGTGCGTGTGGCGGGAATATCAGTTCGAGTACACCGATGACGGGCAGGTTCGTAGCCGGGGCCAATTAGTGATTCTTGGCAACAGGTTAGTGCGCATTACGCTGGATTCCCATAACACCTTGATTCATTAGGTCGGATGAGAACGGCTAGGCGTTAAGCGGCTCAGCTTATTCCGGGTCTATCAGTTTCCGATATTTCTTCAGGTGTGATAAAGCCAGGTCGTGTTCACCGATCAGTTCGTACAGGCGGGAAAGATTATAGTGAGCATCAGCAAATTGAGCTGCGTTTTTGTAGGCGTCAATGGCCTCTTTAATGCGTCCGACATCTTCCAGTAGGGTGCCCAGG
>Ga0315328_10000397_pt1 | contig 18788 bp, 5 predicted proteins | sample M120032315metaG_FD_203462 | JGI IMG/M metagenome (GOLD analysis project Ga0315328, IMG submission 203462) | Ammonia-oxidizing marine archaeal communities from Monterey Bay, California, United States - M1 200m 32315 | ecosystem: Environmental > Aquatic > Marine > Intertidal zone | place: USA... | reverse complement strand
TTAATAGCGGCGGCTTTAACTTCGACAGCTAGTGTGACTACTGTTATTCGGTTAAAATTCCCTCAACCTGCTGTCACACTCTCGAAATCTTTACACCATGATGTTACTCTTGAAGTAACGTCTTAGGAGATTTAATGGCAACATACGATAACGGAGATCAGGTACGTGTAACTGGGAATTTCACAACTGCGGGAACATTAGCTGACCCTACAGGAGATGCGGCAGGTGTAACTATTACTTGGCGTAAACCTTCAGGTGGGACAGATGCTAATCCTTCAGCTACAAAAAGTTCAACAGGTATCTATTATGTTGACCTGACTTTAACTGAGGCAGGTGTGCATACAGTAAAATTCCAAGGGGATGAAGGAGTTATAGCGGCGAGTATTGTAGAGTTGGAAGTACAACCGTCAGTATTCGATTAAATGGCTAACGCATCAAAAGACAAAGGTATCCTTAACAGGAAAGTATTCTTAGAATCATTAGAGAATAATGGTAAAGTCGGTGATGCTCTTATAGCTACTGGGGTGACACGATCCGCTTACGAGAAGTGGAGGCAAAGATTCCCAGACTTCGCCGCAAAAGCTGATGCTATACGACTCAACTTTCATAATGAGAAGCCTGATAAGGAAACACCAGCATTTGAGCATTTCAGGAATGAATACTTCGGGCATATGTCCCCGTGGTTTCATCTACGCGCTATAGACGCATACGAAAACACACCTCCGGGAAACATTACACTTATCCTATGGCCACCTGAACACGGTAAAACAACACTTGCTGAGGATTATTTCTGTTACAAACTTGCAACAAACCCTGAGTTTCGTATCACAGTAGGTTCAGAGGGGCAGGATATGGCTAGGAAAATCCTTGGTCGTATCCGTACTCGTATGGAACCAACTGGTCCATTCCCGTTGTATGTAGCGAAATATGGTCCTTTTGTTCCACAGAATGCGTCTGGTAGAAAAACTGCACAAGCATGGGGAGCGGATTATTTCAACGTCTTCAAAAAGTCTGCACACGATGAGCGTGACTATTCGATGGTTTCTTTAGGGTGGAGATCGAAGATTGCTGGTACACGTACTGACCATCTGCACATTGATGATATCCAGTCTCGTGTGTCGTTGAACCTGACTGAACAGATGTTCGAGATTTTCCGACAGGACTGGTTGACACGTCCGGGTGAGAATGGTCGAACAAGCATTAATGGTACTCGTGTGGGTGAGGATGATTTCTATCAGAGGATTATGACTGAGATAGATGAAGATATTCTTAGAGTCATCCGTTTCCCTGCCATAGTACAAAACGGTGACGACGAACCTGAACCTTTATGGCCGGAGATGTTCTCTATGGAAGCTCTCGACAGGATTAGACGCAAGGTTGGTGAAGAGGCATGGTCACGTAACTACATGCAGGAACCTACAAGTTCTTTAGCGGCGACGTTTGATGATGAATCTATTAAGAAATGTTTGAATCCGTTACGTTCCACGTTGCATGATCCTCCTAAAGACTGCACTGTTTACATCGGTGTTGACCCTGCGTTGGGTGGAATGAATTGTGTCATGGCGGCTACACCGCATGAAGGTAAGTTGAAGATACTTTTCTTACGTGAGGATCAGGGATTAACTAGAAACGAGCAGATACTTCAGGTAGTGGAGGAAGCAGTTTTACGCTGTCAGAAGAACGGTGCGACTGTATCTGATGTGGTTATTGAAGCGATGGTGTTTCAGAAAGGGTTGTCTCGTGATGAACGTCTTATTGAGATGACTGAACGGTATGGGTTCAGAGTCAGGGAACATCTGACAGGTGTGAACAAATATGATGAAACTATTGGTATACCTTCTATGGCTTTGTCGTTCATGCGCGGGGAGATAGACATAGCTTACGCTGATGATCCTGTCACTAGACATCAAGCTGATGAGCTTATAAGACAGCTTAAATCATGGCGACCTCTGATAAGAGGCACGAAATTGAGGCAAGATAGGGTGATGGCGTTGTGGTTTATATGGATTCTTTGGAGACAAAGAAAGCAAGCTTTTGACGTAGACTCTTCACAATTTAACTTTCAGGCACTACCTTATAATAAGACACGTTCTAAAATTGGAGCATATTAGTGGCGTATTCTTTTGAGGAAATAGTCGGAATAGTCCGACAGAGACAAGACATTCAGTCGCCTTTGTTATCAAAGATGATTGATATTAAAGACAGGTATAACGGCGATTATGTTATACCGCTTCCTTCTATGGACGAAGAACCTGTTCTTCCACCATTAACTCCTGCTTTAATATCTGAGAACATTGATGCTGTAGCTCAAAGAGCCGCATCAGTAACCCCGTATATAGGTTGCCCTGCTGTTGACCCTAGCAAAGAACGTGGTAAAAGATCGAGACAATACGCTGATATTCGTAAACGTGCGCTTGCCGCTACTTGGTATCAGAACAAATACAAGTTAAAGATGCGTCGCGCTTATCGGCATCTCGCTGGTTATGCGACTACTGCTCTTGTAGTAAACCCCGATTTTAAAACAGGTATGCCTAAGATAGAGGTTCGTGACCCACTTGGCGTTTATCCTGAACCATCCGCGGCTGAGAATTATGATATTCCACGCAACTGTGCTTTCGTGTATGGCAAATCAGGTGATTGGTTAAGAGCTAACTATCCTGCTTCACGAGATGAGAATGGTGGACCGATAGCATCCGATAACAATGCACGGCAAGAACTATGGGATTGCTGTGAATGGATAGACGAGGAAGATATCGTCATCGGAATAATGGGACCACGTTACAATCATTTCAACCAATCATACCCTTATCACAGCACACAGTTGGAACTGTCAAGGTATAAGAATCTCGCAGGGATGCCTTGTGTGATAACTCCGGGTCGTGTCACATTAGATAAAATTTCTTCTTCAGTATCGAACGTCGTTGGGATGGTCGATCTTATGGCAAAACTAATGGCACTTGAACTCATAGCCCAAGAGAAAGCAATCTTCCCAGATCGCTACATCATCGGACGTTCAGGGCAAGTACCGATGATAGTAGGAGGTGAATGGAAAGATGGTAGGGAAGGCGAGGTCAATGTTCTCCTCGACGCGGAACAGATCGGAGAGCTTAGAGGATCACCTGACCAGAATACGAACATCGCCATTGATAGGCTCGAACGTAACGCCCGCGTATCGACAGGTACGGTTCCCCAAATTGGGGGAGAGAGTTATGGCGCTCTTCGCACTGGTAGGGGCATTGACGCTCTTATGGGTGCCGCTCTTGATCCAAGGATACAAGAACTTCAAGAGATCATGGAAGGACATCTTCCCCATCTAAACGAATGCTTATTCGCCACGTACAAAGGGTACTGGGGAAGCAAAACAATATCTACATTCACTGGTTACGCAGGCGACTTTGGACAAGTCGAGTTCACACCTGATGAACATTTTGAAACGTATGACAACGTAGTATCTCACTCGGTTCCGGGAGCGGATGTTCAAGGTACAACTATTCAGCTTGGACAGTTGTTGCAGATGAAAGGTATCAGCCTTTCGACATTCAGAACAAAGCATCCGTTTATTGAAGATCCTGAAGCTGAAGGCAGAAGGGTTGACGAGGAACAATTAGAGGAAGCTGTTATGGTTGCTATACAACAGCAAGCTGTTCAGGGTGCGTTGCCTGTAATTTATATATCTAAAATCGAGAAGTATCGTAAAAAAGGATTAGATATTTTTGAAGCTATAGAAAAAGCTGATGAGGAGATTAGAGAAATGCAAGCGGCGCAAGCCCCTCCTCCTGACGCAGGACAAGCCATGTCACCTGAAGAAGCGATGGGTCTTGCTGGTCCACCTCAAGCAATACCACCTGAAGCGATGGGAGAAGTTGGACCTGCGGCTCCGCAAAATGTAGCACCTGAACAAGCAGTAGCTGAAATGCAAGCGGCATTAGCGGCAGGTGGCTGATGGCTAGGACAGCACCTAAACCTAAAATAGATAAAGCTGGTGGGACTCAACCTGCGGCTACTTCTCCTGATGTTGTATATGGACAAGGTGTGCAAAATATTGAGGCACAAAACGAAATAGGTATACCAGATAATAGAGGGATACCAACTAATACTCCTCCTCAGCCTGTGTTGAAAGGGCCAGAAGGAGTTATTTCTACTGGCGCTCCGCAAGCTTCACCTGATGCTTTGCAAGCGGCACAAATGTATAATCCGCAGACGATGGCTATGAACGCTATGGATGATGATCCGACTTTAGATGTAACTGCTGGTTTGTATAGGACTTTGGATTCTGCACAGTTTAGGCAAGATCAGAAAGTTACTGCTGTTAAGAAAAGGTTACTTGCAGGTTTAGCAGATGCACAGAGCGAAGTGTTGCAATCATTAGGTTCGCACATTAAGAGCCGCCAAACGTTATGAGTATAGACGAAGATGTATGGGGTGGGGGTGGTTCCACCAGTGGTGGTGGGGGTGGTATTAGCAGACCACCTCCTTCTTCGCCTTCTGGTGGGTCTAATGATGAAGAGCAAATTATGTTTAATAAAAGGTTGCAACTTTTATCAGACGCGGGTGCTGGGGGTTTGTTTCAGTTAGATAACGATATTTTAATTGACTTGATTCTCAACACACAAATAAGTGATGGTGAGATGCTTGAAAGTTTTTATTCTGCTTTAGATGAAACTCATAAAACTACAGCCGTTGATTATCTAGGTGGAATGAAAAAAGAATCTCAACATTTCTTTTGGAATGCTTTGCCTTCTGGTACACAAAATGAATTAACCCAATTCGGGTATGAGTTGCCTAAGAAAGACAAAATTGATTTTTGGAATCCGTGGGATTGGAAAGATTATTTTGACGAAGAAGTAGGTTCAGAATTTAAGAAACGTGGTTTGAATGCTTTAAATCCTTGGAATATGGTTACAAGCCCGAAAGAGTATTTTGGTGCGGCGGCTTCAACAATCGCTAAAGCTCCTTGGCTTCCTATTACTGGAACAATATCGTTGATTGGTGCAGGTGCTAGTTGGCTTCCAAGATGGGCTATAGAACAAATAGACGCAGGGTTTCATAAAGGCCGACATGGTTTAAGAGGGTTCGCTATTGGGCATGAGGAAATGGGCAGTTGGAAAGATTTGTACAAACCTTTTGTGGGTATTGTTAAACACTGGGATAACGCTAAATACGCAGAGACAACATACTCGGATGAAACTATTAATGCTATTAAAGACCAGTTGCAAGATGAAACATTATACGAACAGCTTCTTTACACCCAAAGATACGGTGATATATCTGAAGGGATTTTCAGATATTACTTAGATGAAAATGGTGGGGATCAGATAGAAGCACGAAAAAATATGGAAAAGTTTTTGGCAAGTGGTGTTTTAGCATCTACGTCTTGGCGTGGCGCTGAAAGATACGCTATGGCCGGCACTGTTTCTTATGGCGGTGTGTTCGCAGAAGAGTTAGATCGTTTTATTTTAAATCTTCCACCTGCACTTGGTGGTGCTAGACAAGATGAACTTTGGGGTATGTTCGAGGGTTTATCAGACACTTCAAGAAATCATTTCGGAGGGTACGGTACAGAATATTATGATGAAGAAGCTAGAGAATGGATTCAAGGCGATGCGATAATACGAGGCCAAGAGTATTACGGTGATCGTGATACGGCTCTTGGCGAAGCGAATCGTTTTTGGGCAGGAGCAAGAACAAGCGTTCCTTTAACTATGGAGATCATTGGGTCTATAGCTTTTGATCCAACTAACGCTGGGTTAGTAGGTATAGCTAAAATTAGGAATGCTCGTTCTGCTATTATGATGCGTTCCAAAACGACACTTGAAGGTTACGCAGGTGCGGTTAGATCAGAACGTGAAGCGGCTTCTGCGATACGTGCGTTAGATGAATTAGAAGGTGCTTTAGACGTAGGCGTACCTCTTGGTGAGGCTGTTGCTGATGCCGGAATGACTTCTCGTTTAACTAGAGGTATTTTTAATGGTACTGATGGTTCAAGAAAATCTGTTAAAGGTGTGCTTAAAGAATGGGCTAAACAACATGGTGATACTTTTTTCAGAAACACATCTGTATGGAGAAAAGAAGAGCTTCGTTCTATAGGCAGGAAAGTAGATCAGATCACTGGAGCTTTCCGTAAACATGAAATATGGTTAAAAGAACAATATAAGTTGCAGGCGCTTGGTCAACCTGCTTTCCAATCAGCATCTCCACTTATTACAGATCTTGTGAGAGCAGACCCTCGGTTTGAAAGCGTTATAGAAATTATGGCGAAATTCCATGAAGGGCGAAAGTCAGTTCAAGGCACACAAGATCTGACAACAGTACAAGTTATAGACGAGATGGGTGATATTGTTAGCAGTAAGAGAATTTATGTCGATCCTAGTGATGTAAAAGTACCTGTTAGCAAACCGGGACTTGACGAGTGGGATGGCTGGTGGGATTTCTTAACTGAGATAGATGGTTTCGCTGTAATGTCTCTGGGGTTGAATCAACGTCATCAAAACTTGATGTACTTCCCTCGTATTTCATGGGGTGCGATAGGAAAGAATCGTGCTTTTCTTTCACGTAGAAAGTTCATGGCGAAAGGCGACAGTTTAGAAGGTTTACGTGGAGGGCTTTGGGCTGAGTCGCTTATACGTAATGAGGGTATAAGTCAACGATTGTTAGGTGACGTTATTTATGCTGAACTTCAAACAGGAAAGTTTGGTGATCAATTAAAAACACTTACCCATGATGAGATTTGGTCAGCGACAGTACGACCACAATATTTTGAAGAACACGCTACGACGCTTGCAGAGAAATGGCAATTAAGCCGTAGTGAAGTAGATGTTTTACAAGAGCTTATTGTAACTCAACGAAATGCGGCAACATCGAAACTTTATGAAATGTATGAATCAGTTGTTTTAAAAGGTGACGATCTTGACGATTATATAAAAGCCAATTTTGGTGACGCTGAGTTAGCTCAAATTATGAAAGACAATTGGGTGCATATAGATGAGTATTGGAGAAGCCATATTGTAAAACATGGTAAACCTGTTTTCAATGAGGAAACTGGCAAACTAATGTACGCTCCGAACTGGTGGAAAGGTTGGGGTCGTGAAGGAAAAGCTTATGTTGAAAGAAGAAGACGTAGTTTACTACCTGACGCTAACGGTGTAGAGAGTGAACATTTATTAAGATTCCCTACCGAGGTTACTAAAACAACTACTAAAACTTGGGATGAACTTTTTCATTCTGGTATAGATGTAGGTAAAGTACGACACAATTTGAACGCTTCAAAGATCAACACTCCTGACGAGTTGATGCAGTTATTGGAATCTCAAGGAACTAGATGGGTTGCTGAAGAATTAAAAATGTCTGTTAAAGATTTGAAATCTTTTATAAAGAACGATCTTCATCTTTATTACGCAGAAAATAAAATGTATAACGCCGCTGGTAAACTTCGAGATTTTGGACTTGCAGTTGCTTATCAGACAGCGTACAAACCTTTGCAATGGTCAGGGTTCTTCTTTAAGAACGCACCTTCAAAAAACACTATAGATGTAGGTGTAGATTTTCTGAATAATCACGACCAAGTAACTGAACTTAAAGCGTTAGTTGATATGGGAACATTAGGTGGAGTCCCAACAACTGTGATCGACCAATATTTGACTCGTTTTATTTTTGGTACAGAAGGCGAACGCATGAATATCATCAACGAATTTTTGTATGATGTCATGGGCAGGTCAGGTGGTTTCGCATATGGCAGAAAGAAAGCGTTAGATATATTCAATGAACACGCACTTCAGACACGACATGCTTATTCGAACATAGGGCAAGATTTATGGTTAGGTAAAGCTGGGTTATCAGTTGGAGCGGTGATACCTGCTGAAGCGCATATGGCGCAATTATCGCAACTGAAAACAATTCCTTCATGGCGTGAAGTTGGAAGAATGACGCAACACATGGGACTGTTACGTCATCTTGGGTACAAATTTGGTATCGCGCAATTAGATTTATTTTTCCAAAAATTTTGGCGGCCTAAAGTTCTACTTAAAATGGGTGTCGCGCCGAGAAACTTTTTTGACGAAGCGTTACAAATGGGGTTACGTCACGGATTCGGCGCTCAAACTGATACTCGTTTAGCGATTACTGCTTCTGGGAGAATCTCTGTAAGAGATGCATACGGCAGTATGACTGCGGGTAAAAGGGGTGATGTTGCTTGGACTACAGAACAAATAGCTCAAGGCGACAGACAAGCTTTGTTAAGGAAATTAGCTGGTGTGGAACCAGTATCTCAAGCTAATCTTGGGTTGTTTAAATTCCCTGCTATTGTTGCAAGAAAATTAAATGATGTATTGCAAATAGGTAATAAAGCTATTCATAGAAAAGCAGTAAGAGCGGCTCATGCTCGTGTCGGTACCAAATGGGACACGATGAGTGATGATGAAAGACAGCAAGTTATTGTTGAAGAAATGATAAAACTTTACAATGACGGCAATAAACCTTCAGAAGCATTACTACATACACAATTCCTCGCAGAATGGAAACTTCGGGAACTTAATCCTGAATATCATATAACAGGCCAGTTGTCACCGTTTGATGAACTCGCCCCTGACAAAGTTGCTGTAGCTAAGAAAGCGTTAGAACTACGAGGCGTATCTGGAGAGAGACAAAGAGAAGGCGTATACCATGCGTTAAACAATCCTGTAATTATGGAAACTATTACAGAAGATTTGATGCGCCCTATGTCACCGTATATGGATGATGCTTCTGGTGCTGATCTTGTCGTAAGAAGCGGAGGTGAATTGGATAGCCGTAATGTTAGATACCGGCTACCGATGGATCCTACAAGAACAGAAACAAGATTTTATACTGCGACTAGCGGAAGTGTAACTAACATGGACGGCGCTTTACAGCAGATGAACTGGTTGAAAGATGAACCTGCCGCTGTTGAAATGGGTGTCGAACTTGTTCATCATATAGATGAGCCGTTAAACAATTTCTTTAGAGGTATAGTACCTCCGGGTTGGCAAGCTCCTTGGAGGAAGACTGGTAAACCTCCGTTGCCTGAAGGCATTGGGGTGCCTCCGCACATTTCAGATATTGATGTTAAAAGTGTAGATACTGGGGTTGGTTCTTCGATTCATCGGGCTACTGATCCTCTTAAAAATGCTGAAGGTAAATTAGAGATTCATTTAGATTTCGGTGTTATTGCTGGACAATACAAAAATATTATTGAGAGTACGTTTAAAACAAAAGGAGCTAATAGTCTTGCTTTAGAATCTCTTGGTTACAATCCTCGTACATTTGTTGAAGGTTTATCTGAGCTTAATTTAACTGCGGGTCATTCAAGCGTTCCTGAAACTTTTCTAAATCTCATAAACGCAGAACGCGCAAAAATGGGTATGGCTCCAAAGAAAGCAGGGGATGTATTAGAAGAAGCTGAAGCTTTTTATTTGTATTCTTTTGAACGCGAGTTAGCTGGTGTTCGTTTACAACATTATGAAGATGCTGTTTCAACTCCTGATTTAGTAAAAGCTAATCAGATTGCTTTGCAACAGTTAGGTATTCCTGAATCAGCGGCTCTTTCAGACAAGGTGCCTCTTGCTCATCCTGTTACTAGGATTATTTCTGGCGGTCAATCTGGTGCTGATATAGCTGGTCTTCGTGCAGGTCGGGCGCTTCAGATTGAAACTGGTGGTCTTGCTCCTATAGACGAGAAAGGTAAACTTCAAGCTTCGAGAAAAGAAACAACCTACGGTAAGGCACCTCAAGATGCTGAAATGAGAGAACTTGGGTTAGAAGCAATAGAAGGCGAAGTACCTGACACTAAAGCAGGTTGGGGTGCATACTACATGAAACGAACTAAAGCTAATGTAGATGCGTCTGATGGGACTGTTGTTTTCACTCAAAAGGATCTGCCTAAAAAAGTTGATGGTGGCAAAGTTACTGGTACTCAAAACACGATTGATTACGCAAATAGTAAAGCTGATTACCCTGACGCTTTAGTATTCGAAACAGACAAATTTACTGCTAAACACAAAAAACAACTTTTGCAATGGTTGAAACGAAACAATATTAAAACTCTTAATGTCGCTGGTCCAAGGCAACATGTTGTTGAAGCTAAATGGATTCCTAAGAGTCCTGTTATGCTTAAGGGTAAGTTTGGTGAAGGTAAAGTTCTTAAAGCCGCTGACCATGTGAAATCTGAAACTTTGTTTGACGCGGTAGTTAATGGTGAGCGTACTGCTTTGATAGCTCCTAAATCTACTGAGGTAGCATCTGAAACAGTAAGAGGCATGGAAGAAGGTGTTAGTCCAAAACTTCTTGACGACAAGCCTATTAAATTACAGCCGGGTCTTTTAGAACGGTTTGGTGAAGGTCAGTTAATGACTATACAAAGTGGTAAGAATAAAGTTTTAGTTCGTGTAACAAGTAAGAAATCTGCTGATAGTTACGACAGTAGAGAGTTAGCTGGAAAACTTGGGTATGACTATGATACCAGAACGCAGGATTGGGGTGAGCTTACAGAAAGCCATACTGTAATCGAGTTCGAGTTAGTAGCAGAAGATGTTGCTAAAACTGGTGCAAGTTTTGAATCAGAGGTTGAGAGGTTTTTAACTGATGCTTTAGCTGGTGGGGCTAGAAGCTATGTGCCTCCTGCTCCTGATTTGACTCCTGCGAAGCAATCGGATTTAAGAAAGAATCTTGAAACAATAGAATCTTTGGGTGGGCAGTTAGATTATTATCCGCAGTCAATACAAGATATTACGTTTCAAAATGTAGATGATGTTATTGAATGGGGGAAACCCTATGGTAGTAATAAACCTGATGTTACTGTTTTAGGTGACGTTGGAACAGATTATTATTACACCTACCATCATTATCATGTTGTTGATGAAGGTAAACCAGTTGGTACTATTCTCCGCTCAAAAGGAGCAGGTACAAAAGAAGGAGGCACTAAACACATATATGTTCAGGGTGGTTGGAATCCTGTTATTCAAGATATTAAAAATCAGGTAGAAGGTATAACTGGTTACGAGTTTGATACAGTTATTGTTCAAAAATATTCAAGTGGTAATGTTGATTTAGGTTTCCATTACGATAAAGAAACAGGAACCTTTTCAGAACCGGAAGCGATTATTGCTTCTGTGAATCTTGGTGCTTCAAGAGATTTTGTTTTCAGACCACGAACTTATGTAGATAAAACTGGTAAACGAGCAAAGTATCCGTGGACACAATCTAGAGAAAAAGAACATGTACCGTTTGCATTAAGCGACAAAGATGTTTTCTTAATGCGCGAAGGCACACAAGACGCTTGGGAACACAGCTTAATAAAAGGCAAAGGGCATGAAGGTCCGCGTATCAATTTGACTTTCAGGCGACGCAACCCTGCTGTTCAGAAGAAAAAGCGTGGCGAGTCTGCAACATCATTCAGAGGTGGAGAACTTTCTGCAAGAACTATTTCTGAAGTTAAAAAAATGACACCAGAGTTATTAAAAGCTAACAGAGATAAAGTTTATTTATTCGGAGATAACACAAAACGCACAGGTAAAAGTGGGCAATCAATTATTCGTGATGAACCAAATGCTCATGGTATTCCTACTAAAAAAAGCGCAAAAGTATTCTGGACTGATGATACTTATGATGCTAATACAAAAGCGATTGATAAAGCATTTGATAGCATTCCTGAAGGTGAAATTGTAATACCTAAAGATGGTTTAGGAACAGGGCGAGCAAAACTTAAAGAGAATGCTCCAAAAACATTTAAATATTTAGAATCAAAATTAAAAGAATTAAAAGAATCTGGGAAACAAAGTGTAGTTTCACCACCAGCAGGATTTACTCCAGCTCCTCCAAAACCACCAGCATTTGCCCCTGCCCCACCGCCACCACCACAAGATCCTGCGTCACAATTTGCAGGAGCGGCATACGACAAAGTAACACAAATGGGGGTACGCCCTCTTTTACGAGAATTTTATGTGAACTCCCCTAGTTTCGAACAAGGCACAATGCCTGCTGAAATTAATAATCTTATTAAACAAATTAAAAGAACAGTAGGGGCAACACCTGAAGAAGAAAAATTCATTAGAGCGCTTATATCTCATAAAGATGTAAACGATGGCTATCGTAACAACAACGCATTAGCTTGGATTGTTAATTATAAAGTCAACCCTGAAGCTTTAGTTGGTGGTAGTGATTTAAAACCTATTCTTAATCGCCAACTTGATAAAGGCAGAACAGAACTTACTACTATAGCTGGTCAAGGCAGACTACGATCTTTAAGAGCGCACGGTGGTTATGAGAAAACAATGCTACCTGTCAACGAGAATCAGGTAGAAATATTTTTCCCTCAGATTAATGGTGATGCCGCACTACACCTTGGGTATTTGTTCGGAGCCGCGGATGGACCATTGACTAATGAATTAGCAAAAGCTCTTAAAGGTTTTCTTGTTAAAGAATTAGGGAACGAGAAATTAGCTAGTGATACTTTTCACATGTTGAACCCTAGGGAAAATCCTGATGGTTCAATGATTGCAAGCGAGTGGTTGGAAAGAAATATTCCTAGAGGTGGTGGTTTTCTCGGTCAGCTAGTAAATAGTAATCCTCCAAATGGTTCAGTCGGATCGTTTATGCCTTTAGGTAGGCACACAGGTGTTCAGCAACAAACGGTGGTTGCTTTAGCAGGGTCACATAATAGTAAACATGCTGAAGCCGTTGGTAGAGCAATAGAAAAATGGAATGAATGGATTTATTCAAGCGGTGGGCAAATAGGTTCAACAACACTTGATGATGCTTTGAATCCTATGGGGCCATTTAAATCTTTGCCTTCTGTTAGAAGACTTTATTCTTTACCAGAATATAAAGCAGACATAGGTTTCAACAGACAGTTTAATACTACGCAAAATCAGAATATTCCACGGATGGGAGAAGGTCAGGATATTGCTAGACCACCTTCTATTTATATCGCAGGTGAAGGTTGGGCTGATAAGAAAGGTGTTCCTTTAGGTTGGGTTGAAGAACGATCCGATGGTGTGCCTACAGGCAAGTGGGTTCCTGAAGATATTACTCCTTCTCGTCCTTTTGAATCTACAGGGATTCCGGGATTGGAAACAGAACTTGAAGCACGAAGTGTACGTTTTCCAGAAGTACCGTCATCTCCTGCGGAACTTGCTTCTACTCTCGACAGGAGAGAATACATTGAGGAAGAGATTGTAAATCTTGCGGAAGCTTTGTTCTCTTTGCCGAGCGGATCTAAAATGACTTATCCGTTTTCTGCAACAGCTTCTTATCAAAGATGGAAAGGCGATTTGCCTTATTATGATGATTTTGGTTTCACTCTTAATAGATTAATTAAAATCATTAACGATCATGGCGCATCTACTACTTCTACTATCGCAGAGTTAGAAAGAGAAATATGGCAAGTACTTGGTGATCTTCCACCGACATTAGGAAAAGATGTTTTGCCATATATAGGAACTGTAGGTGGGGTAAAGCATGAAGGTGTTCGCAGAATATTTGTTAATCATGAGCCAACTGCTCTTGTTCCTAATAAACGAATAGAAGGAAACCCTATAGGAGATATAGCACAATTTGATCCTGATATTTTAAAACCTTGGAATATGAGGTTTGAAGAAGTTCAATGGATGCAGGACGATCCTTCTCTTGTAGTAGGTGACACTGTAGAGCAATTAGCGCAAAGAGATATAGGTTACGAAGAGGAAACTTTCTGGAATTACGCACGACCTGACGAGCAGTTTGGACCTGCCGCTGGTTTATCTAGAGCAAAAGCGGGTGATATAATACCAAATCGTCCGATGTTCCAAGCTGGTGTTAAAGACGTTGAAGAATATTTGATAAACAGAATCAGCGGAATGCCTGAAAAAAAACTTGCCGAGTTCTTAAAGTGGAGACAGCAACAAATAGACGAAGCGATAGACGCAGGGCATATTGATTCCATGTGGCCATTCTTCCGTGACCCACCTCAAGGTTCTTTTGATTATGATGGAGCGGCTAAAACAATTTTAAGAAACCCAGATCCACAAGATTACCCTGTGGCTTTTAAAGAAACTGCTAAAGAACTTGAAGCTAAAGGCATTCCGTTTGATGAAACAGCAAAACAAAATATGCCTACTAGAACAGCGGCGTTAGTTAAAAGTAAATTAAGAGATTTCCCTCAGTCGGAAAATCCGGGAGCATTATGGACTTATGACAGTGAAAGAGGTGCTTCTTTAAGACCAAGGGATATAGGTGGTTTCCATCATGGAATAGAGATGGTTGGTGTTAATCCTCGAACTTTAGCACCGAATGATGTTGAGACTGTTATGGATTCAAATAAGCTTTTCCATGTTTGGGAACATACAAAAACAAAAGATATACACATTCTTCCTGATACTGCTTACAATCCTAAGACTAAGGAATTGAATATACCTGCTGGTTTCAATCCAAAGGATTACAAATCAATAGGTTCTTTCGAAGCTGGATCTAACGACATGGCTCAGTTCACTGAAGTTCAAACACACAGAATACAAAACGAAATGAATCATCTTTTAACTAACGCTGACAGACCAGTTCACGGCGCTCAAGTTAATCACCCTATGTTACTTGAATTAACTGACTTCCCTAAAGATCCAGCTATGTCAGAATCACGAATCCATTTTCATGGCAATAGCAGAATGTTACCTGATAGAATGTTACACACAATGCCAGCGGCGGCTCCTGTAGAAGGGCCGGGCGGGGCGGTTATGTCAGGTATAAAGCATTTAGAGAAAGCTTTTTTCGGTGGGTATATGCATCCTGTTATTAAAGCAGGTGTTCGTGAACCGATGTTCTTATGGTATTTCGCTGAGTCTTGGGATAGTAAAGCGTTAGGTGTAACTGAGTTTTATCAGCATAGTGCTAATGCGTTTACAAGGTTAGAGAAAACATTGATGAGGGAAGTGCCTAAATTTTTGATGCCTAGCAGATTATCGCCTCATCATAAAACTATGCACAATGGGGTGGAACAATTTGAGATCCCTGAGTTGAGGAAATTTATTGAACAATTACGCAACAGAAGAAAAGGTGAAGACATTGAAGCCATTTTTGCTGATGTAGTAGATGACTGGATGTCAGGGGTTAAAGACAAAGATATGTTATTGGAGCAAGTGTTTGCTCTTCCTAAAGGCCAAGTGCGTATTAGAAATGATTACATGTTACCCGATGGCACGAATCTTAAAGGTACACATAATTTAGCTAAAGCGTACAAAGAAGGTGCGATAGAAGACGTTTTGATGAATCGTTTACATTACGATGCGGAAACTGAATTCCCTTCAAAAGGATTGTTTCATAGAGCATTTCCGGGCAACGAAGAGTTCTTCTTCCATCTAAAAGAAACATCAACAAAAGCCGAATACGATTTAACCTTACGCAGTATTATGGAATGGATCGCTCAACAAGCTACTTCATACCAAGCAAGAGTTGATTTCACAATGCTTGATGCGGCTAAACGAATGAGTCACTACGTTGACCAACACACAAAGCGTTCATTCTTTCAAGAGATGGTTGGTTCAGCAATACCATTCCATTTCGCTCATTTCCAATTCTTATCAAGATGGGTTAAAACAGTTGAACACAACCCAGCGGCTATACCAAGATTGAATTGGTTGCTGTTCGCCGCTCAACAAACAGGATACAGATACGAAGATGAACGAACAGGGCAGATGCGAATTAAAATACCTTTCGTTGAAACAGGTGTAGGTATCTTCTTAGAAGTAATGAATGACATACCAATAGTGCAAAAGTTCTTTGGTAGCAGATTGTTAAGCGTCTTCGAGGATGGAGCAGGGTTCCCTGAAAGATTCATTTTGCCGGGATATGACCCAGATAATTTACTCGAACTACAAATCGGTCCTATACTAGGCATCCCTCTAACAACGGCTTCTCATATAGTCGGTTCACGGATGTTGGATGAAGGTTTGCTTGGTCTTGGTGAGAATCTGGTTATGAATAGGACTTATGACGAGCCGTTACTTAATTCGGTTTTCGGTCAGCTTATGCCTACTACGTTCATTCGACCTTTCGCGGCGATTATGAATGCGATTGGTGGTTCTGATATAGCAGGTATGTATTCTAAAGCTGAAGCTGATGCGATTATGATTTTAGGTTTGAAAGGAATGTTACCTGACCAAACTGATATGGCTGGCAGGCCGGGTGAAGCTGTTTTCAATCAGAAATGGTATGACGCTATTAGGCATATAGCTAAAGTTAAAATGGTTATAGACATGTTGACATGGGAGGTTGTTGGTACAACTCCAAGGGCGACAATATTGTCAGATGATCCTGCGTGGGAATGGAATGAGTTCATGCAAAAAGGCATAGATATGGGTATGCCTCACGAAGAAGCTTTTGAGTACATGTTGGACAAAGTTAAAGAAGAGTTTGATACTAATTTTCCTTTGGAATATCCGGGTCTTAGCATGGATGATCCATTTTATGATGATGCATGGAATAAAGAGTTAATGAAAGTTGGTGTTGCTGGTGTTGGTATGACAGAGAAAATGTCTTTAGCGGAGCAACCATCAACTAAAGAAGCTTGGGAGTTTATACAAGAACATGGTGATTGGGTAATGGCGGCTCCTATGGTGCATTGGTATTTTGTTCCAAGGGGTATGACTGAAGAGGAAACGATCCATGAACCGTTCGCAAGAGATTGGCAGATAGCTCAAGGGCAACGTGTATATCGTGACAACGACAGGTTAGCAACAGTTATTCAAGGCGTTGCTCCTTCTGTTGAATATTATGCAATGAAAGAAGCTCATTTAAGACAGTTGAATGTATTTAAAGAAGCTAGAGATAATAACCGCAAGAATGATATAAAGCCGGGTGTTTCATGGGCGGATATGATTATGAGACAGGAAGAACAATGGGATGTATGGGATCAAAACTTTAAAGAAACGTATCCTATATGGGCTGAAGATAAATTTGGTTTAGATTCTCAAATGAAACGAGATGAAACTATCTCTGAGATGCGCCGTTTGTTTACACCAGATAACCTTGATGCGATTCCTGACACTCCAATTAAAGATGATGTTATTGCTGGTATGCGAATAATTGTTCAGTTGGATAACGATTTGACGCAGTTAGCTGGGGTGCGGGGCAATAATGACAATGATGTTTCATGGACATCTATCCGTAATAACCTTATGCTGGATGCGTACAACCAGTTTAGTGCTTTAGCTTCGGGTAAACCGTGGGTTAATACGCTATTCAGGAACCTATTTATGCCTTTCATTGGTGAAGATTGGGTAATAAAGTTGGAAGAAGGCACTTTGAAATTAGGAGATAACTAATGGCATGGGACGATGAGTTTCCAAATCCAGATGATATAGGAAAATCAGATGATTCTTCTGTGCCTCCTCCTACTACACCATTAGAAACAGAAATAATAGATAGAAATTTTACGGGTATGGGTGGCGGTGGTGCTGGAGAAGGTTCTACGTTATCTACAATAATTTTAAAACCAGATAAATTACATGACATTTATCTAGCTAACAGCGATCCTCAAACTGCTTTTTCCAGAATGATTAATGTTCTGTTAGATAACTATATTTATTATGTCACATTCAGCGGTAACGCTCCGTTGCCTTCTGATTCAATATATCGGGCTGTTGATCCTTTAGGCTTGAGCGGACAGTTCGCTGAGATAATAGGAAGGGAAGGCAGAGCAGGGTCAACACCTATGACTGTTGAGGTTGTTGAAATAAATTCACAGGATGGACAAGATTTATTAAAAAATTATCATGCGGCTAATGGTGATGGTGGTGGAAAAAAAGGTCGAACATATCAACAATTAAACCAAGGTGAAAGAAGTAAAGTAGATGCACAGGTAGCTTCTGAATACGCTGGGCATGAGTTCATGTTCTTAGCGCCACAAGAAGAAGGTGCCGAGTTTAGAGATCCAATGAACCTTGCTTCATACGACGACCCTGAAACTGATATTAACGAAGGTGTACAGATCCCTATGATAGGTATCATTCCTTCATACGACGGAACGAACATGGGTTACATCTCAACAATAGAAGAAGCGATGATGGGTGTTCCTTTAGATCAAAAAAGTTTAGATTACTATATGCGTAATCTGGAAGCAGAAACCCCTGACACGTTTCGTGCTGTTCAAGGACAGCTTTCTGCTTTAGGATATTACAGCGATGAATCTGGTGGACCCGATTGGGGTTACTCTAGGAACTCAGACAGGCAAGCTTTCCGTTCGTTCATGGCTGACATTATTACTGAACGTGTAGCAGTAGAGGACTATAACAGACGTAACCCTAACAAACCGATGCCTATGACAGAAGTAGGAGATTTTTTAGATAAAAGATTTTCTTCTAATATTGAAAACAATAGTGCTAAGTGGGGTGTGAGTGTAGAGCGAGATGCGGATGGCAACGCTGTTTCTATGACACCTATGGCAGGCTTACAAAGCGATGTGCAATCAGAGATTGTGAACACATTGAATACTTTATGGACTGGTACTGGCAGGACAGTCGGTACTAAAGAATTAGACATAATAGAAAAAGCATTTAACGAACTGTATATATCAGGTGACGTTGACCCAACTGCATATAAAACAGAAGGGTTCGGCGACATGATGGCGTTAGCTGATTCTTTCGGCGCGGAATATTATGGCGGTAAAGAAGGATGGGAAAATAACATACGAATAGGTGTGACAGGCAACGAAGCAGAATTTTTGCGTATGGCAAGAGCGGCTGGTGTGCCAATAGATCCTGATGGAGCGCCTACTGCACAGCAACGTAAAGATGTTTTCAGATGGAACTTTA
>Ga0315328_10000395_pt1 | contig 18799 bp, 24 predicted proteins | sample M120032315metaG_FD_203462 | JGI IMG/M metagenome (GOLD analysis project Ga0315328, IMG submission 203462) | Ammonia-oxidizing marine archaeal communities from Monterey Bay, California, United States - M1 200m 32315 | ecosystem: Environmental > Aquatic > Marine > Intertidal zone | place: USA... | reverse complement strand
TGGCATGCCGTAGTATGTGAAAATCTTAGTGATGCTTTAGGAAATGTGGTCACGAGCTTGCCCTCAGAAGGTGATTTATTATGGATGACAATGACCAATAGGCTGTTCGAAATAAAGTACGTAGAGCCTAAGCTACCATTCTATCAGTTGGCCGACCTTCCAATTTACACTTTTACGGCTGAATTATTTGAATATAATGACCAAAATTTTGATACTGGTATGCCTGAAATAGATAATATAGAATTAATAAATGCTAACTCATATAGCTATACTACCACTGCAGCCGCCAATACAAATGACTTTGAGATTGGTGAGTATGTCCATCAATGGACAGGAAGTACAGATGATGGTGGCACTAATATTAATATAATTTCTAAAGTAGCGGCCTATGAAAAAGTGGATACAGAGACTTATACAGTTATGCTGGTCTCTCCACACCAATCATTAAATGGTGATGGTACATTTATGCAGAACTCTGTTCATGCCACACGACTACTTATTGGTCAAAAATCTGGTAGTTCAAGACAAATTACAGCTGACTTAACAGGCACCACTAAGACCGAATACAACTTGGATGTATATGCAGATAATGATGAATTTGAATTAGAAGGTGATAGCATTATAGACTTCACAGAAGTTAATCCATTTGGAGACCCATAATGTTTGATAATTGGTGGTATAATAAGTCAACTCGTCGAATGGTCTCGGTATTTGGCTCTTTGTTTAATGACTTAGAGGTCCATAAAATGGATTCTAATGATAAGGTACTACAAAAAATTAAAGTACCTTTGGCATATGCACCTAGGAGTAAGGTACTTGCACGACTAACTGAACAAACCCGTGACCCTAATGTGGCTCTTAGGCTTCCACGCATATCCTTTGAAATAAATGAGATGTCATATGATGCCAATGCACGTGTATCTAAACATAAAAATTATAAAAAGGTTGTGACGGGTGATACACTTCAATTGCATAAGTTAGGAGCACCAGCCGTATATAAGGTTGGATTTGAATTAAATATATTGGCTGCAACTCAAGATGAGGCATTACAATTATTGGAACAGATACTTCCAATGTTTCAGCCAGAATATACAGTAACAATAAAAGATATTCCAACTATGGATATCAAAACAGACACACCAATTGTTTTGGAGAGTGTCACCTTAAATGATGATTATGAGGGTGACTTAGTTACTAGGAGAGCTATAATATATACATTACAGTTTGGAACTCGTATTAGATATTATAGAGGTATTGGTAAGAGTAAACAAATTCTGCATACTGAAGTTGATTATTCTGAAAACGTTGACCCAACAACAGAGCAATTTGAAAGACAAGCAATAGATGGTACCACTACATCTGACGGTGCTGGTGGCTATAAAGAACCATACACTGAAACCATTAACTTTTTTAACATGGATGTATAACAATGTATAATTATAAAGCAAAGATATTAAGAGTCGTTGATGGAGACACCGTTGACGCAGAGTTAGACTTAGGATTTAAAATATTTATTAAAGAGAGGATTCGTTTAATGGGTATAGATACTCCTGAGAGTAGAACAAGAAACCTAGCTGAAAAATCATGGGGTAAAGCAGCTAAGCATAGACTAGAAGAATTACTAGCAGAAAATGATGGTGAATTTACTTTAGTTACTAAAAAACAAAAGAAGGGAAAGTTTGGACGAATACTAGGAACCATTTCAGTCTCAACAAAGGACGGTATCGTTGATGCTAACCAAGTTTTAATTAATGAAAAACTTGCTATACCATACATGGGCGGTAATAAAGAAGAGAGTAGAACCGCAGCAGGAGTATTAGATTTATGGAACACATATTATGAGCACCCTACAGAAGGTTGACCAAGATTACGAGGACGTAAGGAAACAACTTTTTGATTTAGCCGAGCAAGGAGATGAAGCCATTGAGCTTATGTTAGACCTTGCACGTGAATCAGAACATCCAAGAGCCTTTGAGGTACTAGGTCAATTAATCAAAAATAACGCCGAAATCGGGGAGAAGATTCTTAAACTTCATAAAAGTAAAAAGGAAGTTGATAAAGAAGACCTACCAGCTCTCAGAAATGACCCAACAAACAATAATGTTTTTATAGGCTCAACAGCTGAGTTACAAAAAATGTTAAGAGATGAAGTAGTAATAGAGCAAGAGGTTATAGAAAAAGATGGGTAGAGAAAGTATGTACCTTGGCAACCCTAATGTTAGGGGAGCCGATATAGAACACGCATGGACTAAAGACGAATTAGTTGAATATAATAAATGTCTTAGAGACCCTAGTTATTTTGCTTTAAAGTATTGTAAAATAATCCACCTTGATAAAGGTTTAATACCATTTAAATTATATCCATATCAAGAACAGATGTTTGAGCAATTTAATGCTAATAGGTTTAATATTGTTCTTGCCTGTCGTCAAAGTGGTAAGTCAATTGCCGTTGTAGCATATCTTCTATGGTATGTTATATTTAAAGGTGAACAAGTAGTAGGTATTTTAGCTAACAAAGAAGCTATTGCTAGGGAAATGCTTGGTAGGATTACTCTTATGTTAGAGAATCTGCCATTCTTTTTACAGCCTGGATGTACTGTTTTAAATAAAAGGTCTATTGCATTTTCTAATAATTCAAGACTTGTAGCTTCTGCCACATCATCAAGTTCCATTAGAGGTATGTCACTTAACCTCGTATACCTTGATGAGTTTGCATTTGTAGATAATGCTACTGAATTTTATACTTCAACATATCCAGTAATCTCATCTGGTAAAACATCTAAAATTATTATAACCTCAACTGCTAATGGTATAGGTAACATATTCCATAAGTTATATGAGGGAGCTCTTCAAGGTACCAATGAATTCAAATCATTGCGGGTTGATTGGTGGGATGTACCAGGAAGGGATGAAGTATGGAAGAAGATGACTATTGAAAATACTTCCCAGCTGCAGTTTGACCAAGAGTTTGGTAATTCATTTCATGGTACGGGTAATACTCTTATATCTGCTGATTGTCTATTAGCTTTAAGAGCACAATCCCCTGAGGAAATAATTAATGGTATAAAAATATGGAAACAACCTGAGGAAGGACATAATTATTTAATGTTTGTGGATGTATCTAAAGGTAGAGGAATGGATTATTCCACGTTCACTATTATAGATGTTAGTGTTAATCCATTTATTCAGGTATGCACATTTAGAGATAATATGATGTCGCCTTTATTATTCCCTGATTTATTATTTAAGTATGCCACACACTATAATGAATGCTATGTCGTGGTTGAATCAAATGATGCAGGCCAAGTGGTATGTAATGGTTTATATTATGACCTAGAATATGAGAATGTATTTGTTGAGAGTATGATTAAAGCGAATGCTATTGGTGTAACCATGACTAGAAAAATTAAAAGAATGGGTTGTTCCAATATAAAAGATATAATGGAACAACATAAGTTAGTGATAAATGATGAGGAAACCATAAGAGAGATGAGTACATTTGTTGCAAAAGGCTCTTCTTATGAGGCAGACCACAATTCACATGACGATTTAATGATGAATTTGGTTATGTTTGGGTGGTTCACATCCACCCCGTTCTTTGCTGAATCAACTGATGTTGACTTAAAACGTATGTTATATAAAGAAAAGGTTAAACAATTGGAAGATGAAGTGATACCAGTAGGGGTTATGCCTGAAAAAGAACCAGAACATCCGTTTGGAACTGGGTGGCAAGTGTGGAGAGGTTGAGAATTATAAATAAGTATATTGAGAAAATGTCTTATTATGCAAATCTTATAACAAAATGACATAGGAGTTATACATGGCAAGTCTAGTTTCACCTGGAGTACAGGTAAAAGAAATCGACTTAACTAACGTCGTACCGTCTACATCAACAACTGTGGGAGCCGTAGCAGGAAGTTTTGCTTGGGGTCCATGTGATGTAATCACTACCGTGAGTAGCGAAACGGAGTTAATCGACAAATTTGGAAAGCCAGGAGCGGAAACTTTTGAGACCACTCTTAACGCGGCCCAATTTTTGAGCTATGGCAGTGCTTTACGCGTTGTCAGAGCGGTTGGAAGTTCAGCACTAAATGGAACAGCATCAGGTACTGGTATTCTAACAAAAAATAAAGAAATATTCGATACGCAAACACCTGCGGCTGGAGACTGGACACAAGCCAGATATCCTGGAGTTACAGGCAATGCTATCGGAGTAGCATACGCAACAGACCCAACGAGTTTTCTTGGGTCGTCTTGGTGGACCGACAATGTCGAATCCTCACCAGGAACATCAGCGGGAGCAGCAGCGGTAGGAGGCTCGAATGATGAAATTCACTTACTTGTTTATGATAAAAATGGTACAATTACAGGTACGGCTAATAGCATACTTGAATATTGGACTTTTTTAAGTCAGGCAAATGATGTGAAAGGACCAGATGGCAGTTCTTTATACTATAAAGACGTCATTAACAACAATTCTGAATGGGTATATATCGGAAATCATCCAGCAGCTTTAACAGATGCTGGTGAATCAGCGGTAAGTAATGCATTTACGCGAGTTAACCATGCGTTTGCAGAATTTACTGGTGGTGTCGATGATAACGTATTGACAGCAGCAGAGACAAACACAGCTTATAATTTGTTTAGCGACAAAGAAACTGTAGATGTTGACTTGATTTTCCAAGCTAATACTTCATTAGCAAGGGCTGATAACCTGACAATTACTAATAATCTAGTAGCCATTGCAGATGCAAGAAAAGATGTGGTGGCATTTGTTTCACCTTGTGGCGCAGAATATGTTACTTCTGCAAGCACTACATTTACCAATATATCAACAAACAGAGATACTGTTACATCATCTTCTTATGCATTTATGGACTCAGGTCGATTATATGTATATGACAAATACAACGATGCACATCGTTGGATTGGTGGCGCAGGAACCTGTGCAGGACTAACAGCAAATGCCGACCTAGTCGCAGATGCATGGTTCTCACCGGCTGGATTTACACGTGGTAACTTAAGAAATGTTACTAAACTAGCGTATAATCCTGACCAAGCAAACAGAGATTCGTTATATAAAAAGGGTATTAACCCAGTTGTAACATTCCCTGGTGCAGGTACGGTTCTGTATGGTGATAAAACATTACAAGTTAAACCATCAGCATTTGATAGAATCAATGTGCGTAGATTGTTTATTGTAATGGAAGAGGCTATAAGCGTAGCATCTAAAGCATCATTATTTGAATTTAATGATGAGTTTACACGGGCTCAATTCAGAAATATGGTTGAACCTTTTTTAAGAGATGTTAAAGGACGTAGAGGTATTACAGACTTTAAGGTTGTTTGTGATGGAACCAATAACACTGGAGCTATTATAGATACTAATAAGTTTGTTGCAGATATTTATGTTAAGCCTGCACGTTCTATTAACTATATCACACTTAACTTTATTGCCACTCGAACTGGCGTAGAGTTTAGTGAAATCGCGGGAGGTAATTAAAGATGGCAATATTAGGCGTAGATGATATGAAAGCCAAGTTAGTTGGCGGTGGTGCTAGACCTAATTTATTCAAAGTGACAATGGCTTTTCCAAGCTATGTTACTGCGGATGTATCTTTAGCATCTTACATGTGTAAGGCGGCATCGTTACCTGCTTCAACTATTGCAAACATTGAGGTTCCTTTTAGGGGTCGTAAATTGCAAATAGCTGGTGACCGTTCGTTTGAACCATGGTCAGTTACTGTGATTAATGATACTGACTTTAATGTACGTAATTCTTTTGAACAATGGATGAATGGCATTAATCAACATAATGAGAACACTGGGTTAACACAACCAAGTTCTTATATGGCTGATATGAGTGTTGAGCAATTGGATAAAGATGGTACAGTAAAGAAAACTTATAACATGAGGGGAACATGGCCAACTTCTTTAGGAGCTATTGAAGTGGGTTATGAGAACGAAAGTGTTATTGAGGAATTTCCAGTTGAGTTACAAGTGCAGTATTGGGAATCTGATAAGACAACGTAAATCATCATATAATAACTTAAGGAGTGCCCTCGGGCACTCTTTCTTAAGTGTTATAAATAATATTTAAGAAAGAGTGTTATTAGGAATTATTTAAATGGCAGAAGATAAAAACAGATTTTTTGGCTTTAGTTTTAAAAGAAAAGCCATAGACGACAAAAAGAAACCACTATCATTCGCAGTAGACAATGAGGACGGCGCGTTTGAAATTTCTCCCACTGGCGGATACTTTGGCCAGTATATGGACTTACAGGGAGATAAATTCCAAAATGATAAAGAATTAATAATGAAATATCGTACGATAGCTTCATATCCAGAGGTGGATATGGCTATTGAGGACATATGTAATGAAGCCATTACAGAAGAGTCAGGGGTTATTGTACAATTAAACCTTGACAACCTTGACCAAAAGGATAATGTTAAGGATTTAATTCAAGAAGAATTTAATAGAATTATTAACTTACTTAATTTTAAAAATACCGCATATGACTTATTTAGACGTTGGTATACAGATGGTCGATTATTCTTCCATGTTATTATTAATGAAAATAAAACAGATGCGGGTATATTTGAATTAAGACAAATTGACCCAACCAAAATTCGTAAGGTTAAGGAAGTTGAAAAGGTTAAAGACCCTAAGACAGGAGCTGAACTTAATAAAGAGGGAGAGGAATACTACATATACCAGGATGATATGCTAGTCCAAACCGGTGAAGGTTTACGTATTCACCCTGATTCTATTATCCAAGTTAATTCAGGTCTATTAAATGAAGAACGCAATAAGGTTGTAGGCTATTTAAATAAAGCTCTTAAACCTTTAAATCAACTCAGTATGATGGAAGACTCTCTTGTCATTTACAGAATTTCAAGAGCACCTGAGAGACGTATATTTTATATAGATGTTGGTAACCTACCTAAAGGCAAGGCTGAGGAATACCTCAACAATACTATGAATAGGTATCGCAATAAGATAGTATATGACCCAACCACTGGTAATATTAAAGATGAAAAGGTTCATAGAAATGTTATGGAAGATTTTTGGCTACCACGTAGAGAGGGTGGTCGTGGAACTGAAATTGATACTCTACCAGGTGGTGCAAATCTTGGAGAGATTGAAGATATACAGTATTTCCAAAACAAATTATATAGAGCTTTAAATATTCCAATGAGTCGACTACAAGAAGCTGATGCATTTTCAGTTGGTCGTTCCTCAGAAATTACTCGTGATGAGCTTAAATTTCAAAAATTTATTGACAGAATTCGAAACAAATTTTCTAATATTTTTTATGAAGCACTTAAAAGACAATTGGTCCTTAAAAAGATTATTGTTCCAAGTGATTGGATAAACATTAGAGAAGGTATGATGGTTGAATATTCACGTGATAACTACTATGCTGAACTTAAGGATAGTGAAATCCTTAAAGAAAGAATAGAAACAATTCAAATGATGGACGAATATATTGGTCTGTTCTGGTCTAAAGACTGGGTACGCCGTAATATTCTTAAGTTAAATGATGAAGAAATTAAAGATATTAACAAGCAAAACAAAGACGACCCACTGGAGCCAGGTGATATTAATCCAGATTTGTCGAATGCACCAATATAAACTTTAAGGAATACATAAAGTATACAAAAAGTTTACTGGAAATAAACAATTTTATAAATAAGATACAAGAATTATGAGCACAAGAAATTTAATTGATAACATAAAAAAGGGTGATGCGCAAAAAAGTAACAATGTTTTTAATAGCATTATGCAAGACAAACTTATTGACGCATTAGATACACATAAACAAGAAGTTGCTTCAAAGATGTATGGAGCATCAGACGATTCTCCGGCCGTTGAAGAACCTGCGGTGGAGACACCAAAAGGGGAAGAAGCAACAGATGTTAACGTTTAAAGAATCATTTAACGAAGTATTAGAAGCTAAGTTAAAATTACCCCCAGGTGAAAAGGTAGCCAAGGAATTAACCAAACTTGGAAGAAAGAAGAAAACTACAGCAGTCATTACAAATAAATTTAATTTGTATATTGATGGCATAAAGATGGATAGTTATCGTTCTTTAAAAGCTGCTGAAGCAGCACTAAAAGATTTCATCAAATTAATGGGAGCATAAATGAAGTTAATTGCAGAATATACAGACCATTCCCTTGGATATTCAATCCAAGAGGGTAAGAATGGTAAGAAGAGTACCTTTTTAGAAGGTATTTTCATGCAAGCAGAAAATAAGAATAAGAATGGTAGGATTTATACCAGGGAAGTCTTAACATCTGCCGTTGACAAATTTGTCAATGAACAAGTAATTACAGGACGTGCGGTAGGTGAGCTTAATCACCCGGACGGTCCTTCCATTAATTTGGATAAAGTTTCTCACAGAATTACCGAGCTCGCATGGGATGGTAATAATGTGATGGGAAAGGCACTTATTTTAGATACCCCTATGGGTCAAATTGTTAAAGGTTTGGTTGAAGGCGGAGTCCAACTCGGAGTGTCAAGTCGTGGTATGGGAAGTTTGGATTTTAAAGATGGCGCTAATTATGTTAGGGATGATTTCATGCTTAACACAATTGATATCGTACAAGACCCATCAGCACCTAATGCGTTTGTAAATGGCATTATGGAAGGTGTTAATTGGGAGGATGATGGTAGTGGTCATTATATAAAAACTCAAGCAATTGATAAAGGTGAGACAGAAGTGAAAGAGTCCAAAGTGAAGTTCTCAGAAGAGAAACAAACTGCAGGATTTGAGCATTTCCTCTCTAAACTATAATCTCTAAAGGAGAATACAATGTCTGAAATTAAAGACGAAAAAATTGATGAGACTGTAGATGAGGTTATTGTTGAGGATACGCAAGTAGAAGCTGAGGAATTAGATATTCCAGAAGCGCCTCTAACAGCAGCTCGTACAGTAACAGCAATTAATGCTTCTTTGGCAGAAATGTCAAAAGAGGACCTTGACAAAGTCTTTGAAGCCGCAGAAACAGCTAAAGCGAAAGCTAAAGTTGAAGATGAGGAAGAAGAAGAGGATGATGCAGGGGATGAAGACGAAGGAGATGTAGAAGTAGAAGGTAAAAAGGACTCTAAAAAGGAAAGTAAAAAATCCAAAGATGAGGCTAAAAAAGTAGAAAAGGAAGATGAAGACCTTAAAAAGGAAGACCAAGTAGAACCAAAAGCAAAACCATTGAAGAAGAAGAAAGTGAAAGCTGACGACGGAAGCGAAGGTGATGTGGTTGAGGATGACCAATTTAAGGAAGACATCGATGCTCTAGTTAAAGACGAGGACACATTGTCCGAAGGCTTTAAAGAGAAAGCTGCTACTATCTTTGAAGCTGCATTAAATTCAAAAGTTAATGCTGAAACAGCAAAATTGGAAGAGCGTTATTCATCCGATTTGGCTGGTGAAGTTGAAGCTATTAAAGAAGATTTGGTTGACAAAGTAGATGGATACTTAACGTATGTTGTCGAAAATTGGATGAAGGACAATGAGGTTGCTATTGAGCATTCTCTGAAGTCTGAAATCACTGAATCATTTATACAATCACTAGGTCAGTTATTTGCTGAGCATCACATTAATGTTCCTGCTGATGCAGGAGATATCTTGGATAACCTATCCGAGGAAGCTAAAGATGCTAAAGCTCAGTTAAATGATGCAACTGAAAAGAATATTGAATTGTCAGAGAAAGTGAAAGCTTATGCAAGACAAGACATAATTCGTGAAGCGTGTAAAGGTTTGGCCGCAACTGAAATTGCGAAATTGACTGAGTTGTGTGAAGCTGTTGAAGCTGATGACAATGCTCAATTTTCAACTAAGGTAGCTACAATTAAGGAATCTTACCTTAACAAAGATACCCCGGCTGAGTCTACTGATGAAGTAGATGCAATTACCGAGGATTCACAAGAGACCCAAGAAGTTTCTGATACAATGCAGAGATACTTGGACGCAATCAAGCGAACTTAATTAATCCATAAGAAGGAGAATTTTAAATGGAAGAAATTAATCAAATACAACTACAGGAAAAATGGGCTCCTGTACTTGATTCACAAGACGCCGGCAAAATTGCAGACCCGCATAGACGTGCTGTAACTGCTGTTGTTCTTGAGAACCAAGAAAAAGCTTTTGCTCAAGAAAAGGCTCAAATTACTGAGGTTGCTGCCAATAAAACTGGCGGTGGCGTTGATAATTGGGACCCTGTCTTAATTAGCTTAGTCCGTCGTGCTACTCCAGCACTTTTAGCATTCGATTTGGTTGGCGTTCAGCCAATGACTGGTCCAACTGGTCTAATCTTTGCTATGAAGAGCCGTTATAGCACACAAGGTGGTACTGAAGCACTATTCGATGAAGCTAATACAGCTTTCTCTGGTGGTAGTTCTGGTTCTGCTACAGCATCTGCTGACCCGTTCGCGGGTGACAGTGGTGATGGTGACTCCGTAGATGACTACACTCCAGGAATGGGATTGTCTACAGGAGCGGCTGAAGCATTAGGTAATACTGGTAATGCTATTGCTGAAATGGCGTTCTCAATCGATAAGACTACTGTGACTGCAAAGTCTCGTGCTCTTAAAGCTGAGTACACTATTGAATTAGCTCAAGACCTTAAAGCGGTACATGGTCTTTCTGCTGAAACTGAGCTGGCAAACATTTTGTCAACTGAGATTCTAGCTGAAATGAATCGTGAAATCATCCGTACTATTAATGTTAACTCTGTTACTTCAACTTTAGGTGCCACTGCTGGTACTTGGAGCATGGACGTAGCGGCTGACACTGATGGTCGTTGGATGGTTGAGAAGTTTAAAGGCCTAGTTCATGCAATTGAACAAGAAGCTAATACAATTGCTGTTTCAACTCGTAGAGGAAAGGGTAACTGGGTTATCGTATCTCACGGTGTAGCCGCAGCTCTAAATGCTGCTGGTGCATTGGATACTGGCCTAGGTATTTCAGGTGGTGACAACATCGATTCAGATGCTACTGGTTCACTATTTGCTGGAACTCTAATGGGTCGTACAAAGGTCTATATTGACCCTTATGCTGCAGTAGATTATTTCACAGTTGGTTATAAAGGTACTAACCCTTATGACGCTGGAATGTTCTATTGCCCATACGTACCATTAAGCATGATGAAGACAATTGGTGAGTCTGACTTCCAACCACGTATCGGATTTAAAACCCGTTATGGCTTGGCTGACAACCCATTTGTTACTGCTGGTGCAGGAGCAAACGTATACTACAGAAAACGTAAAGTTTTGGCTCTATAATTTCTTAGTAGAAATACAACTAAACCCGTCGAAAGGCGGGTTTTTTCTTGTATAAATACATATATGCCAAATTATTTAAACCCATCATCATTTGTATTAACACTGGATAGCCAGACTTATTCTGGTGCAGAGTTTACTATTCAAACAATGATGCTGCCAGATGTTACTGGTACAGGTGCACCTCTCAACTGGCAACAAGTAAATGTTGCAATGGTTTCAGATAAATTAGAATTTGGAACATTTGAAGTTTCATATCTAATTGATGAAGACCTCTTAAATTATAAAGAGATATTTGATTGGTTAAAAGCTAATGTTGAAACAAAACATACAGCAACTAATCACGTTAGGGACTTAACCTTAACCATAATGAACTCAGCTAATAACGTCACCAAACAAATAAAATTTATTGACGCTTATCCAACAAGCCTTGCATCTCTACCATTTGATATTACAATAACTGATGTAGAATATCTAACTGCTGTTGTAACATTTCAATATTCTTACTATGAATTCTTATAAATCCAATTTATATTATGAGGGACTTAATAGAAAAATGGATTGATGACTTTGTCTCAGTTCATAATGAAGACTATGGGCAAATACCTTGTCCCTACGCTAGAGCTGCGCAAGTTAAATATGTAAATACAAATGATATTGATTTGGAATTAAAAAAGATATTAGATTGTGGCCTCCTTCATGAGGTCATTTGTATATATACAGCCACAGAAAATTATACCCCTGATGAGTTCCATGATAAAGTAATGGAATGGAATAGTATGGCAATGAAAAAAGATTTGGTTGCTTTAGAAGACCACCCTGAAAGTGTAGAGATTATTAATGGTACAAAAATGAACTTTGGACATTGTAGTTTAATATTAGTACAAAGGTTAAGTAAATTAACTGCAGCAAGTAATATACTTAATGAAAAAGGTTATTATAAAAATTGGACCCAAGAAAATTTAGATGATGTTGTTACTTGGAGAAAATAATGAGTTACTCATATGCCAGAATCAATTTAGAAAAAACAGATTATAATATATTTATTAATACAAAAGCCGGTATGGTTCTTGGTGATATAATACATTGGCCATGTTCTACACAACTTAATAAAATATATTACAAATATTGTAATCATCATAAGTTTAATAGCGTCATGCCAATATTCAAATCTGAATATGAAGACAATGACATTCATGGATATTATCAACAAGGGAAGTTAATTGCATTTAGTATGATAGGGACTTATGATGATGAAAATGCTGAATGCTATCAATTTGCTTGGGATTATGAAACTCCTAAGTTACAATTAGGTATTGCAAGTTTAAAACATGAGTGTGCATATTATAAAGCTAGGGGATATAAGTATCTTTATATTGGCGGAGCAGATGAATATAAAGAACAAATAGATGGATTTGAAATAATGAGTCCAGTAAATTGGATTGATGGCAGGTGGAAAATAGATGGATTTGAAAAATTATAAAGTAACAAAAGCTAATGCGTGGAATGGCTGGGACCCTTTAAAGCAAGTAATCCTTGGTAATGTATTTGACCCAGATTTTTTTGAGGATATTCAAGACCCTAAGCTTAGAGATTTATTACAAAGATTATTATATGAAACCCATGAAGATTTAATGGGTATTAAAAAAACCTTAGAGGACTTAGGTGTTGAGGTAATACAACCACCAAGAAATACTATAGCGAGTTATGGAGAAATTGATAATTCAAATAAATTTAGTGGTATTACAGAAGCTATTAATACTGACTGGGAAGGAAAGATACGAGGGTTACCTAAACCATGCCTTATGCCAAGAGATTATTATGTTACCCTTGGTGATAAAGTATTATTTACTGGATTTTTACATGAAAAATCAGAGGCTCATTTTTTATTTGAGCCTGGTGTTGTTGATTATTGGGATAATAAAGGATTAATCTATAGAGAGAATGGTGAACTATCTAATGATTTTTGGGCACCTCAACTTATACGATTAGGCAATAGACTTATTATTGACCAAGAGGATTATATTAATCTTGCTGAAAAGGTCTTAGAAAGATATCCAATATTTAAAGGTAACAAAATAGCCGTGGGAGGACATACCGATGGGTCTATGAATTTACCAAAACCAGGATTAGTTGTTAGTGGGGAGTGGATACCTAAAGAAACTTTTAAAGATACATTACCTGGTTGGGATGTCCTACATATAGAGAATCCAAATTATTATGGAAATGAATGGAAGGATAGTTGGTGGGATGAGAGAAATCTTACTAAAGGTAGATGGTGGCACCCTGAAGCTAAATCAAATCCAGATTTAGTTAACTATGTAGATAAGTGGTTAAATGAATGGGTTGGTTATGCAGAAGAAACTATGTTTGAAGTCAATATGCTTTCAATATCTGAAGAAGTTATATTAAGTTTAAACTATCATAAAGACGTCCATGATAAATTAAAACAACATGGAATAGAACCTATATATTGTAGGTTTAGGCATAGAAACTTTTGGGATGGAGGACTACATTGTTTAACATTAGATACTGTTAGAGAAGGTGGTATGCAAGATTATTTTAAATAACTATGTACATTCAACCTAAACTATGATATAATACTAGTATATGATAATAAAAAATAAATGGATTGGTACCCGTAAAAAGACCAGCATTGGAAGGCGTTGGATTAAAACCTCGTCTATGAACAAAAGTAAAAGAAGGTCGTTCAAAAAATATAGAGGCCAAGGGTGAGTAATTATATTGAAAGAATAACGCCAGAACTAATTAAAGTTAATGAAAATGGTAGAATATTTAAACCGTGGACAGAAGATGAAAAAAATACTAGTAATTATATAAAGAACAAATTAGAGATTTTAGATATTCTTGGGACATATGACTTTGATTTTTTTCCTAAGCTTTTGGCATGGGATGAAAAGGGTTATAGTTATGAATATGTTGAAGGTGAGGCCTTAAGGGATTATATATTAGAAGAAAATCCGAGGCACATGGAATTAAATGTGAAATTTATCTATGAATTAAAAATAGCTATGGATAAGATTCATGAAGAATTATATCATGCATCAATGGAGCAATGGAATGGTAAACAATGGTTATACCATAGAGATTTATGGCTAGGTAATATAATATGGAATCATGATTTGAAAGAATTAAAAATAATAGATGTAGATAGTGTTGAAATAGTTCAAGTCCCACATATTTGTAATGGAATTAATTTTTGGTTGTTGCAATTAGAACAAATATTTATTGAAAGAAAATTAAATGGTTATAGAGCAAGATTATGAATATTGAGCAAGTGCTAGAGATGTGGAAAAAAGATTCCATAATAGATGATTTAAAATTAGATGATACAACCGTAAAGATGGCGCGTATCCATAGTAAATACTTAGAGTTAGTTACCATCGCTAAGATGAGTAAAAAGAAAAAAGACTTAGAGTATAAAACTTTACTTAAAGATAAGTGGCTATATTATAATGGTAAGTTATCTAAAGAAGAGATTGATTCATTTGGTTGGGAGTATGACCCGTTCAAAGGATTGAATAAACCTCTTAAAGGAGATATGAATTACTACTATGATGCAGATACTGATATTCAAAAAATGCAAGCATTAGTAGAATATGATAAGGTTCTTATAGAAACATTAGAAGAAATTATGAATACTATTAGATGGAGACATCAAAACATTGGTAACATAATTAAATGGAGAGCATTTGAAGCCGGCGCGTAAAATTAAAGGTATTCCACCCCATGATAAATTTCCATGTAGTTGTGGACGTTCACCTACTGGTAGATGTTGTGGCTGGCATAGCTTAACGGAAGAAGAGTATATGGAAAAATTTAAATTATATGAAAAGGAGAAAAATAATGTATAGTTGGAGTAAAAATTGGCCAACCTTAACTGAAATGTTTTTTGGTAAAGGTATAAATCCTGCAACGGATAGGCCTTATGGTAAAATTACTAAAGAAAAACCAGTAAGTGGAAAAACTACAGATACAGGTAAAAGTAAAAAATAACGCATTTGAATCTGGTGTATGATAGCATGTATATGCAGAAATATAAGTGAAAATAAATATAAAGATAAACAAGCTTTATATAAAAGATTATTAGAAAATGATAAACAATGTTGCAAGTGTTTAAATAGATATGGAATCTATAACTGTAAAAGTAAAAAATAACGCGTTTCTTTATATTGATTGCGATGACAAAGGGATTCTTCATGAATTAAGTGAAGCATTTACTTTTTTTGTTCCCAATTATAAGTTCACCCCTCAATTTAGAAACAAGCTTTGGGACGGAAAAATCCGCCTCTTTAATATGCGTGACCAATCAATCTATTCAGGATTGTTTGGTTATGTAAAAGCTTTTTGTATAGAAAGAAATATAGAACTTATATCTATATTAAAAGAACCACCAAGCAAATATAACTTACCAGGTATGGATTATCCTGATGACATATCTTGGATTAAAAATATTCCAATTCCGTGGATACCAAAAGATTATCAATTAGAAGCTATTAAACATGGATTGCGAACGAGGTCAGGACTTTTAGTATCACCTACAGCCTCAGGGAAATCATTAATAATATATCTTCTTATGAGATATTTTTTAGCTACTAATGAGGATAAGGTATTAATAATAGTACCTACCACTTCCCTTGTCAAACAAATGTATGGAGACTTTTGTCAATATGCAGATAATGATGATGATTGGTTTGCAACTGAGAATTGTCATGAAATAATGGCTGGACTTTATAAGTATCATAATACTAAAAGAGTTTATATATCTACTTGGCAATCAATATATCAACAACAAAAAGTTTATTTTCAACAATTTGGTATGGTGATAGGTGATGAGGCTCATAATTTTAAAGCTAAATCTCTTACTAGTATACTAACCAAATGTACTGAGGCTCGATATAGATTTGGATTAACAGGTACTCTAGATGGTACACAAACTCATAAACTTGTATTGGAAGGATTGTTCGGTCCTCATAAAAATATAACAACATCAAAAGCCCTTATTGATAGAGGTGATTTAGCTAATTTATCTATAGACATTATATTACTTAAACATAAAGAAGAATCATGCAAAGAAGTAAATGGTATGAAGTACCAAGAGGAAGTAGATTATATTGTGACATGTGAGGCGCGAAATAAATTTATTAAGAACCTAGCTCTAGACCAAAAGGGTAACACATTAATTTTGTTCCAATATGTAGAAAAGCATGGTGAACCATTATTTAGAATGATTGATGAAGCGGTTAAGGGAATATGGAAAATGGGTAAAAGAAAAGTATTCTTTGTAAGTGGTAAAGTCCCAGCCGATATAAGAGAAGAAATTAGAGCTATAACAGAAAAAGAAAAGGATGCTATATTGGTTTGTTCTTATGGTACATTCTCTACTGGTGTCAATATAGTTAATCTAAACAATATAATTTTTGCCTCGCCCAGTAAGAGTCAGATAAGGGTATTACAATCTATTGGTAGAGGATTAAGAAAAACAGATAAGGATACCAAGTTGTATGACATAGCTGATGACCTACATTGGAAATCAAAAAAGAATTATACCTTAAATCATAGTAGAAATAGGGTAGAAATATACGCTAAAGAAAAATTTAAATTTAAGATACATGAAGTCAAATTATTATAAATAGATATATGGATAATTTAGAAAACAAAAAATTCCCAGAAAGACTGGAAGATGTTCCAGTTAAACTATTTAAATTGGTTTCAGGTGAAACGATAGTTGCATACACGCATGAGATAGAAGAAGCTCATGGTGGGTTAATAGGTATTGAGGAACCAATGAAAGTAATAGTTGAGGACCAAACACATTTTGTTATGACTCCGTGGCTACCATTTGCATCACAGAAGTTGCATGTATTAGAGGATTTTAATGTTATGTTAACGTCGGAAGTGAACGTTGATGTTAAAGCTCATTATATGAAAATAATATTAGATGGTACTCAACAAAACCAGGAAGAAATCAAAGAGGATATACGAAGACTACGAGGTGGTTCTACTGTACACTAAGCTCTCTATTCTGGTCTCCCCGACAATCTATTCTATTATAACATATAAATACGCAAAAGTAAACAGTCTTTGCAAAATAAATATTAATTAATTTACTGTTTACTTTAAGGGATAATTATGATATAATGTATATAAACATGGAGATAATATGAGTGAAAAAATCAAACCCAGAGAGAAACCCCATTACGTAAATAATCGACAGTTTTCATATGCTGTCGTTGACTATGTGACTGAGGCCCAAGAGGCTAAGAAAAAAGGAGAAAAGAATCCAGTAGTAACAGATTATATAGCCACATGTTTTATGAAAATCTGTGAAGGCCTTTCCCATAAACCAAACTTTGTTCGGTATACTTACCGCGATGAAATGGTTATGGATGGAGTAGAGAATTGTCTTAAAGCAATATATAATTATAGAATAGATGCATCCACCCGTACGGGAAAGCCAAATGCATTCTCTTACTTTACTCAAATAGCTTACTTTGCTTTTATACGCAGAATAGTTAAAGAGAAAAAACAAACAGATATTAAATTTAAATTTATGGCTCAAGCGGATATAGAAGACTTTGCTTCATCTATAGATAAAAACAGTCCTATTGACCAATCATTTCTTGATACAATTAGAGAGAAAATATCTAAGATTCAAGAAACAGACCAAGCTATTAAAGATTTTGCTAAGGCTGAAAAAGAAAAAGAGAAAAAAGGTTTAGAAAAGGTGATGTAATGACACATAGAGATTTATTAATTATTGGCTATGGTGTAGTTGGCCAAGCTGTATATGAAGGTCTAAATAAAGACTCAATGAACTATATAAAAATTTTAGACCCACCAAAGGATATGAATCCTTTAGATGATGGCATTAATGACTATTCAGATTATAATTATTATGATGGCATTATAATATGTTTACCCACACCACAAGGACCAACAGGTGAATGTGATGATATGATGGTTGAGCAATATATTCATGAAATCCGTTTAGCAGCACCGTTTATACCTATCCTTATTAAGTCAACTATATCAGTTGAACTAATTGCGTTATTGGAAGACGATAAAGAAATAACATTTAATCCAGAGTTTTTGACAGAAGCTGATTCAAAAGAAGAATTTTGTAATCAAAAGTTTGCTATATTTGGTGGAGCTAATGCTAGGTATTGGTATTCAATATATATGAATGCTGGTATAAGAATGCATTCCGTTAAATTTACTTCTATGTTAAATGCGTGTTATGCAAAGTATGCCATTAATAGTTTCCTTGCAACCAAGGTTGTATTTTTTAATGAGTTATATAATTTATATAATACACATGGTGGAGAGGAATTTGATGAGTTAACAGAGTTAGTGGCTATGGACGAACGAATTGGAAAAAGTCATATGATGGTACCAGGTCCTGATAGAAGATTTGGATTTGGTGGTATGTGTTTTCCAAAAGATACATCTGCATTTATTAAGACCTCTAAAAATAAAGCTACAACACTGCAATT
>Ga0315328_10000393_pt1 | contig 18827 bp, 19 predicted proteins | sample M120032315metaG_FD_203462 | JGI IMG/M metagenome (GOLD analysis project Ga0315328, IMG submission 203462) | Ammonia-oxidizing marine archaeal communities from Monterey Bay, California, United States - M1 200m 32315 | ecosystem: Environmental > Aquatic > Marine > Intertidal zone | place: USA... | reverse complement strand
GGTTACCCTTATTATAATCCTATAACTAATCAGCAATTTGAATCTGATCCATATCTTTCATTTGATATAGGTGGAAGTTATTTGCCGCAAATAGATGATGGATTTATGGTTGTTTTCTTTAACATATCTAATCCATTTGGTTATAGAAATAGTTTTGGATATAATTATATTGATTTTGATTTGACAGAATTAGATCCTCCAGAAGAAAAACTACCTAGTAGTTTAAGAAGTGTTTTTATAGGTTGTTTTATGTTTTTTTCAGTTGATAAAGATTAATGAAATTAAAATTTTATATATTATCTTTTTCAATCATATTTAGTTCTGAGTATTCAGAAAGATACTATAATGCAATGGATAAGGGTATTCAAATGTTTAGTTTATGTGAGACAGAGGAAGACTTTTTAAAAACTTCGAATTACTTTTATAGAATATCTCAAGTTGTTAAAAATGATTGGTTATCAAGTTATTATTATGCCTATAGTAATACAAGTTTAAGCATGATGCAAGATGATCCAGATATAAAAGAATTATATTTAGATAAAGCCTTTGAAATTATTGCTCCCTTTGATACTTTAGCATTTGAATATACTGATTCTTTAGCTTTGTCTGAAATTCAAACTTTGAAAGCTTTAATTTATGTGGGAAAAATATTTATTAATCCTATGGTTAATGGCATGAAATATGGACCATTGTCAGAGAAGAGTATTAATAAAGCTATTTCATATTGCCCTACTAATCCTCGTCCATATTATTTGAATGGACAATCTAAGTTTTATACTCCATCAGCATTTGGTGGTGGAATGGATAAGGCTATACCATTTTTAAAAAAATCTTTAGATAATTATGAAATATTTGAAACTAAAAAATATTGGCCTAATTGGGGTAAAGAAAAATGTCAATCATTATATAATGAAGCTATAAATAATGCTGAAAAATAATAAAATTAATATTTTACTTATTGTTTTTATATCGATAATATTTTGTTCAAACGATAATGATGAATATGTTATACTTGTTTCTTTTGATGGTTTCAGGTATGATTATGCTAATAGAGTTGAGACATCTTATTTTGATTATGTAGAGAAATGGGGTGTTAAAGCACATTCTTTAAAGCCAGTTTTTCCTTCTTTTACTTTTCCTAATCATTATGCTATTGCTACTGGTTGTTATTCTAATAAGCATAAGATATTAGGGAATGAGTTTACTACTGAAGACGGTCGATATTCTTATAAAGATAAAAATTCTGTTCAAGATGCTAAATGGTATGGAGCTGAACCAATTTGGGTTACTGCTGAGAAAAATGATATTATCACAGCAACATATTTTTGGGTTGGTTCCGAAGCAAAAATTGGAGGATATTATCCTACTTATTATAAAAATTATGAGCCTGGTATTAACCCGTATGATAAAGTAGATCAAGCAATCAACTGGTTAGAATTTCCAATTTCTAGTAGACCACGTTTAGTATGTTTATATTTCAATGAGCCTGATCATGCAGGTCATGTTTTTGGTCCAAATTCTATTGAAGTTACTAACGAAATAAAATCATCTGATGATATTTTAGGATATTTATTGAAATCTATATCAAAACTTGATATTTTTAATAAAATTAATGTTGTTATTGTGAGTGATCATGGAATGGTTGATGTATCTGAAAGTAAAGTTATTAATATTGATAACTTTAATCTGCCTGGAATTTTAGATGGTAAAGGACCTGTGATGAGTTTTAAGGTTGATTCTGAAGTTGATTTTTCAATTAATGAATTTAATATTCCAAATGTATCAATAGTTTCATCTAGGAATAATAATAATTTAAATTATCATAATTCTTTATATGATTATTTGCTTATAGCTGATGAAGGCTGGATGATGTATAAAAATAATCATATTGAAGAATATAATGGTAAATTACCTGTTAAAGGTATGCATGGTTATAATTCAGATTACATGAATATGCATGCTATATTTTATGCATATGGTTCTCGTTTTAAAGAAAATTATAAAATTAAAACATTTGAATTAATACATATTTACCCTTTATTATGTGAGATTTTAGGAGTTGATTCAAATGATAATATTGATGGTGACTTAAAAATATTAAAATCTATTTTGAAATAAATGGAATTATTTTTTTCAGATAACATTAATAATGATATAATTATCCTAGATTCACAAGAATCAAGACATTGTACAAAAGTATTAAGAAAAAGTGTGGGTGATTCAGTTAACGTTGTAGATGGTATTGGAAATTTTTATAAAGGAGAACTTGTTTTAATTAGCAAAAAAAGTTGTCAAATTAAAATTAATGAAGTTATAAATGATTATGGTAGAAAAAAATATTATATACACATTGCTATCTCTCCTATTAAAAATCATGATAGATTAGAGTGGTTTATTGAAAAATCTGTTGAAATAGGAATTGATGAAATATCTTTTATCCAATGTGAGCGTACTATAAGAAAAAATATAAAATTAGAAAGAATAAATAGAATTGCAATAACTGCCATGAAGCAAACACTTAAAGCTAAATTACCAAAGATTAATAAAATAGAGAGTTTTAGTTCTTTTTTAAATAGAACTAGTGAAGATATGAAATTTATATGTCATCTTGAAAATAATGAAAGAAAAGATTTATTCTCGTTTAAAGATTCTATTATTAATAGTTTACATAGTTGTATTCTAATAGGACCTGAAGGAGACTTTACATCACAAGAAATTTCTTTATCTCAAAAAAATAATTTTATTCCAATAAGTTTAAGTGATAGTCGGTTAAGGACTGAAACTGCTGGAATAGTTTCATGTAATTTAATAAACTCAATATATGAATTTTGACATACATGATAAATGGATGCAGGAGGCTTATAGATTAGCAATTAAATCTTATGATTGTGATGAAGTTCCAGTTGGTTGTGTTATTATTAAAGATAATAAAATTATTGGTAGGGGACATAATGAAGTTGAAAGATTAACTGATTCAACTGCCCATGCTGAAATGATAGCGATTACATCTGCTTCTAATTATAGTAATGATTGGAGACTAACTAATACAAGTATATATGTCACAAAAGAACCTTGTATTATGTGTTATGGTGCCATATTGAATTCAAGGATAGAGAATTTATATTATGGTGTAGAAGATCCTAAATTAGGATTTAGAGTTAATATTGTCAGTTTAAATCCATTGAATTTTCATCTTAAAAATATCCAGTCAGGAGTATTAGATGAGAGGTGTAAAAGTATTTTGAAAGATTTTTTTATAAATAAGAGAAAAAATAATAAAATAAAATAGCAATAAATCGTTAAATTTTACATCATCTGGAGAGATGTCCGAGTGGTTTAAGGTGCACGCCTGGAACGCGTGTATGGATGAAAGTCCATCGGGAGTTCGAATCTCCCTCTCTCCGCATACATAGATTATGGACTATAGAAAAAATATATATATAGTATTTATTTCATTAATATTTTCATTTTCAAATAATAAAATAGGGCATGTTCATTATATTGAAGGTGAGTGCTATATAAAAAATAATCAAACAGATAATAAATATTTTAAAGTATTTATTGGAACAGATGTTTATGATAATGATTTTATTAAATCTAATGAGGGTTCAAATTGTATAATTAGATTTAATGATGATAAAACTCACCTTTTTATTGAATCAAATTCTATCGTTAATTTAGATGATGATTATATATCTAGAGAAATAGATTTGATCAAAGGCAGTTTTTATATTAAAAATTTATTTAATGATGGTAAAAGAGTCTATATCTTTACTTCTAATAATCAAATTTCAATTGCAAATAATAGGTTATGGATTAGCTCATCTAAATTAACTGATGATTATATTTATTCATTGGATGGCAATCTAGATATTTATAATAAAAATTATAAAAAAAATATGAATCTTGAAAAACGTGTTTTGTTGCACGTCGAAAATAAAAGTTATCATTATATTATTAATATTAAAGATATAGTTCCTAAATATGTTTTAGACGATAGTTATGATTTTAATTTTAAGAATAATAAAATTGAATTAAAAAAATATGATATGATTCCAGTCTATGGAGATAGAATTCGAGATATGAGAATTGTTGAACCATATAAAGTATCCTTTGATTTTGGAACTAAAATATTAAATAGTGATTCACATGTTAAAGTTGGTATATATCCATCTTACACTAATAGAAATCTATTAATAAAAGGTAATATTGAATCATATGTTAGTCCATCAGGTAATGATTTAGATAATTATTGGGATGATAGTTATGATTTCTTAGATAAACTTTCAATTAATTATTCTTATTTTAGAAATAAAAATCAAATGTATTTCAATTTTGGACCTTTAGAGGATTTATCATTTGCTAGTGGCTATATGATTAATAGAGTTAGTAATAGTATTGATTATCCTAGAAAAATAAATTCTGGATTACATTTAAAATATATATTTGATATTGATTTTATGGATTTAGATATATTGATACCTAGCGTTAGAGATTTTGGTAATGATGGTGGAGTTATAGCAGCAAGAACATCTTTATATATTTCTCATAACTTTCCTCTTACTTTAGGGTTGGGTTTTATAGCGGATATAAATCAATTTTCAAATATATCTGAATCTATTAATAAAACTGCAAAAGCAAGATCAGTTTATGGAGCTGAAATAGATTTTAATTATGATTTAATATCTAACCTTGATCTTGATATTGATATTTTTGGTGAATTCGTTGGCCTTTGGTACCCAGAATACAATTATTATACTTTATTTGATGGTGAAAATGTTTCAAATGATTTAAGATGGAGAAAAGGTACATGGGGTATAAATGGTCCAGGATTATCAGTTGAATTAGAAAATCGTTATTTATTTAAATTTTCATTTAATTATAATTCTGCAACATTTATACCAAATTATTTTAATTCAACTTATTTATATAATAGAGCTAGGTATTATAAGGGAATATTAGATTATCCCATGATACAAAAGCAAATTGATTATTTAAATAATAATTTTTTAATAAGTGATTCTTGCTCTCCTGGTGTAGAATGTGAATATCTAATTCCTAAAGATGTTTATCCAATTTTAGTTAACAATGATGGTTTTAGTGGTTTTAATACATTTGGTTTTACAACAGAGTTTAGATATAAATTTCAATCTTATTTTAGTACGTCTTTAATGACGTCAGTTTTTATTGAAGACTCCAATAATTCAAATTCTTATTATTCTTTTCAAAGTTCTCTAGATATAGCTGAGGGCTACATAAGGAATCTTAATTATTTAAAATTCTATTTTTCTAATATTTATTTTTCTCAATTATCAGATAAATATAGGTCTACATATGGTATTGAAACTGAAGTTAAATTGCCAATGAGTTTATCTTTGATAATTAATCTAGGCCAAGTATATTATGACAATAATCTATTGACTAATGATATTGATAAAATGACGAATTCAGATATTAGTATTAAATATAGTTTTTAATGGCAATGAATCAATTTAAATCATATTATCTTTCATTTATTGGAATTAGTCTAATAGGTGTTTCTATTGGATATCTGATTGGTTTTTATAGCAAAAATTTTTATCTGAATAATAATCTTTCATATCTAAGTGTTATTCCAATGGGAATTGGTTGTGCAATGATTATTTATGGTTCATTATTTATAAAAAGTGAGAAATAAGTATATATGGTTTTGAAAAAAAATAAAAAAGTTGGTTCTTCTAAAAATATGGATTTAGGTGCTTCAAATAATAAAAGAGCAGAAATGTTAGTGAAAATTGATTCTATGTTAGAACAAATAGATAGTAAATATGGTCCATTTATTTTAGAAGAATTGCAAAAAAGAATTGAATTTACTATTGAAGAATTTTTTAATGATTTAAAACTTGTCTTAAATAATGTTTTTGATAAATCTAAAAATACTTCAAATAAATCAAGTGTGAATCAAGATAATAGTCAAATGGAAACGCCAGTATTTATTGCTGAGCACAATAAAAAAAGAACTAAAAAATAACAATCATTCTGTGCTAGATGGGGAGCTAGCGGTTCCTTGTAACCTGAAATCCGCTATATGCAGGATTGAATTCCAATCAGAAGGGGTTTGATGAACTTAGTTTTTTTATATAAGCGGTGTTGATATCTTCAGCTTTACGCAATTAGTATTTCTTGAATTCCGCCAGGTCTGGAAGGAAGCAACGGTAAAGAAGTATTCGTGTGCCGTAGAATCCTGAAATTGAGCTGGCTATATAAATAATTATTTTAACATAAACTTCGATTATTGGTGCACAGAGTACTTAATAAATTATGGCATATAAGATACTATCATTAAAATGGAGACCTTCAAAATTCTCGGAAGTTGTAGGTCAAGAACATATATCAAATGCATTATCAAACGCAATAAAGCTAGATAGAATTGCTCATGCATTTACCTTTTCTGGACCTAGAGGAGTTGGAAAAACTTCTACAGCAAGAATTTTAGCTAAAGAATTAAACAAAGTTGACAATATTAATGAGTCCATTGATATTATAGAAATGGATGCAGCTTCAAACAGAGGCATAGATGAAATTAGAAATTTAAGAGAAAGTGTAAATTATGCCCCTGCTAATGGTAAATATAAAATTTATATAATTGATGAAGCTCATATGCTTACAAAAGAAGCTTTTAATGCTTTGCTAAAAACATTAGAAGAGCCCCCCAGTCATGTAATTTTTATATTTGCAACAACAGAATTATATAAAATGCCTGAAACAATTTTATCACGAACTCAGCGTTATGATTTTAATAGACTATCATTAAATTGTATTGAGGAGCATTTAAAATTTGTATTGAAGTCAGAAAAAATAAAATTTGATGATGAAAGTATAACTAAAATATCAGAAAAATCAGATGGAAGTATGAGAGATGCATTAAGTGTTTTAGATCAGATGATTTGTATATGTGATAATAATATTACAATTAATAAAATATCTTCTCCTTTGGGTCTTGTTTTGGATCAGAATTATTTTAAAATTTTATCCTTAGTATCTTCAAGAAATAGCGCTGAATTATTTCAATTATTTGATAAAATAATAGCATCTGGAATTTCACTTTATGATTTTATTGATGGATTAAATAAATTTTTTAATAAATGTATTTTGGCTAATTCATTAAAAGAAAACCAAAAATATACTAATTTTTATAAAAAATATTGTTCTTATAATATTGAGCTTGAAGAAATTGATTTATTGAGAATTATGGAGATTTGTTTGAAATTCCAATCATCTTTAAGGCAAATTTCTCAACCAAGAATTGCTATGGAAAGTTTATTGTTGAAACTTTCATATTTAGATAAATCAGTAGATATTAATAAATTTTTTTCTAACATAAAAAAAAATAGTATTTTTCAGGAAGATTCTAATAAAAAAGAATTAATTGATAATAAAAAAAAATCAAAAAAAAATCAAATAGTTGATAAAAGTTCGAAAAATATTGAAGAAGATATTTCTAAAGACATTAAGGTTGAAAAAAATCATATTGAATCTGTAGATCTATTAGATAAAAATTCTGCAAAAATTAAAAATAAAGAAATAGATAGCAATAAGACTGATAAAGATTTAATAAAAAATAATGAAGAAGATAAAATTGATAAAGAATTAAGTATTAAGCATGTTTCTGATGAGTGGAGTAATATTTTATCATCATTAACTAAAAGTAACATTATTCATTCCTTAGAAAAAGTTAAAATTAAAGAATTAACTTCAAAAAAGATAATTATTCAAGTTTGTGATTTGAATGAATTTATGTTTAAAAATTTATTGAATGACACTAGTTTAATTGAAGATAGCATTAATAAATATTTCAATGTTAATTTATCTTTAGAATTCTTATTAAAAAAAAATGAAAATTCACAAAAAATTCAATCTGTTCAAAAAAAAGATTCTATCGATAAGGATCACCCATTATTTATGGATGTATTAAATGAATTTGAAGGAGAATTAATAAAGTAAGGGAGTATTTATGTTTAAAGGAATGTCAAATATATATAAACAAGCACAAAAAATGCAAAAGGATATGAAGAGAGTCCAGGAAGAGTTGGAAAATTTAAAAATAGAAGGTCAGTCAGGTGGTGGAATTGTTAAAATTGTTGTTAATGGAAAAAAAGAACCTCAATCTGTATTTGTAGATGATAGCATATTATCAGAAGATAAAGATATGGTAGAAGATTTGATTTTAGCTGCGATGAAAAATGCATTTGATAATGCAGAAAAAGAATCTGCTGAAAAAATGAAATCTGTAACTGGTGGTATGCCAAATATCCCTGGTTTTTAATGAGTGTATATCCTAACACTTTAAAAGAATTAATATTGAGATTTTCAAAACTTCCTGGAATTGGAAAGAAAACTGCTGAAAGGCTTTCAATTTTTATTCTTAACTCAAGTAAAGAAGAAACTGTGGAGTTCTCAAATGCTTTAGTTAATTTAAAAGATTCAATTTCTACTTGTAAAATTTGTAATTGTTTTACTGAGGATGAATGTCATATATGTAATAATGAAAATAGAATAAAAGATTTACTCTGTATTGTTAAAGACCCTACGGATGTTTTTTTAATAGAGAAATCAGGCTTTAAAGGCCTTTATCATGTTTTAGGTGGCCTTATATCTCCCTTTGATGGAATAACGCCAGAAAAATTAAATATTAATATGTTATCTCAGCGTTTAGGAGCTATCAATGAGGTTGTTATAGCTATTGAGCCATCTCATGATGGAGATATAACTACAATATATTTATCAGATATTATTAAAAAGGAAGATATTAAAGTCTCTCGTCTTGCAAGGGGCGTTCCAGTTGGTACCAGTTTAGAGTTTGTTGATGAAGTTACTTTGTCTCATTCAATAAATGATAGGGTGGAAATTTAGTGTTTTTAAAATATAGATATATTCCTAATTATTTATCTTTATTTAGAATTGTATTAACACCCATATTTATGATTGCAATGTTTCAAAATACATTGTTTTTTAAATTGATTTCTCTAAAAATATTCTTTCTTGCTTCATTAAGTGATTTTCTTGATGGGTATATTGCAAGAAAGTATAATTTTGTTTCAAATTTCGGGAAAAACATAGATCCTATATCAGATAAATTCTTAGTAATATCATCTTTTATAGTTTTATCAATATTGTATCCTAGTATAATACCTTTTTGGATGGTTTTTTTAATTGTTTTAAGGGATGTTTTAGTGACAATGTTAAGATATTACAGATTAAGCATCTCCTCTTCATTTCAGACAAGTTTTATTGCTAAAAGAAAAACATTAATTCAAATTGTTATTATCCATCTAATTTTAATTTTACATATCGTAGAACCTAGTTATATTCTTGATAATCAATATTTATATTATATGGTTTTATTCTCAGTATTACTATCTTGGTTTTCAGCTTTTTCTTATATATTTCCAGCTAAAAAATGAATTTTATTTATAAGAGTATTATTACTTTCTTTTTTATCGGATATATTAAATTTGCGCCAGGAACTGTTGCTAGTATTTTTACAATGTTATTGTGGTTTTTTATACCCTCTAATTTATTTGTCCAGTTATCAATTATTTTAATTTTATTATTTCTATCTTTATATCTTTGTTATATCCATTCAATCCAATCTGACATAGAAGATCCATCTTATATTGTAATAGATGAGGTTATCGGAATGTCTATTTCATTGTTTATGTTACCTAAGCAGTTATCTTTTTATTTATTAGCATTTATTATATTTAGAGTTTTTGATATACTTAAGCCATCAATAATATATAATGTTCAAAATTTAAAATATGGAATTGGTATTCTTGCTGATGATATATTAGCAGGATTATTTACTGCAATAATATTAAATAGTGTTTTATTTTTATGAACGTTGGTATTATTACGATTGGAGATGAATTGATAAGTGGATATACCATTGACACTAATTCTAATTTTATAGCTTTAAAATTAAAAAAATATAAAGATTTAGATGTTTCTAATATATGTGTAGTCGGAGATGACTTAGACTCAATTTCAGATAATTTAGATTACTTAATAGATAAAAATATAAGCTATATTTTTTTAACGGGTGGCTTAGGTCCCACTCATGATGATTTAACAAAAAAAGTATTGTGTAAATATTTTAATTGTAAATTAAAAATTTGCAAGCAGCATTATAAAAAATTATTAAAAGTATATTCAAACAAAAAAATAGATAATTTAAAATCTCAATCTGAAATTTTAGATATAAGTGAACCAGTTATTAATGATATTGGAACAGCATTATCTATGCATTTTAAATATAAAAGCATCTCTTTTTTTGTTCTTCCAGGAGTACCTATGGAAATGAAAAATATATTAGTTAATCAAATATTACCAAATTATATAGATCCTTTATTCAAAAAAGATAATACAACTATAACAATTTTAACTTCTGGTATTTATGAGAGTTCACTATATACCAAGCTAAAGCAGATTATTGATAAATATACAAATAATATTAAAGTTTCATTTTTACCAGAATATTCAGGAGTAAAGATTAGATTAAGTGTGGTTAACAATAGTGTTTCAATGGAAGATTTTTTGAAATTTAAAATTTTAATTGAATCAAAAATATCTAAATATATTTATGGCTATGATAATGATAAATTGAATGAAGTCGTAGGGAATATGCTTATAAAAGATAGAAATACATTGTCTGTTGCTGAATCATGTACCGGGGGGTATTTGGCAAAAATTATAACAGATGTTACCGGAAGTTCCAAATATTTTAAAGGTGGAATTATTGCGTATAGTAATCAAATAAAAATTGATGAGTTGAGTATTGATAAAAATATAATAGAAAAATATGGTGCAGTAAGTAAGGAAGTTGCATCATTAATGTCTGAAAATATTAGAAAAAAATATGATAGTACTTATGGAATATCAACAACTGGAATAGCAGGGCCAGATGGTGGAAGTGAAAATAAACCAGTAGGGCGAGTTTATGTATCAATTTCAACAAAAAAAGAAACAAAATGTAAGGAATTTACATTTTCAGATAAACGAGAAATAAATAGAAAAATTACAGTTTATGTATGCCTTTCCCTTCTTAAAAAAAAGTTTTTAAATAAATAAATAAAATATTTGCATCTTATTAATTAATTGTATTAATATTACTTACGAGTAACTTACGAGGTATTAAAATGTTGTCACCAAAGAAGCAAAATTTTTTAGATTTTATTAGATCATTTATAGCGAGAAATGATAGACCTCCAACATTTGTAGAAATAATGAAGGGGTTAAAATTCAGTTCTCTTGGAACAATCAATTGGTATATAGTTGAATTGGAAAAAGAGGGATTAATTAAAAGAATAAAAGGTTCAAATGGAAAAAGAGCATTATCACTTTTAGAAAAAAATATTAATAATAAATTACCAATGTTAGGATTAGTTGCAGCAGGAATGCCTATTGAAGTTTTTGATAATGTTGAATATGTTGATGTCCCAAGTAAATATATAAATGACGAAAATTATGTATTAAAAGTAGATGGTAATTCAATGATTGATGATGGAATATTAGATGGAGATTATATAGTAGTAAAAAAATCACAAATAGCAAGAGCTGGAGATACTGTAGTTGCAATATTAAATGGTGAGGCAACATTAAAAAGATATTATCTTGGGAAAAATGGTGTAGAACTACATCCAAGAAATAGTAAGTATAATACAATTTATGTTTCTACTGAAGACCAATTGTATATACAAGGGCAAGTTTTGGGAGTATTTAGAGAATATAATTAAACCGGAGAAATAATGGCTGATAAGAAAAAAAATGATAATTTAAATTTAGTTATTGAGCAAATTAGAAAACAAACAAAAGATCCTAATGCAATTATGAGATTAGGTGATAGTAAAAAAAATATTAAAAATATTGAAGTTATCTCAACAGGTTCAATTTCTTTAAATACAGCTCTTGGAATTGGAGGATTGCCAAAAGGTCGAATAGTTGAAATATATGGTCCAGAATCATCTGGTAAAACCACGTTAACATTACATTGTATTGCTGAAGCTCAAAAAAATAAAGGAACAGCAGCATTTATTGATGTTGAACATGCACTTGATCCAACATATGCTAAGAATTTAGGTGTTGATACAAATAATTTATTAATATCTCAGCCAGACGATGGTGAACAAGCTCTTGAAATAGCAGAGGCATTGATTAGAAGTGGTGAACTTGATATATTAGTTATTGATTCTGTTGCTGCATTAGTTCCAAAAGCTGAGCTTGATGGTGAAATGGGTGATTCACATATGGGTTTGCATGCAAGATTAATGTCTCAAGCAATGAGAAAATTAACAGGTATTGTAAGTAAATCAAAAACTTGTGTTGTTTTTATTAATCAAATTCGTCATAAAATAGGTATTATGTTTGGTAGTCCTGAAACTACAACTGGAGGCAATGCCTTAAAGTTTTATTCTTCACTAAGATTAGAAATAAGACGTAAAGGTCAATTAAAAGATGGAGAAAGAGTTATTGGTAATAGAACAATTGTTAAAGTCGCAAAAAATAAATTAGCTCCACCATTTACAAAGGTAGAATTTGATATTATCTATGGATTAGGAATATCTTATGAAGGTGATTTGATAGAAAATGCATTGTTAGGTGATATTTTACTTCAATCTGGTTCATGGTTTTCATATGATAATGAAAAAATTGCTCAAGGAAGAGAGAATTTAAGATTATTATTAAAAGAAAATTTAACTTTACGTAAATCAATAGAATCAAAAGTTAAAAAATATTTAGGTATATAGTAATAAGTGATTTAAATCAAACTTTTATAATATTATTATAATTAACTTTTAGTTGTAAGAAATAAATATATCATGTAATCCTCTTCTTACTCCTCATAAACCTTGAAATATTGATATAAAAGAAACTCCTTAACAGGAGTTTCTTTTTTTTTAATAACATTTATATTATATTTATATAATTAATTAATTAAAACGAGGCATTTTATGAAGTATAATTTTATAATTTTATCTATTTTATTAAGTTCATTATTTTCAAGGGAAACTATTAAATCTAAAGATATTAACACTGTACCTAATAAACCTAAATTAATCAATGTAGAATCTATTAAAACTAAAGACAAGAAAAGTAAGATAAATAATACAGCTGATCATGATTTAGAAAAATGGTCTAATGAAGATATGCATGTTAATAATCCTGATTATCAATATGAGATGAATAAGTTAATGGAGCAATTTAAGAACGATAGAGAAATCATTATACAAGATTTTAAAAGGAAAATTGAACCATATAAATATCAAAGAGATCAAGATATGAAGAATATAAAGTCTTTATATTCTGAAAGAAGAAGAGAAATTAGACAAAAATATGGTATTAAAAGAAAACCTAAAAATTCTGATAGGAAAAAAATAAAGAATATTGAAAAATCTAAATAGTTTTAATTAATTATCTAATGAATCGTTTTGATAAAGCTACGAAAATTGCTGATATTTTAGATAAATTGTATCCAAAAACACCAATACCACTTATTCATAATGATTCTTTTACTTTGCTTGTCGCTGTGATGCTATCAGCTCAAACAACTGATAAAAAAGTAAATCAGGTTACACCAAATTTATTTAATAAGGCTGATAATCCTAAATCAATGTCTAAGTTGAGTGTTAAAACTATTGAAAATTTAATTCGAGAAATTGGTTTAGCACCAACTAAAGCAAAAAATCTTAAAAAAATGTCAAAACAATTAATTTCTGAAGGTGGTATTAGACCAGATTGGGATTTTCTTGAAAGCTTGCCAGGAGTTGGACATAAAACAGCTAGTGTTCTTATGTCTCAGTGGTATGGTATCCCTGCTTTCCCTGTTGATACTCATATACATCGTTTAGCTTCAAGATGGGGTTTGTCTAAAGCTAAAAATGTTGTTATGACTGAATTTGATTTAAAGAAAATTTGGCCTAAAAAAAAGTGGAATAAAAGACATTTACAAATTATTTTTTTTGGAAGAGAATATTGTCCTGCAAGAAATCATAATCTTATTAAATGTCCAATTTGTTCTTGGGCTTCTACAAAGAAAAGAATTAAATATGAGATGAAAAATTAACTTTCAGATAGTATTAGATTAACTAATATAACAATATCTAGTACATCAAAATTAGTATCACTATTTAAATCTCCTGCTAATAATTGACTTGAAGTAGCCTCGGAATTTCCAATAATAATATTTATTGCTACAACTAGGTCTAATACGTTTAGCAAAGTATCTAAATTTAAATCTCCTGATAGTAATGAATCAGAAAAGTAATAACCAGTTTTATGATTATCACCTCTATATGTATTCCAATAAAATCCTTCTGTATTTGTTTCATTTTTAATATCAATTACAGATAAGTTTTGACTAGTACCAATAATAATTTCTAAATCGTTATCACTATCTAAATTTATAACTGAAGGGGAACTCTCAAATCCTACACTGAATTGTAATGGAAAATTTTCAAATTCAGTACCATCTATATGGAAAATTATTAATTTTCCTTCATTAGTAGCAGAAATAACTTCAGGCTCATTATCATTATTTAAATCTGCAAAGATTGGAGATGAATTAATTTTTTCATTTCCTATATATTGAGGCCAATTAGCTAAATTTTGTCCTTCACTATTTATTCCATAAAGGAAACCATCTTCAGAACCAAAAAATATCTTAATTTGATTATTATGTGTTATAAAGCCAGGTTCTGATTTAATATCATCAGTTGTTGGAATAACAAATTTAACTGAACCATCTACATTTATTCCATAAAATAGTCCATCAGTATCACCTATTAGTATAGTAATATCACTACTATTATCTAAAATTGATGGAGCAGCTTTAAATTTATCCTGTGAAGTAAATATAGTTTCATATGCTCCATTATCATAAATTATATGAATTTCTTTATCATTTTCAGTTGCAACAACGATATCATCTTTTCCATTATTATTTATATCATGTATTGCTACACCATTAAGAATTTTTGAATTAATCTCAACAGGAAAATTATTAACAGCAGTACCATCATAATTAATAGCAAAAACATCTCCAGAACTTGAATATCCAGTAAAAATTATCTCTAAATCTTCATCATTATCTAGATTTGCTAATGATGGTGTTCCCATTAAATATTGATCTGTTTCATAGTCTAATTCAATATTTCCATACTCATCAATGATATAACAGTGCTTATTTTTTGAAGTTACAATGAATTCAATTTCTCCATCATTATCAATATCTGCAGCAGCTGGAGAACCCCATATTTCTTTACTGCTTCCTTCAAGTTCAATAGGAAAACCATCTAGGGCATCCCCATTATTATTAACTCCATGAAAAAAGCCATTATCATCACCAAAAAATATTTCAGAAACCATATCATTATTTATATCAATTATCGTAGGAGATGATTTTATAGTTGTAACTGTATTATATGGATTTCCATTATCATCAGTTAAAGTTGTTGTATATGGGAAACCTGCTTGATCTAAAGTCACATCAATATTAATATCATATAAGTTTTGGCTAGATTCTCCATTATCAGAAGTAGATATTACTGTTAAAGTTAATATATGATTAGATAAGCTAATATCATCTGCTAATGAAATTAAAAAAGGACTATTATTATTTGTGTATGAATCACCAACATCTAAATTATTAAATGATAAATATTCATTAATAATTGATATAGATCCATCATTTGTTGATAAAATTACATCAGCATTCTCTGCATCATTCCATGGTATTAGATTTTCTAACGTTACATACAATTCAATAATCTCACCTGGATTTGTAACATTATCTCCATCTCCTTGAAATTCATTATATGAATATTCTTGCATCACTACATTTGGATTATCAAGACTTTGTGGTTCAATTCCAATAAGTGCGCCTTGATCATAATTAAATCCATTTAAAGAACTTAAAAGATAATTTCCATTTTGTGAGCCACCCCATCCAAAATTATTATGAAAATAATCACCATCATAACCATCAATATTCCATGCATGGCAACCTTCAGTATCACATCCATCAACATATAACGGCCTATTTAAATTCAATTCATTTTGTAAAATATTTCTATATTGTGTTGTACTATAACTACTGGCAGAAATTTCATCAATATCATTTTTAAATATAAAATAATTTCTTAATGCATTACGTGCTCTTGATGTTTGAGATCCAGAACCATCAATTCCAAAATTCATATTAACTGATACAGCACAGTGATAAAGCAACTCTTGACTTTCAGATGTAGGGTATGTATTAGGCATTTGGGTATAATCATAAAATGAACCACCGAAATTCGCATATTGATATCCATATTGATTATGAGTATAGCCATGAGAACTATAGCCAATTTCTGGATAAGACCAATAATGCATAATTTGAGCCATTGCAACAGCTACACATCCAACATATACATTTCCACCAGGTCCATCTGGATCTTCAGGGCACATATCATTCCACGAAGAATCTTGATTAAATCTAGCTTGAAGTAATGGAGAAACATTTCTAGTTTGACTTTCAAAGTCAACGGGGTTACTATATTTATTCCACTGGGTTTCTACATCATCTCTTTGAATATTATTAATTTTTTCGTTGCTTAATTCAGAAGAGTATAAATTAAATAAATAATTTATATTAGATGGATATGTTGTTGAAATTATAAATTCATTTTCAAAACTATAACCTAGAATTGGCATAATCAAATCATCAGCAGCTACAAGTATAAAACCTCTAGGATTTAGCTTTATTACATAAAATATATTTTCATTGCTATAATTAATAAGAATGTTATCATTGTAGCTAAAATCAACTAAATCTCTTTGATTTTTTGAATAAAAAAAGTTTTCAGCTATATTCATTGCTGAAGATTCTGTAATCATTTCAGAAAACGAAAAATTAATTAGAAATAAAAAGTAAAAAGATGATTTTAATATTCTCATAAATTGTTCCTATTTTAGGTTTATAAAATTTATTTAATAATTATGTATAATATATAATAAATTTTGTAACTAATTATAACAAAGAAAAATATACAATAATGAGATTTATATCACAAGAGTTTAGAACGACACTTTTTTTAAAGTTTTTTGGTTTTTTAAAAGTACCTATGATTTTTTATTGCAATCCAAAAGTTGTGAGAATTTCTGAAGGTAGTGTTGAAATTAAAATTTCATTAAAAAGAAAAACTAAAAATCATGTTGGAAGTATGTATTTTGGTGCATTATCTGTAGGAGCTGATATAACAGGGGGTGCTATAGCTTTAGATTTAATTAAAAAGTCTAAATGTAAAATTAATTTATTATTTAAGGATTTTAAAGCTGATTTTTTAAAAAGAGCTGAAGGTGATGTCCATTTTATTTGCAATGATGGTCAACTAATATCAGATATGGTTAAAGAAACAGAAATATCAAAAAAGAGAATTAATAAACCTATAACTATTACCGCTTATGTACCTACTAAATTTAAAGAAGAGCCAGTTGCTAAATTCATTTTAACACTTTCCCTAAAAGCATATTAATTTTTTATTTTTTATTAGTTTGAGATAGTAAATTAATAGTGTGAAACAATTATTTTTTATATTAACAATTTTATTATTTTTTATATCTATTACGTTATGTGATTGTAATTCCTTTAATAAAGGAGATTTAAATAATGATTCAAGTATTGATATTATTGATGTTATGTTGATGGTTAATTATAGTATTAATGATTTGTATTCTGAGATATCAGATTTAAATGAAGATCAAATAGTTAATATTTTTGATATTATTATGATTATAGAACGAATAATATATCCATTTGAACAAGATGTATCTATATCTATGATTGATTTTGATTTTAGTAGCATATTAATAAATTGGAATAAATCTGATAATTATGGTTTTAAATCTTACAATTTGTACTATTCAAATTTCATTGATGATCAAAATCTATTACTTTATTCGACAGAAAATAGAAATGATACTTCAATTGTTCTGAATAATATTATTTTAAATGAGCAAAATTATTTTTGGTTAATTATTGATGATTTTACTGGATGTGAATTAGCTTCAGAACAATATAATTATGAATTGCCATTCAAATCATACAATCTTGATAATGAAGGTAATATACTTTCAACTGAACTATCAGCTGATGACTTCAAGCCAGCAACTGATTGTATGAATTGTCATGAAGATCATTATAATGAATGGTTTTCTTCAATGCATTCTTATACATCAAGAAGTTCATTGTTTTTTTCGTATAAGAATGATGTAAACAATGATCATCCTATTGTTGGTGAAAATTTTTGTATGCAATGTCATAATCCTGTTTCTTTTTTGACTGGAGAAAATACCGCGGTCTTTCAGAATGTTGATGAATTTTTAAATAGCGACTTAAATCAATCTATTAAAGATGGTATTGGTTGTGATGTTTGTCATTCTGTTACTGGATTAAGTCAAACGGTGCATGCGGGAGATAATTTAGCAGCTACAGCTCAATATAAATTGTATCCACTTGGGAATATTAAGTTTGGCTCAATACAAAATCCTCAGCCTAATGAGTACCATGCTTCATATTATTTACCAACTTATTCATCATCTCAAATGTGTTTGCCATGTCATGATCTTGTGGTCAGAGATGTCGAAGCTGAAATCACGTTTACTGAATGGAATAGAGTTCCAGGATTTTCAATGTTTGGTGGTGTTTCATGTCAAAATTGTCATATGCCTGAGAAAGATAATGGGTACCATGATCACAGATTCATAGGTGTTGATATTGATTTAAATATTCCAATTAATGAGAATCCATT
>Ga0315328_10000392_pt1 | contig 18834 bp, 17 predicted proteins | sample M120032315metaG_FD_203462 | JGI IMG/M metagenome (GOLD analysis project Ga0315328, IMG submission 203462) | Ammonia-oxidizing marine archaeal communities from Monterey Bay, California, United States - M1 200m 32315 | ecosystem: Environmental > Aquatic > Marine > Intertidal zone | place: USA... | reverse complement strand
GACCATCATTATATTGATCTATAAAATCTTGTTCAGCTTTTATTACATTAACAACTTTATTATCTATAACTTTTGCAAAATATGACATTAAATACCTCTCTTATACTAATGGAAATGGAACTCTTATAACAACTATTCCTGCTCCACCTGACCCAGGATTTGAACCACTTCCAGAACCATGGCCACCACCACCTGTGTTTACACCACCATCAGCAACTCCGGGTGAACTTCCCGGGGCTCCGCCACCGCCTGAACCACCTGCTCCTTCACCACTATTACCACTTGTGTTTCCACCTCCACCTCCGCCACCACCTGCATACATGACAGCAGAGTTTGTTCTTAAACTATTTGATGCACCGGCACCACCTGCTCCGGCTCCACCACCATTACAACCACCACAACCCGGACAACCACCAAATCCCGGTGCAGAACCACCAGCAGCTCCGGCTCCACCTCCACCTCCGCCACCAGTTGCTCCACCACAATTTGTTCCAGCTCCTCCATTATTTCCTTGACCAGCAGTACCTGTTCCACCGCCTTGGCCTGATGCTGAACCTCCACCACCACTGCCACCTGCTGAATTTTCATCACCACCACCAACTGCAATAGTTTCACCCGTTATATTAGTTTGACTATTAAAACCATTTGTCGGACTACCAGTAGGTCCACCAGCACCAACAACAATACTATATACACCGGGAGCAATACTTAAATCTTGTGTTAACATACCACCGGCACCTCCACCACCACAACCCGGAGCTCCACTTCCACCACCAGCAACTGATAAAACATTTCCAGTTATGTTTGTAGAAGCACCAGAATATGTAAATGTACCCGAAGTTAAAAATGTATGAATTTTAAAACTACCATAGGTAGTTTCTGTCCCACCGAGAGTTAAAGGATCTGCTCTCGTTTCACTACCGACATGCCAACCTGAATTAATAAATGCCATATCTTAAACCTTACAATTTAACATAAATCGTACACCTTTACCTGCAATAGTAGAACCAATCTGTGTAACTTTAAAAGTTATCCTATCACCAGAGGCAAAAGTAGTTGTTGATAATACACCTGCTGTCATTGTGGCAGTACTAACTGCGAACTGTGGTTTTGTTGAATATATAGATGATCCATTTTTTTCAACATCACATATAAGAACTGCTCCTGTACAGACAGTATCTATATAACCTATCTCCCCATCAAAATCACCTGTACGCGACATTACCATTTGACCATATGTTTGAACAGCAACATCAGATTGAACTGTATTAGAATCCCACCCTGCAATAAAAGATATATCATATGGTGCTTTACCACCCGGAAAACTTAAATTAGTTGGTGATCGAACCCAGTCAGTTCCATCATAATACATAATATCACCAGCGACATTACCAGTTAATGCTATCTTACCACCTGTTACTGAATTGTCAGCCAACTTACCAGTAGTTATATTTGCATCAAGAATTTTAGTAGTTGTTACTGCATTAGCAGCTAAATTATCTGATGATATAGAACCATCAGTAACCATTCTTCCATGTGTTTTAGTAGACATTTATAATTTCCTTTTTAAGCCTTACACTTTAACATAAATCGCACACCTTGTCCTGCTACTGTAGAACCAATTTGGGTAACTTTAAAAGTGACTCTATCTCCAGAAGCAAATGCCGTAGTAGAAAGAACACCAACAGTCATCGCTGCAGTACTAACTGCGAATTGTGGTTTTGTCGAATAAATTGATGTTCCATTTTTTAATACATCACATATAAGAACTGCGCCTGTGCAAACAGTATCTATGTAACCAACTTCACCTAGAAAAGTTCCACTTCGTGCCATTACCATTTCACCATATGTCTGTACCGCAACATTTGACTTAACAGTAGAACTATCATAACCTGCAATAAAAGAAATATCGTATGGTGTTCCACTCCAACTTGGATTTATACCACTACCACCAGTTGTTAATGCTAATCCTGCCGTGCCAGGTCCAAGTCTTGCCCAATTCGTTCCATCATAATACATAACATCACCTTGAGTATCTGAACCCAAAGCAATCTTAGTTCCATCAATAGAATTATCAACTATCTGAGTACCTGTAATTGTTGAATTTGCAATTGAAATGCTTGTAATTGTATTTGGTACTATTGATGCTTCTGTAATTGTTTGTGATGCTATCTTAGCATCTGTTACGGCATCATCTGCTATCTTGGCAGTTGAAACTGCACCGTCAGCAAACTTAGCTGCTGTAACTGCGTTAGATGCTATCTTAGCAGTCGTAATAGTTCCGTCTGATGGTACACCAACAGTTGATTGAAATCCAAGATGTAAACAACGAATTACTGAACTTACAGGTGGTGCTGTAGTAAACTGAATTGATGTTGATGTAGGTAATGAATATCCAGCCGTTGGCTGAACGATACCATCAATATAAACCAACAATGCATTAGTCGAACCAACATCTGCTGTAAGAGTAAATGTAGTTTGTGCCGCGGCACCAACAAAATCATCTATTGTAAAATTCTTCAATGCTGTAGTCAGCATCGCAGATGTTATGGTATTATTATTAATTACAGCTGCAGATGTTGTACCAGAAAGATGACCACCTAAATCAGGATCTGTTAAAACATCACCAAATGCAAGAGTACCAGAACCATTTGTCATAAGTGCTTGGCCATTCGTTCCATCTGATACATTTATTTCTGCAATACCAACTGCGTTTGCTACTATCTGTGCATTTCCTACTGTACCAGAAAGATCACCACCAACAGATGTTCCTGTAACATCTAATGTCGTAAAACTAATCGTACCAGAACCATTTGTCTTTAATACTTGACCGGCAGTACCATCTGAAAGATTTAATTGAGTAATACCAACTCGATTCGTAACATTACTCATGTCCTCTCTTGCTGATGGAAAACCACCAGCAGTTGCACCATCATGGACTACAACAACATCTTTCGCGGTATCAACAGTTGTTTCCCCATCATATCCTGTAAAGGTAGCATGTTCCGCTGTGGTACCTCTTCGTCTTTGGACTCTCTTTGCCATATTATTTCTCGCTCATCTTTAGTAAAAGATTTTTTATTTCTTGCATATCATCTTTCAAACTATTTATATCATCTATACAATTTTGTAAAGTAGTTTGGTCTTTAATCTTGTTATCTCGTATAATCTTATATTGTTCCAACGCACTTATATCAGTATTTAATACAGCCTTAGAATTATTATCTCTAATAAATTTATGTTCACTCATTATGCCAATGCTATTACTCTCATATCTCCGATTCGAGGAACTTTAGTCGTACTCGTACTTGTCATAACAATTTTAATTGCAAAAGTTTTAAATGATGTATATGTTGCTCCACCACTTGTATAATTTACATTAGTTCCTACCGGATCATATTCAAACTCAATAAATTCTTCATCAGTTAAAGAAACAGTATTAGTCTGTGAAGTCTGACTCATAACTGTCCAATCTTTATCATCAAATGGTTCTGGATCATATAGTGATAATACTTTATAATAAACATATACATTCACACCAGCTGGTTTATTCATAGTCAAATATGCCTTTAGATCAGTTGCATCAAAACCATCAGACAAAGTAACCCGTCTTGTAATATACCTTGCTAATGCACTTCCACCAGAAGGTTTAGCTGTTTCATTAGTTGTTAAGTTATTAATTTTATTTTCAATTGGAATAACACTTAATCGTTTCGTATCAATATAAGGTGTTATATGTTCACTCGTAGAAGATAGAGTTGCTTTACCAATAAAACTTCCTGCTGTAGTAGTAATTTTTTGTTGATTATCAAATGAATGATTTTCTTTAGCGACCGTGCTATCATAAGCAGAACTTAATAGACTTGTTGATTGATCGGTTGTTTTAATACCCCATCCAATACCAGTTTTATTAACAACAACTTCTGCGGGTGTTAAATGCATAGTATCCATTAAATATTCAGTTGAATTAGAATTATGAAATACTGCTTCATGTGTTCCAGCAATTGTATATGAACATCTATTCAACTTAAAAGTTAAATCTTGATTTTGATTTTGTTGCCATGTACTTGCATTTTGTGATTTAAACAATACACCAGCATAAGGTTGTTCAGAAACTTTTCTGGTTGTTCCAACAAGATTCTGACCCATCTCTGCAACCCAACATTCATATTTTAAACTATTAGTCATTATAACAATTGCATATTCACCTGGCATTAAGAAAACAGGATCACTAAATGTAAATGAAGTTGCTGTCGAAGCTGTATCACTCACATTAACATTAGCAGGTAATAAACTAACATCAGAAAATGGTATAACTCTATTTGTTGGAAATCCTTGTTCTACATCTCTTATATGCATTGATACAGGAATATTACCATCATCTTTCGTTTTAAAATATAAATCTGTACTTGCTAAATAGATACCGTCTGGATATATATTCTCATCAACAAGAAATGTTTGAGCCAACGGATCCCACCAACCAGCCGTAACATTTCGGGTTTCTATTCTTGAATTTACTCTCGTATCAGTAGCTACACCACCAGTTACAACTCTTGGGACTCTTGAAGAAAGAATAACATTTTCTTTTGTTTGTAACAATCCTTGTGCTTGATACATTCTATCTGCATAAGTACTAGATTCTTCCAAATTACCATTAGGTTCGTCAGTCAAAAGAAACTGTCGTTCACCAGTTCGGAATATTAATAATTTAGGATCTTGTTCTTGTGCTCTAATCGGACATGGTATTGCAAATACAAGACCACTAATAGAACCACTATCATCTGTGTATATTGGATCACCAACAGAACCACCACTCGGAGTACAATAAGTTGTAACGGCTGTTTTGTCAAAGAACGGATAAACTCTTGTATTCGGTTTCATTCCTGTAACTGATACAGTAATATCTTTTGCACGAATAAATGGAAGTACTGAAACATTAACTACTCGTTCTCCCAAAGATGATTCAACTGTTTCTGAACCAACAATCTCTGTTCGTATTCCTGTTCGTGTTTGTGTTTGATCTACAGACTGCGTTACTCGTCGCAGAAATTGACGGCGGCCAGAACCCGCAGGAAGCCATCGCGCACTTTGCTCAAGTATTCTTACATTACGACCACTTCCAGCAACATCTTGCCAATCATTCCATTGACTACCAAACCCCAATCCTGCAAGTGCTTCCCATGCATCATTTTCACCTGTTGCATTAACAATAACATCTGGTCTGTTATTATCTGCTACCCAGTTATCATTTGGAGGATCGAGATTAAGAACTCCAACCCACGCAGTAACATTAAATGGATTTACATTTAAAAACGTACTGGCTTGTGTTTGTGTAACAAACGCTGTCGTTGTATATGGTAATGTAATTAAATCTCCAGTTTTTTGTACACCCGTAGATGAGGCAGGTATATACGAAAGATCAACAATATTAGAATTAAATGAAGGTCTTAATTCTCGGTGTCTAAAATCAATTGAACACTTATAATCTGCATTAGTAACATCACCAACACTATGTCCTGCAAAGTCATCAACTAATATTCCATTCTTGAATCTATCAAGACCAGCTGTATCTTTAATAACTAATGACTCTGCATCTTTTTCCAGTAATGTAAGAGCTGTATAATATTCAACATTATTTAATCGTCTTTCCAACTTACCAATATCATTCATTGTATATCGTTTATTCTCAATATATGTCGCTCTAATATCAGCTGGTTTAAATGTATATGCAGGAATTCTTAATTGATACAAACTCATTGTATTATCTAAACGAAATGGAGGTACTGGATTATCAGCTGATATTCCTTGATGAACTCCAAACTTTTTTTCTTTACTTAAATAAAGAACATCTATTCGTGGCATATAATAACTATAATCTGCTTGCCAATTTAAATTCGGATATGGTAATTCTATTCCCGACATAGTAGTAGCACCATCATTTCGGCGAGGTCTAAAATCAATACAATCTCTAAGCTCAACTATATCACCAGTTGTCGGACTTAGATATGTTGGAACATTATCATAACCAGTTGCCGCAGTATAAGAATCAACCGAAAGATAACCAGTACCAGCATGTGTAAAGTAATCCATGATAACCAAAATTCTTCCAGTTGCCGCAGTACCTGTTAATTGTATTCTACCATGATCGTAGAAGTTATCTCGTTGTCCATTATCTAATGTCCAGTTTGCCGTAGCTACTGTATCACCAGCTGCAAGACTAACCATAGTTGCAGTATATGTTGTACCATTAATAGTTTCAGTTCCTGCAAAGGTTCCTGAAGTAACAACAAACTTAACTGTCGTTGCAGGACTATGTGCAATAACTTTTCCCTTTGCACCAGATGTTCCACCAGTAATAGTTTCACCAGCAATGAAAGTTCCCGATGCACTTGATACTGTTAATGTCGGTGGTACTGCATCTGTACCAGTATTACCAGAATCGTAAATAGCTTTAATAGTGTTTATATCTGAAGTATCTAATGACGTATAAGCAAGTGCTGTTCCAGTAGGTGACGTAATTGCTTTTTGTCCATGAGTAACAAGTGTTTTAACTCTCTCTTGTTTTGTATCAACATTCATAGTAACAATAAAATTAAATGTCGCATTTAATGAATTATCACCAGTAAAAATCGTTACTGATTGACCATTACCAGCTACAGTAACAGTTGCTTGTGCAGGAGAACTTGTATTAAGATTTACAATAGTACCAGCCGCATCTTGTGCATGGTAATATTGACCAACAACTGAACCACTCAATACACCAGTTCCATAAAATGTTTCATTACTTCCACCAGATGTTAAAGTACAAGTACCAGAATTAATTGTAACACTAGCAAATGTTCTTTGTATTGTAAAACTCGTATCAATAGCACTAGCGGCATCACGAATTGTCTTAATAGTATCTTGTGGTAATTTAAATACCATTGAATTAAAATCAGTTTCAAATAATTTTGCATCACCACCACCAGAACCACCTACTTTACCTGTATTGTCAATATTACATTTTGATGTGATGACAACTGGAGTAGCTCCAGAATTAACTGGAATAATAATACTTTCAACAGCACCAAAATCTCCTGAAGTCATAGTAACATCATACAGATACATTTTATGTGGGCCGCCATATGCAGTTTGTGTTAACTGCCGTACTCTTGCTGTACCAACTTTTGTTGCCGCATAGGTACCAGGATTTGTTAATGTCAAACTTGCATGAGCTACATTATGTAAATCAACAGTAGCATGAGTTGTTACATTATACAATCCTGTTAAGCTACTAACAATCGCATAATTACCATATTGCATTAAACGATCAAAATTATTTACATTCTTAGAATTTCTAGCTCGATCAACAGTAACATCAGTTGAAATTAATGTTTCAAACTCATGTCCATAAATATATGCTTTACCCGGATCAAATCTTGCAGTCCATTTAGTTGCGTCAGATGAATGATCTTTCTTTTCAAGTGGAAAATGTCTTACAGTATAACTTCCAGATTCATCATATGTTCTTCGTGCAAATGTTTCTTCTAATACAGAATAAATTGGATATGGATTATCAGAATGTTTAACTCCATTTACTAATCGGACAATTTCTATAAAATCTGTATCATCAATAGATGATGTAGTTTTCTTGGTAAGAGTAAGTGCATACTTCAAACGGTCTGCACCTGGGGCTGCATAGTTATAAGCTCCCTGTGCATTATCCAACAATGTGTTATCATCACCAGAAGCAACAATAGTTGTAGTAACTTGAAAACCAATTCTATATGTTGGTGTGTTTGTATAGTTATCTAATAATACTGTTGAAGCTCCAACTCGTATAAAATTTCCATTAAAATAATAATAACCTGCATCATTAGAAACTGCAGCACCTTTACCTGTTGCAGATGATGATGCAGCCAATACAGCAGATGAAAAATCTGCTGCTACAAGTCTTTCTCCTGAATTAAACACGGCCGCAGTATTGAGAGTAGCAGTTGCAGTAGCAGAAGATCCCCCACCACCTGTAATAGATATACTTGGTGTGGATGTATATCCAGAACCCTTAGCTGTTACATTAACACCAATAACAGTTTGTGCATAAATACCACCAGTACCAACAACAGCTGTTGCTGTTGCACCTGTTCCACCACCACCTGTAATAGTAACAGTTGGTGTCGTAGTATATCCAGTACCAGCATTAGTTACAGTAATACCTTGAACTTTCTGTGTGACACCACCACCTGTAAGATACTTAACCCAGATAGTATCTGGATCACCACTAGATGCATTAACAGCTGCAGTATTAACAACTCTTGCAGTTGTTCCAGATTGACTACCAGTTATTAATTTACCTTGTAAGTTAGCAACTGTAATTGCAGTATTATTATAATTAGGATTTAACTTTACATAATCATAATCAGTATCAATATGTAAATCACCACCAGACACTCGACTACCATTTGCAAATATATGATCGCCAAATCGTTTGAGTTGGTTTCTTAGTATTGTTTGTTCTTGAGTAAGTTCTCTTGCCTGAACAGCAACAGCAGGTTTATAGAGGACTTGATGAAAATCTTTAGTTTCATCATAATCTTCAAAGTAAGGACTCTGATTAAGATTTAAATTTATATTGGTTGTCATGTATTATACCTTTATTAAAATTCAACTACTAGCTTGACATCCTCAGTCTGGTCAGATGCACGATTAATTGGAGCTCGAAATTCCATATAGATTTGTTCTCCACTATCATCATCCATTTCTGCACCAGAGTATGTACTTGCAGTTGCGGCTGATCCACTTACATAAGGATTTGCAATCAAAATTACTTTTCTGAAATCATCTCCTACTGTAAAGTCACCACCCTCGGTTCCTACTAATCGAACATTCATCATTACATATGCTCCACCAAGTTCTGTCTTTGAATTTTTACCATGTCCATTCTTAGGTCCGATTCGTGGTTCAAGAGTACATCCACTTCCACCACCACCAGTAAGAGCTGCTGTACCAGAACGATAACCAGTACCAACTGCCGTCATAGCAACTTTCTTAATAACACCACCAATTACACTTGAACATCTTGCAGCTGAACCAGAACCTTCTGCCGTAGTAATTGTTACTAATGGCATTACTTCATAAACACTATCAGTAGAAGGATTCGTTATCCATACAGCACTAACTGTTGCAATTTTAGTCGAACCATCATAATCACTAACAGTTCTCAACTGTCCACTTCCAGTTCCAGAAGAAATATAAACAGTCATATTATTATAAAGATCATCTGTAGCAGATGCTGTTGCGGCAAGAGTAATTGTCGTATTTGCTCCTGCCTGTGCAGTACCTGTATTGATATTAACATATCCAGTTCCACCAGCAGTTACATCTATATGTTCCAATGCTCCATCAACAGCTGCTTGCTGTACAGTCCATTGTGCTGTACCATCATTTGTTGTTAAATACTTAATTGGAATCCAATCTGTCGTTACATATTTCAAAACATCTGCTTGCTGAACTTCATACATAAATTTCCAACGATAATTATCTGATGTTTCAATAATAGAAGAAGATTGACCGGTAGGTTTAACTGTAGATGCAGTTCCAGCATAATTACTGATACACTTATAAATATTATACTGGTCTGTCATTACAAAAAATGTCTGGTCAATCTGGTCATCTTGATTATGATCGTATTCTGAATATACCGTTCCAGAAGTCCAATCTGTTCTCTTAACAACATGAGATACATCCGACTCATTAATAAGTTTAGCAGCGACCATATCATTATGATGAATAAATGGTGCAACTGTCGTATCTTTGGGAGTTGGAATATCTGTATCTGAAGGAGAGGTTTCTGAATATTGTCCAGTACTTGCGCCAGACCAACTATCAGCCTTTCCGATCATCAGATACATCTTATTAGTCGAAAATGAACCAATAAAATTATCTGCGTTATATGTTCTAAATGCATTTGTTATAATTGCTGGCATAGCTCAAATCCTCTTGTTAATTTCTTTTATTTATAATATTTATACAATACTTATGTGACTATTCATCACAATTCTCGTTTTTTCGTTCTGTGTTGTAACATATTTGGAAATCTGTTCATCCTTAAAAAAATTAATCGTATATGCATTACCACCCAAATCTGTTTTCAATGTACCAAATCCAGCCTGTTTTGCAAATTTCAATCTATCCACTTGTCTACGCATGGGACCTAATTGTAATGCTCCACCAATACCACTTGAAATCTGTCCCCAATCCTCATATGATGAAATACCTAAATCTGTAATAGTACTCCAATTCTCAGATACCATAGTAATTGGTTGTTGAACAAATAACCAATCTTCACTCTCTGCTATACTCAAAACGATAATAGGTAAATCTATTTCATAAATATGCCAATCAGAATGACCCGGTCCTAATCCTGGCCCATTTCCTTGTCCATCATGTGGCCATGCTCCACCAGAAGGCCATTCTGGATTTGTCTGTTGTAATTGAAGATTTAATCTAACAGGTGGTTCAATATCTCCATCATGGAATATAAGTGTATATGGATATTTGTGAGGAACTGGTATACTAGTCGGTAAAGTTAATTTTAAACCAGTTTCAAGTAAACCCGTAATTAATGTTCTACCAAATAATGCAAGTCCGGAAGGATGTACTACTCTCTTAACATAATCTCTCCACTTATCAATCGTATTACCAGCTTTAATCTCATAAGAAAATGCTTGATAATATTTACTATCCTGAATATAATTTGCCGCAGAGATTTGACCATCATCACCTACCCATCTTACATGAGCTTCATTTTCATAACTACCAATCGTCGCTGTACCAGTTGCTGTTCCATCACCCTTTGCGGAGAAATTTAATGTTGGAATTGACTGATAATGGAACCCACCATTTACTATTTTTAAAGTTTTAATTCCACCAATACCAGAACCACTTAATGTAATATTTGCTCCTGTTCCAGTTCCACCTCCAGAAATAGTTGGTGTTGATTTATAACCATATCCATTATGTTCAAATTCTACAGCAGTAATCACACCAGAGTTTACTGTCTTAACAAGTACACTACAAGTTCTTCCATCTATCTCTAATTTATCTACATTGTTAATTGTAAGTTTATCACCAACAACATATCCTGTTCCACCAGATACAATAGTCGTTGTAGTAATACTTCCAGTAGATAATGTTTCAACTAAAAACTGAGCTCCAACAGCTCCTGCTCCTCCACCTGTTACTGCAATATTATCATCTACACTATATCCATTACCAGGATTTGTTATCGTGTAACCTGTTACCATACTATCCAAAGTAAACGTATTTGTTCCATCTGTAACTGTTTCATTTACTGCAAATGTTCCAACTACTTTAGAAAGATAAATTGTAGAAACTTCAAAAGCACCTATCATTTCTTTTAATACTAATTCAACAACTCCAGTAGTGCCAGAAGTACCACCAGTAATTGACTTACCAGTAAAATCAAAAATAGCTGAAGAACCACTTGTGTCAATACATCTTAAAATTTTATCTTTTGTATATCTTCCATCTGATACCCGAAGCATATCAACAGAAGGATAATAAAACTCAATCTCCTCTTGATATAATAATCGAAATAAAAACTGGAAAGATTTTTCACTACCCTTTGCACGATAAAAATCACGCAGTCTTTTTATTGCATGAGGTTTATTTGAATTAATAAATATAGCTTCTGGAATATCTTTCGCAAACTGTGTTTTAAAATATTGTAAAAAATCATCAACTGTTTTATCAATATTAAAATAATTTTTTAGATTACCAACAATCTCATACGGCTTACCATTTTGTTCAAGATACTCATAGTATGCTTCCAAGAAAGCTACAAATGTAGTATGATCTTCTTTTACAAACTGTGGTAACTGTCCTTCTACACGAACGGATATACGTTCATCAAACGAAGGATGTATTGGTGTATTTGGATTACTTGCCATATTAGATTATTGTTTCAGGAATCATGGTAATAGTAATTGCTGTTGGATCAGTCGAATCAGTTGTTATTATTTGTTCTCTTAACGGAGTAATATCTTGATTATTAGTTCCGGGTGTTACAGTCATTTTAATATATGTTTTTGCATCTGAAATAGTATGTGGTGTAAAATTATTTAAAATAACTTTACCAGTAGTGTAATCTATAGTACCAAGAATTTCTGAACCAGATGCCAAAGTCATATATGTTGTAGGAACATCTACAGTAGCAGTATAAGTAGAACTATTATATGTTGATCTTACCAATTTAACACTACCTAAACTATCATCAATTAATGTATATGTAAATCCATCACTCGCAGTAAAGGCCGTACTAGTAAGGGATCCCTTAGTTAATACATTATTAAATTCCATAGTATATGTTGCAGCTACTGCCAATGTAGCAGGAGATATTCTCATTTGATATTTAACGATTGTTTTATTATTTCTTATTGATTTATTTGTATCATCTACTGAACCAGCTAATACTGAGTATCTAAACTTATTATCAAATTTTGATACATTACCTGAAAAGTAAGATGTGATAGATGATTCAACTGCTGATTTTAAATTATCCTCTGTAGTTAAGAGAGTAACAGGATCGTAATTAACCGTTGTATCAACTATTAAATAATAATAGATAGGATCAACAATCTCTGGTGTTACAGTCACAACATTTGTCTTTTTCAAAATAGTAGTTTTAATTGCGTCTTTAGTAGCTGCACTAAAATATGTATCTCCTGTTGGTTTAACGGCTATATAAACTTTTCCATATACTGCTGGACTTGCATCTTCACCACCATATACTGTAATAGATTCTATATCAGTTCTCTCACTTAATAGAATTGCTTTATAATCTTCTTTTGTTGTTGCACGTTTTTGTGCTTGATATAACTTAGGTGCATTTCGTTTTAATGATGAAATAGATTCTATTGTAGTACCACCAGCAGCTGCACCTGAAGTAGTTAAAGTATAATTAGAAGATGATAAACCAGCAATTGTTCCGACAGCTTGAAATACACTTGCCTTATTAGCAGAAATTCCTTTTGTAATTAAATATTCAATAAAAATAATATTTCCATCTGCAAGTTGTTTACCAACAGAACCATCCCCAAATAAAATTTCATATGTTTGATTTTCAACTTCTTGAACCCAAAAAACTTTTTGTGTAGATGCTATTGTAGTAACATCCAAAGAATTAGCATTTGTCCAAGTTATTACTTCTGTATCAGAACTAGATGTTTGTATTGTAATAGATATTGTAGAAACATCAACATCTGCATTTGGAATAATAAATCTTTGTGTAGTATCAGACAAATCAACTGTATAACCTTTAGTAACAAAAGTTCCTTCTTTAATAGGAAGATTAGTAATTGAATAATCACTACCAGACGGATATAATGTCTTGTCTGTAACAGTAGTAAATGAATAACTTATACCACTAATAGATGTGGTAAATTTAGTATTTTTTGCAATAGATAAAGAAGTAGGAGAACCAGAAGGTGTAAAAGTTATATTTAAATATGCAGTCGGAGATGTAACAGAAGTTGGTATAACATTTAAATGTTTTGCATGAGATACTACAGATTCTCGTAAGGTCGCAGAGTCCATAAACATTTCGTTACCCAACATATTTGCATAGTAACCCATGTAATGTGTATTGTATGCTAAAACATCCAATAACACACTCATACCACTTCCCTCAAAATCATAATCTTGAAATTGTGATTGAGCTTTAAGATACGTTCTTAGATTTTCTTTAATGTCATCAAATTCTAAATCAGTAATTGTTAATTTATTGCTTGCCATTTTATCTTATCCTCTTTAAGAATAATGAAACTTCTACAGGATCTGGTGAATTAATTACTCTAAAAAATATAGAAACATGAAACCCATTAGCATCCAAATCTCCCGTTACATCAACATCTATTACTTCTGCTCTCGGTTCAAAATTCGCCAAACATTGTTCTACTGCTTTTTTAATATCATACTTAGTATGAGCTGTTGACAATGCAAATAAATGTCTAGTAACACCTCCATCAATCTCAGGATGAAATGGTCTTTCATATCTATTAGTTCTAATAAGATTTCTAACAGATCGTTTAACTGCTTCTACATTTGTCTTTCGGACAACATCTTTAGTTATAGGATGTTTGGTAAAATCTAAATCCAGATCAGCCCACCCTCTAGTATGTGTTGAAAGTCCCTGTGAATATATTGCCATTATCGTCTTTTCCCTTGTCCTCTATATTTTTTCCAGCTTACTCGTTTCTTCTTATTCTTTGGTGTACTTCTTACAGAATGTCCAATGGAAGTAACGTGCTTAATCTTATCTCGCTTATTTTTAACAACTTGTTGAGCCATAATATCTCCTCATATATTTATAAAAGTTTTAGTATAATTTTCCAAATGGGCCAAAATGCCACTTCATACCTTTTTTCTGTGCAAAGTAAAAAAGGTCTGTTATAAAGGTAATAAAACCTTTGGGGCCAAGTCCCCTCTTACCCTTAGCATTTATTCCATTTGTTCCATAAATAACAGCTAATATATAAATAAAATCAAACATCTGCATCATACTAATATTATGTTTACCCTTATTCGTATATGTTGATTTTCCACCAGCTTTTTTTAGCCAAGACGATTTCATATTTGTCACAAAATTTTTCCAATCAGCAGGGTATCCATACTTAGCTTTCATTCCAGCTCTTGCATCTGTATTAACTTCTAAAATTCCTGAATCATTAATTTTGTCTACCTTATCCTGCCAATCTTTATTCATACCAAATTTATCATAATCGGTTTTGTGTGGAAAATCAGAATGTTTGTTTGAAAATTTAGCAACATATTCTTTAAGACGATCTTTCGGTACTTTACCAAGACCAGCATCTGCACTATCTTCCATATAATCATATGTAATATCTTCAGTACCTCCTCGATTAGAACGAAAATCAAGACGATACTTTCTCTTACCTTGAGTAAGAAAAAGATTTGAGGTAAGAGATTTAAAACCAGTTGCCTGCCCATTTTTATCCTTGTTAGCTATACAAATAAATTTGACACCTGTAAAAACAATTGGTGATATAACATCATCTGAAACCTTCGCCTTTAAATTAACTAGTTCAAATTTTAATGTTTTTTGGTCTGATTTTTTTAATGATATTCCTACAATAATTTTTTCATTGAATGCTTTTACCAAAATTTTATTTACTGCTACAATATTTGGAGCTGCCATAATTGCTTGTTTAAAACCCATCACTTTTTTACCCACACTATCAGGATCATCAAATCTTTTGCCTGAAATGTTTTTTCTAATTAACCATATATCAGCCGGATTCCAAGAATCTTTTTTTGAATACTTTTTATTGCCCAAAGGACTTGCTTTAAATGCCGTACTTGCGTCTGCTCCTGTTGTCACAAGATCACTAATAAACTTCATAAATCCTTCTGCTTTTGCATCTTGTGAAAATGTAGTATATTTTGCTGACGATATACCCTGTACCTTTAATGTTTTTTTTGCATCATTAAATTGTAAAACAAAATGATCCCACCAATCTTCAGTAGCAGGAAGATTTGAATGTATTTTTTTTAAACCAGATTTCTTATCTTTATACATCTCAGCAAAATTATTATAATCTGTTGTATCACCAGATGCTACTTCTTCAATTATTTTCATAGAAATAAGTTCTTGCTGATTTGTACTGATTGGTGCTTTTTTACCTTTACTATCTTTCCACGGTGCATCAGTTTGTATTAAACGAACTTCACGCCCTTTTCCATTTCCATTAAAAAAATATATCTCAAGTTCTTTATCTGGTTTTACTTCTTTAAATTCTATCTCATCACTAGTATTAATAAAAATAGTTTTAGGTTTTTGTTGACCTTTTTTAGGTCGTGCAGAACTTCCTGACACTTTCGCACGAGCAAGCTTATAAAGGTCGATACCTAATTTTATTTTATAGATACCACTTGCACTTACTACATCACCAGCACGAAAAGCAGTTGGTTTTGAAATATTAACTTTTTCTGGTTTTAATGGTTTAAATAATTCAGTAACATACTTTAGTTCATCTGAACCTTTTTTTAATGGGTTCTTTTTTCTAAATTGTGTTAAACTTAAAACTTCAGCCATCTAATTACTCCACACGAAGCCACTTCATGTCTTTACCATACTTGACTGAATCATTCCATTCTTTCTCATTACGAAAAATAGTAAACTCACCATGTGCCTGAGTATATCCAAGTACATTACCTTTTCTCATTTTCTTTTTAAACTTCTCTGCGGCTCTGAGAACATTACGATCCTTCATGTCTTTCCAGCTCTTCACTTTTGCTTCCATAAATTCTTTATAAGTTGTTTCCATTAAATTAACCCTTTCAGTTGTTTAATTGTAGTTCTAACATTTACATGAAGAACACCAGTTCCACCAGCACCCTCCCATTCTCTTATATTCTTCTTATGATCGTCAATTAAGATTATATCTTTACCGGCAAAGTTCTGCTTCTCTCTGCGTTGTACGATATTGACCTGACTTTTTGAAATGCCGAGATTCTTCTCACACCAGAGGGTCTTGCCTTTTATTACTGCCTTATCTTTATTACAAACAGATGGACAAGCAGATAGTATCTGAGGCTTATATGATTTGATGAATTTCCAGAGTTGCTTACCACCAGACTCCCATCCACAATTAGCCCAGAACTCCGTACCGGTTCCAGCATCACTATAAAAGAAATCGTCAATTACTCCCTGATTCAATTTAGTCGTTCCAAGATGCCTCTTGATACTACCAAGTAAATCTACCAGTACCCCATCCATGTCACAATATATTTTTGCCATAGTTCTCCTCTATCTATTATTTATAAGTTCTATATCCCATTCTTTTCGTATTTCTTCTATATCTTTCTGAACATCAAAAATAGCCAGATGGATATTACGCTTAGGTCTGGTATATCCATATGCATATCCCATTTCAAATTCCACCAGATCATCTTCACTAAAACGATACCCCTCTGGATATAGGTATCTTGCACAAAACTCAAATAACCATCGGACCCAGGAACTGGTAGTTTCACTATTGCCCATAGTAAATCCAATTACAGAAGCTTCGTCTTTGACTTCCATACCACGCTCTAACAAGATATGGATAATGTCATGGTTATAGAGGTCTATTGCTCCTGTCAAACTAATGGGACTTTTTGGATTTTCCAGAAGCCAAACGAACCAATGAATTTTAGATGGCTCTTTATATGTTGGTTTGTCTTGCCATTTCTCAATGGCCTTGGATAAGAGCATAGCCTTTTTGAGTATTTATATAGGCATTTTTGGACTCCGGCCAGCCCCCTTATAAATCAATGACTTACAGCGAATAATGATTTGTGTTTTTCCCAGGGAACTTCGGCGGAGCCGTAAGTCCCCATTTCTAAAGGGCCAGGTCGTTTGTCTGTAACTGCTTATAAATCAATGACTTACAAGACGCCATAAGTCCCCAATTCTAAAGGGCTCGGTCGATTGTCCATAAGTCGTTACAAAACAACGACTTACAGACGCAGATATATTTGACTTATGTGCTTGATTTTGCTATACTAGTACTATATTTAATTAATAATTGAGGAATAACAAATGGAAATTAAAGCACAATACTTCGGAGCAGTAATTACCAGTAATATGGTAACAGAAAAAGAATTAAAGCGAGTCAAAAAAGAAGGCGGATTCGTAAAGGGCAAAACGCGTAAAGCGAAGGGCTCTAAAAACGCACGTTGGGGCCAAGTTGGAAAATGACAATAAAAGAAATTTTAACAGATATATTCGTATTATTATTACTTTGTATATTAACTTTTTTAGGACTATGTTTATAATGAAATTAAAATTAATCGGTGCAAACCAAACAGAATTACAATTAGAAGATGGAACGCAAATTTTCTTTTCTTACGAAACGCCAGTTTGTATTATTACTGAAGCAATGCATTTAGGCAAAAAGCAAACTAGAGTTTGTGTAACAAAAGAGAAATATTCTCGCACCACTTCTAAACATATTAATAATTGGGTCGCTAATCTATCTGATATAATACAGATGGTTGAGCAATCTGAAATCGACAACTTTGTAAATGGAGTTTCACAATAATGAGCTACTGTGGAAAAATACGAAAAGACAAAGATGATAGTTATAAACTTGAAATTCCAAGAAATCAATTTGATCGAATCGCAGATGCGTTCGAGCATCAAGTCATAGATGTAAACGGATATGATGCAGATAAAGATACAGTCATTTTTACTGTATCTGAAAAGCAAAGATTGTGGTTTGAAAAAATTGCCAAATCCAAAAACATTAAATGGAAAGGCAAAGTAAAACCAAATCCATATTATTGGATTACGGAAATGTTTTTATTAAACAATATACAGAAGCACTTAGTAAAATGAAAAAATTTATAAACTGGTTAAAAGACGATTGGATGAATCACCGATTCAGGCTGTTCTGTGAATCTATTGGTTCAATCTGTTTTATTACAATCTATGTATTAATGGCGTGGTACGGAGAGTCCGTTTCAATCTTAACTATATTCTTAATTCAGATAGTTGGTTCGACGCTCCATATCATCAACGCGTACTTGCGCAATAGTGTAAATTTAATCGCATTAAATTGCATAGTAATCGCGATTGCCCTCTTTGGACTTGCAAAGATGGCGTTATCAATATGACTGTAAGCCCTTATAAAACAATGGTTAGCGTTATCAAAATGTCTGTAAACTACCATAAACAAAGGGCTCGGTCGATTGTCCATAAGTCGTTACAAAACAACGACTTACATATGCAAATAAATTTGACTTATATAGAAAAGGCTGCTATAATAGTAG
>Ga0315328_10000385_pt1 | contig 18910 bp, 20 predicted proteins | sample M120032315metaG_FD_203462 | JGI IMG/M metagenome (GOLD analysis project Ga0315328, IMG submission 203462) | Ammonia-oxidizing marine archaeal communities from Monterey Bay, California, United States - M1 200m 32315 | ecosystem: Environmental > Aquatic > Marine > Intertidal zone | place: USA... | reverse complement strand
CTGAGGGCTCTTTACCCGCTGAAGGCTCTTTATTTAGGGCCGCTGAAGGCTCTTTATTTAAGGCCGCTGAGGGCTCTTTACCCGCTGAAGGCTCTTTATTTAGGGCCGCTGAGGGCTCTACTCGCTGAGGGCTCTTTATTGGCTGAGGGCTCTTTGCAAATTGTTGGTGGCTGCTTCAAACTCGGTCGATAATCCATCAGGTAAGCAAAAAGTATGACTGACTACCAACATATTATTGTGGATTCACCGCTTGAAAGTGTTTCCCGTATCACCCTGAACCGTCCTGACTCCCGTAACGCACTTAACAACGTAATACGTGGCGAAATCTATGGCACCCTTGAGGCCAACGACAATAATGATGCCATCCGTGTGACTATCATTCGTGGTGCTGGCCCGGCGTTTTGCGCCGGATATGACCTGAAGGGAAACAGCGACGAAGATCGACCGTTTCATACCGCTGGCGGTGACGGCAGTTGGGCCCGACACGTCGTCGAAGGTGCCTTCAGGGTCTGGGATCTTGCAAAACCGGTCATCGCACAGGTGCATGGATACTGCTTAGCCGGAGGCACTGAGCTCGCCACTTCCTGTGATCTGGTTTACGTTGCCGAAGATGCAAAGATTGGTTACCCGGTTGTTAGAAGCATGAGCCCACCGGACAATCAGTTTTTCCCCTGGGTGGTAGGCATGAGGAACGCTATGGAAATGATGCTTACCGGTGACGCAATCAGTGGCACAGACGCCGCGAACTACGGTTTTGCCAATCGAGCATTCCCGGTCGACGAGCTTGAAGCCGAGGTCATGAAAGTTGCCGCAAAGATCGCAAAGATCCCACCTGATATCGAGCAAATGAACAAGCGTGCTGTTCATCGGCAGATGGACTTGATGGGCATGAGAGCCGCGATCAGGCAAGGAACCGAGATACAGGCCCTTGCTTTTCACACAAAGTCGACAAGGGCTCACTTCAAAGAACTCGCCGGAGGGTTGACGGATGCGCTGTCAAAGAGGGATGGCAAGTTTGGGGACTACCGGACGTCCGGCAAGGAAGATTAGGTGACTGGTCCTCTCTCAGACGTCACCATTCTTGATCTGACCAGTGTTATTTCCGGACCCCTCGCCACCAGTATCCTGGGGGATCAGGGTGCACGTGTCATCAAGGTGGAATCACACAACGGAGATTCCATGCGTATGGCAGGGGCCATGAAGGGTGGCGTATCGAGCCTGTTTTCATCTATCAATCGAAACAAGGAATCTATTGCACTGGATCTACGTAAGCCCGGAGCAATAGAGATCATCAACAAAATAGCGGCACGGGCTGATATCTGCATACAAAACTACCGACCTGGCGTCGTTGAGAAACTCGGCATCGGTTATGACCAGCTGAAAAAAATAAACCCGGAACTGATCTACGCCTCCATCAGCGGTGTTGGGGCCGAAGGACCCTACTCTCGAAGACGTGTCTATGACCCAGTTATCCAGGCTTATGCTGGATTCGCATCGGCCCAGACAACAAATGGTGAACCGGGTCTCATCAAAATGATGATCTGCGACAAGGTCACTTCACTGACCATGGCTCAGGCCATCACCGCAGCACTGTACGATCGGAAAAACACTGGCATGGGTCAACACGTTGAAGTGTCCATGCTGGAGGCCAGCCTCTACTTTATTTGGCCGGATCGTATGCTGGATCAATCGTTTGTAGACAAACCTGACTCAGAAGGCAGCGATATGACGGCGCTGTACCAAGCCGTCCCTACGCAGGACGGCCATATTACGTTCATGACACTTCAGCTCGATGAGTTTCACGGCCTGGCCCGGGCAGTTGGCAAGCCAGAATGGGCAGAAGATCCCCGATTTCAGGAGCTGATGTCCATGTACGCTCATTACTCAGAAATCTACCAGGAACTGCTCGTGCAAATCGGAACCTGGGAAACAGCGCCACTGGCGGAACGCCTGACCAGTGAAGATGTCCCCTTTGGTGTCGTACTGGACCCCGACAACATATTGTTAGACCCCCAGATTCAGGCGCATCAGGTCATCAAGACCTTCGAGGACTCGATGGCCGGACGCATGAGACACGTGAACCGCAGTTCGCGGTTTTCGAGCCACAATACCGGTATTCGCGCAGCCGCACCTCGTCTCAGTGAACATGCAAAAACTATCCTGGCAGAGTTCGGCTACAGTAAGACAGATATTAAACCCCTTCAGTCAGCCGGAGTCATACTCTAATGCAGGCGGTCACCATGGAACGAGGTGTTCTGACGAAGATAGAACAACCTGACCCTGTCCCCCAGCGAGGCGAAGTGCTGGTCAAATCCATCTCCTGTGGAATCTGCGGCAGTGACTTACATGCAGCACGACACACGGAAGATTTTGTGAACACCAGCCGGGAAGCCGGTGGCGCGTTCAAGCTAACGACATTCAATCCCGTCATACTGGGTCACGAATTCTGCGCCGAAGTCGTCGACTATGGGCCCAATACAGAGGGTAGCGTCGCGCCGGGCCAACTGGTCTGTGCAGCGCCCGTTTTGTTAAGAGAACCAACGGAAGCGGTCGGATACTCCGACAAGATACCGGGCGGCTTTGCGCAATATATGCTGCTGTCCGAATCATTGATTGTACCTGTCCCCTCCGGATGTAACGCAGACCTAGCAGCGTTGACGGAGCCTATGGCGGTTGGCCTTCATGCTGTTAACAAGGCGCAATTGTCAGCAAAAGAAGCGATACTGATTATCGGTGCAGGGCCTGTTGGCCTGGCGATCATCACGGCATTGAAACAGATTAATACCGGCCCGATTATTGTTTCAGACTTTTCACCGGGTCGCAGAAAACTGGCAGAAGCGATCGGTGCGGATATCGTGATCGATCCCTCGGATACCGACCCTTACCGGGAGCCTGCTCTAAGAAAACGGGAGGGAGTGGTCATATTCGAGTGCGTCGGCATTCCTGGCATGATCGACCAGATTTTTCTCGGTGCACCAAAGAACGCGAAGATAATGATCGTTGGAGTGTGCCTGCAACAGGACTATATACGTCCACTCATCGCCATTAACAAAGAACTCAGCCTGCATTTCCTGCTGGGTTGGTCGATGGAAGAGTTTACTCAGAGCCTTTGCTACATCGCTGAAGGTAAATTCGATGTTGCACCGCTGATCACCGGTCGAACATCTTTAGACGGCGTTGCTTCGACCTTTGAATCTCTGGCGACCCCTAATGACCAGGCAAAAGTCCTGGTTAAACCCTGGGACTGAACCTCTCCGGCCTGTACCTCCCTTGCTAGCCAAACTCCGAACAGCCATGTAGGATAATCAGGCATAGCTCGTTCGAATTTAGTCCCCGGGTCTATCGATCGATACGATCCATCACTAAAGAAAAGGGAATACGATGGCCAAGTCTTCAGCAACAAAAACCGATGTCTACCTTAAACGTTTCATCGCGGGGGTTGAGAAGCGCAATCCTGGCGAACAAGAATTTCACCAGGCGGTAGCCGAAGTAGCGGAAACCGTATTCCCTTATATTGCGGATAAGCCGATATACCACAAAATGCAAATCATGGAGCGGATGGCCGAACCAGACAGGGTCATCATGTTTCGAGTGCCCTGGACAGATGACGAAGGGAATATACGTAATCAACGCGGGTACAGGGTGCAGTTCAACAATTCAATTGGCCCGTATAAAGGCGGACTTCGCTTCCATCCGTCGGTTAACCTTAGCGTACTCAAGTTTCTCGGTTTTGAACAAACCTTTAAGAACAGCCTAACTGGACTCCCCATGGGTGGTGGCAAGGGAGGCTCTGATTTTAACCCTAAGGGTAAAAGTGACAACGAGGTGATGCGTTTCTGCCAATCTTTCATGACCGAACTGCATCGACATATCGGTGAGAATACCGATATCCCAGCAGGTGATATCGGTGTCGGTGCCCGTGAAATCGGCTACCTATTTGGGCAGTACAAACGAATCGAAAATCGTTTTGTTGGTGTACTTACCGGCAAGGGAATGACATTTGGCGGCAGCAAAATAAGAACCGAAGCGACCGGCTATGGGGCGGTCTATTTCATGCAGAACATGCTGGAATATAAGGGTGATGATATTCGCGGTAAAACTGTCTGTGTCTCAGGTTCAGGGAATGTCGCCACCTACGCGGTAGAGAAAGTGAACCAGCTAGGAGGTAAGGTGGTGACCCTATCCGATTCATCCGGGTTTATTCACGAACCAGACGGAATAAACGCTGAAAAACTCGCTTTTGTAATGGACCTGAAAAATGTTCGCCGCGGCCGCATTAGTGAATACGCAGACGAGTTTAAAGGTGCGAGCTTCCACGAAGGACGACCCTGGGGCGTGTCTTGTGACATAGCGATGCCCTGCGCCACCCAGAATGAAATCAATCGCGACGACGCCGAAAGTCTTGTCAAGAACGGCTGCATAGGTGTGTCTGAAGGCGCCAACATGCCGACTGACCTCGAGGGAATCCACACTTTTCAGAATGCGGGGATATTATATGCGCCGAGCAAAGCGGCTAACGCAGGCGGAGTTGCAGTTTCCGGACTGGAAATGAGTCAAAACAGTTCACGGATTTCCTGGGACGAAGCAGAGCTCGAAAGGTTACTGAAAGATACCATGCTCACAATCCACGACAGCTGTGTCGAGTATGGTAAAAACAAGGATGGAGTCGACTATCTCGCGGGCGCTAACGTCGCTGGATTCATCAAGGTCGCCGACGCAATGCTGGCATTCGGCCATACCTGAGTTAACTCAGACAAAATTCTCGCCTTGCAAGCAAGCAGAAGTTACAACCAAGGCTCAAGGCGATTGAAAGAGGGTTATCAGTGAAGTTAGACGAGGAGTTTGCTGCAGACGTTGAATTGTTAAACCTATTTGAACTCGACAGCTCGCAGGTGGGACTGAAAATACATCAAATAGCCTCACAGGAAAGGATTGCATCTGCCAAAAGGTTGTTTGAATCCAGTCTTACGACGCAACTTGATGGTGGCTATTTAACCCCGCTGGGTATTAAGGCCGCAGAACATGCACAGGCGCTTGTAAGGATATTGAAAGCGACTGAATGAAGCCATAACGTGATTGCACCTGTGGCGCATGAACGGCTTGAACCCCGGCAATTACTCGGCAGTAAACTAAAAAAAAGGGCCCCTGTTGGGACCCTTTTTTTATTGATATTTCATCAGAAGCGCAGTACGCCCTCGAGCGTGACTGACTTGCCAACGCCAAGTGCGCGGAATTGGCTGCCGGCGATGTTGTAGGCGTGGTTGATGACCATCTCGTCGCCGAGGTTTCTGCCGGTGACTCCAATTTCCCAGCGATTATCCGCTGCCGCAACAGCGATTCTTGCATCCCACTTGGTAAAAGAATCCTGAGTTGCGTACGCAGCCTGGGTTGGTTGAACGAAGTAATCATCGGATCGGTAAACGGAGGCAGAAGCTTTCAAGAGCAACGTATCTGTGATCTGGGATTCCCAGAGTGCACTGAGGTTTATTTCCATATCAGGTGAGCGTTCCAAAGGCTCGCCTTTCTGATTCTCTGTCCCAGTAGCTGGATCACAGTCAGCGTTTGCTACCGCACCGCTAGAGTCTTCGACGCACTGAGCGCCGGCAAAGTCGTCATATTCTGCATCGATCCAGGAAGCTGATGCGTGCAGTCTCAGGTTTGCCGTTGCCTGCCAGCTGAGTTCAACTTCGATACCATTTACAGTCGCACTACCGGCGTTACCTATAATGAACTGAGTGCCGTCATAGTTAGAAGTTTGAAGGTTCTTAAATTCTGTCGTGAACAAGGCGGCACTTAATGTCGCTGAGCCTTCACCAAGGCTGGTTTTGAAACCCAGTTCAAAGCTCTCCGCTTCTTCATCTTCGAAATCAAAGATGCCATTCCCTGACTTAACCGTGAGACCTGACGCAATAATTGTCGGATCTACTGCCGAGACGCCAAAGAATTGCTGTAGATAAGCAGTATCGGCTGCACGCTGCATCAACTGATTGCCCAGGTTGGCATCGTTGGCTTTCATACCACCGGACTTGGAGCCTTCTGCGTAACCGAAGTAAATCATCATGTCATCGTTGACGTCGTACTGGATTCGAACAGATGGGTCCATGCTGTCGTCATTACGATTCTGGGAAAACAGATATTCCGTTGCATGACCAGGAGAGTTTCGGGTTACTCGCTCTGGATTGAACACATCCGGATTGCTGAACAACAGTGGCCAGGCGTTGCCAACCGCGTCCTGATCATCATCCGTGTAGCGTAGATCGAATATCGCACGTAGTCGATCATTGATATTCCAAGTCAACTGGCCATATATAGAATAGGCTTCGCTTTCACGGGAGAAGTTACGGTCCATGCCGGTACCGTACAAAAATGCATTAGCCAGGGGCGGAATATTCACGCCGACAGATATCGGTAAACCGATTGCTGCCTGCCAGAACAACGGATGGAACGGTGAGAACTGACGAGTCGTCAGATCAGACTTCTGGTACCAGAGGCCAGCGATGTACTCGACAGTACCACCCGTCTGGGAAAGTATGCGGAGTTCAGCAGTCTGCTGATCGTAATCGTCAAACAGGGCTGTATTGAGGATAGCTTCCGGATGGCCATCAACATCTAGCCACCATTCGTTTTCATATTCCCAGTGGCCGAATACTGCCATAATCTGATGGTCTGCCCAGGTCGTTTCCAGCTTGACGGTAACCGAGTTCCAATCGTAATCGTAGAAATCTTCGGTTCCTGTACCGGTGCTGACGCTACGAATGTCGTCGTCTTTGTACTCAGCCAGCGGGTCGGTGGTGGACAGAGACATTAAACCGGGCTGAACCAGCTGATTGTTTCTGCCTTCTGTGTTGGATTCACCGGATTCAATTTTCAGGTACAGGGACGTTTCGTCTGAGATATCCCATTCGATACCCAGTCGGACAGCATTAACCTCCTTGTCGCCGTCTTCCCGGTCGAGAAAAATGTTGTCCGTATAGCCATCCAGGTCGGCAGTTTTAAAAGCAAGTCTTGCCCGCACACTGTCGGAGAGGGGGCCTGAAATAAAACCGCTGGCCTGGTAGCCACCGTATTCAAGTTCTGCTCCCAGCCTGAACTCAGCTGTGAATTCGTCGGTTGGTTTTGCGCTGATCGCGCTGATAGCACCGGCTATAGTGCTCTTACCGAAGAGTGCACCTTGAGGACCCCGCGCCACTTCGAGTCGCTCCACATCAAGGAAGGCTGACTCCATACATTTACCGCGGCCGCAGTAAACGTCATCAACATATACAGGCACTGACGAATCAAATGCGAGGTTAGTAATACCAGAGCCAAGTCCTCGAATTCGGACAGCCCAGCTGCCGAATGTCTGTTGCACCTGCAGACCAGGAATGAAATTCTGTACGTCGCTCATGTCTTTGATATCAAAGGTTTCCATGAACTCGCCGGTCACTACACCGACCGAAATCGGCACGTCTTGTAGGTTTGTGGCTCGTTTCGTCGCGGTAACCACAACTTCTTCCAGAACCTCCGCGGCATTCGCCCAGCCCGGGAGTAGCGCGATCGCTACAAACAACATTGATTTAAGTGTTTTAGCGTGCATATGTTCCCCACCTTTCAATTGGTATCACGATTGATTCTGCCAGCATCGACACATTAGTCAAGTCGTTTGACTAAAATCCGGCTATTCAGGCCCATACGTCGGGTTAACCTGAGGAAAAAGCCAGATAGGCACGATTCATGGCGCCTGGACGATGATCTCGCCCCAGTCGCTGGAAAGTACCCTCTTCAAGTCCTTAAGTTCATCTTTACCAATTCGCTCGCCAAGTTTCCTGTCCAAATGCTTCAACAGTTGAAGAACCATGTCACGCAGTTCCAGTGAATCTTCACAAAACGCATATTGCTTCGAACGACCATCGTCGGGATCAGGAACTACTTCGATGATGTGTGCATCAATCAGGGGTTTTGCCATGGCATGAATGTTCTGGCGTGTGGCCCCCATATCATGGGCAATCTCAGAGGGTTTAATAATCCCCTCAGCGATGTGGATCAGCATCACTGACTGGGTACGGTTAAATGATTGCATACCCCGCCCGGCCAGAATGCTTTGCAGGCTCACGTCATACCAATCAATAGCTTTCACAAGCTCGGCAAATATACCCATGGATCGGCGAGGCTTTTTTCGTACATTGAGCTGGGGAGCCATTTTTTATAAACTCTGATGTCATAGCGGTGAATTTGAAGGCAGCCCGAGTAACAATCTGCCATATGACTCTGTTGCGATATCCAGGTCAAATACAGTATGACAGGACAGGGTCTCAAGATCACGAAGTGCTCGTCCAAAGGGGTTCGAGAGGTTGTGCGCATGCGCCCCGCTAACTTCAACGACTTCTCTGACGATATTTCTTGATTCACGTACTACATGGCCAATTCGTACCCTGAGTTCAGCGCGCTCAACATCAGGACAAATTTCACCAGATTCACCCCAATTAGCGACATCCTTTGCAATGCACTTGAGGTTTGTCTCGACGGTCTGCGCACGAACCGTCAGATGAGCCAGCCTTGACTGCGCAAGGGCACGCTCGGACTGCTTGTCCTGCGTACCATAGACGGTTCTCTCCTGCAGGCGTTCCCTAAAACGAGTCACCGTCTGTTTGGCGCAGCCTACTGCCGGGCTAGCCGCTGTAAGCCCAAGCACTGGTAGCATAGGCATCCTAAAAGTCGGCGTCCGGTGATATTGCGCACCAGGGCTGTCACCTGCCCGCAACTCCGTTAAATTTTGCCGCAGGTAACCAGGTACAAACGCATCTTCCACAACAATATCATTGCTGCCGGTGCCTACCATGCCGGACATCTGCCAGGTATCAACCACTTTCGCATCTGCAATTGGCAGGGCATACATACAAACCTCGGGCGGGCCATCCTGGTCTGTTAACGCGCCTACGAGCACCCAGTCAGCGTGCATTACGCCGGTACCCCACTCCCAATGCCCACTCAGGCGATAACCACCTTCAACCTTGGTTGCCTTACCTCGGGGAGCGAGAGCCCCAGGGGCGATAAGATAGGGCTGCTGGCCAAAGATATGATCCTGCGCCTGCTGGTTGTAAAGACCTATTAGCCAATTATGTTCCATACAAAAAGTCACGACCCAGGCTGTGGAAATATCAGCGGCACCGAGCGCCACACCTATATCCATAAAACCCTCAAGTCCGAACTCGAACCCACCATACTTTTTAGGGACGAAATAGCGATAAGCCTGCGTGTCTTCAACTGCTTTCATCACGCTATCGACTGGCTTACGGAGTCGTTCCGATTCGCCCGCATGCTCTTCCAGCATGGGGGCGAGTGACGTCAGGCTATCGATCAACTCTTGTTCATTCATGGATCATGGTTATCTGTCAAATTATTTGACTTATCATGTTACAGGATACAGGGTGCATTGCTCTACTGAATTTATTGTCCAAACCACCAGTCAGGCTACCGACATTTAATTGACGCAGTACATTTTTGTGAGATAGGTTGAGTGATTTGCAAGATAGTTTGACTGATTTGTAAGATAGATTGACTGATAATCAAAGGTCATCTTTGATTTATCTCACTAAAGATGCATATACAGGAAGAACAAATGTCGCTTCAAAAATTACCCACAAGCCTCGTAGGCAGCTACGCTCAACCAAACTGGCTTATCGACAAATCCCGTCTGGGAAAATCGCTGCCGCCGCGTGTCGTGCTAAATGATCTCTGGAGGATAGAGCCCGAGTATCTTGAGGAGGCACAAAATGACGCGACATTGGTGGCACTAGACGACCAGCACCGCGCCGGTGTCGATATAGTTACAGATGGCGAAATGCGCCGTGAGAGCTATTCAAATCGTTTCGCCAATGCACTCTCCGGAATCGATCTTGATCGTCCCGGCGAAGCGATAGACAGAACCGGCAAAGCTGTACCTGTACCGAGGGTCACTGGAGAGGTTAAACGATCAGGGCCTGTCGAACTCCCTTTCGTAGAGTTCCTTAAGGCGCACACTGACAAACCAATCAAACTGACCCTGCCTGGCCCCTTCACGATGACCCAACAGGCGCAAAATGACTACTATCCAGATGATGGATCTCTGGCGATGGCTTATGCGGAAGCGGTTAATGAAGAACTCAAGGCACTCTTTGCTGCAGGCATAGACATCATCCAACTCGACGAACCTTACGTGCAAGCCAGACCAGAAGCGGCCAGTCAATACGCAGTGGAAGCTATTAACCGGGCGCTGCAAGGCGCAACAGGCACTACCGTCTTGCACGTCTGTTTTGGATACGGCAAACATGTTGCAGACAAACCTGCAGGCTACGCTTTTCTGGATGAACTGGATGCCTCAGCAGCAGATGAAATATCTATCGAATGCGCACAGCCAAAGCTTAAACTTGACCTGGTTCAGGGGTTACCTTCGAAGCGTGTTCATGTCGGTGTTATCGACCTTCGCGATGAAACCGTAGAGACACCCGAAATAGTAGCCCAAAGGATTCAAGCCGCTCTGGCGTATTTACCTGCGGAACGACTGGTTGTCGCACCCGATTGTGGTATGAAGTATCTTTCCAGGGAAACCGCTTTCCGTAAACTGTCCAACATGGTCGCCGGGCGCAATTTGGTCATTGGATAGAATTCACCATGAGATCAAAAAAACACTCTGCCTACGCCTGGTTTGTCGTCTTCGTCCTGCGGACAGGGGCAGCCGGCGTAACCTGATCCCTGCTGGAATTGCAGTGTGGGGTTTTATGACGGGGCCATCCAACTGATGACACCCACTCAAATCCGTGGACAGGTGATGACGCTTTTTCTTCTCACCGTCAACCTTATTGGCCTGGAACTCGGCCCTACGATCATTGCCCTGGCGACGGACGACGTATTCGGATACGACGCTGCGATAGGTAAGTCGATCGCACTTTGTACCGTTTACCCTGTACCCACCTGCTGAACTGATTCTCTGACGCAGCCTCCCCCGCATCAATAAACTGGTCGAAGAACAACGAACAGCAAACACCAACGACATTAGATAGGTTAATAATGATGCTGATATGCAATATCGACATCACTTTATACACATTGTGCGGTGGCGATATTTCAGCGTGCATTACCCTGTATCCTGGAAGAACGCAGTAACGGCTTAGAAGGAATTCCTGAATTTTAACAGCGTCGAGAAATTAACTTGTCAGTATCCTATGGCGTGTAACCGGCGAGAAAGGCGATGCCAACAAGTATCATCGTAATACCACTCAGGCGAGTGCCGTGCAAAGTGGGCGGTAGCAGTTTTTCAGCTAATACAAATAACGTGATTGCCAGGATCCAGAGCAGGTTCATCACGCCACCGAGGAACAATAAACCCATTAGCACCCAACAGCAGCCCAAGCAGTAACTGCCGTGTTTGAGGCCCAGCTGGAAAGCTAGCGCGTAACCCTTTTTGTAGTTTGCCGCCAGGTACATGATCGGAGATTGACAGTGCTTGAGACAGGCATCTTTGAGGGGAGTGAATTGATAAATACCGGCGGCTATCAGCAGCGCAGCACCCAGTCCAACACTGCTGCTTACCATCATCGGTGACAATAATGCCGCCGACTGCAGCCCCCATTGCATGAGGGTTGCGCCGATGCTGAACAGGGTCCAGACAGCGATATAGCCACCGCTAAAGAAGTAAACAGGGGCAACAAGCGATTCATCCTTCCGACCTCGGGCGGCGATACGCGCATAGATCAAAATGGCGCGTAAAGCGGTTGGCAACATCATAGCCACCATCATTATTGCCCACATCAGGAACATCATGAAAAAATCACTGGGCAACCACACTCGCATGCCAGCATCCATGCCAATCATGTTTTTCTCAAGATAAAACAGGTAAGCCCACGCTAACAGCGTTAGCCCAGCGAGCGAGCAGACGAGTAAAACCTGGTCCCAGCGCCGCAGTGACATCACAGCCACCGGTTTCAGGATGCCTGAACCAAACCTTCCTGATTAATATGGATCGTACAAAACTGCCCGTAGCTAGCATCCAATTGTATTTCCATGGCACCAGTGACGGTAGTGGTGCCCAAACCCACCTCTGCATAGGTGTACTCAAAACTGCCAGCGGGCCTGGCGATGGCGATATGGAACGGTTCGCCGTTAAAGGCGTTTATGGCGGGCTCGCCGACGGATTCAATCAAACCGGGAACTTTCAGCACTGCGGTGCGGGCGGCTATATCGACTTCGATTTCAATGGGCCGGTACTCCGTCTCCAGTACCTCGCTGCACATGCTGCTAAACACGGAATAATGATTTGAGCCCGGCTCTCCAGCTTGCCCCGAGAGGATTTTTTGAAGTGCAGCGCGCTGATCACTGTCAGCGCTGTCGTCGATGACGATCAATTGTGTGCCGTTGCCTTCGGCAATCTCGCCGGGATAAACGAAAATACAGGCGTAGTTCAGCCCGTTCAGTGAGGTGTCATTGAAGTTTCCCTCGCCGATTTGGCCGGCCGTCACAAAATTGCAGAAGCCGTAGCTAGTAGGAACATTGAATTGGCAGCCACAGTTAATAAGGCAATTACAGTTACCGAAGGTCGTTGCTTGTATCATCCATTGGTCTGACATATCAAAACCTCCCGCAAAATTGAATTAAAAACCTTCTAGCACGATAGAATGTAAGTAGCACAAATGCCCTACCCATCGTTACTCTACCCTAAAATGACGAAATGATGGGCTTTAATCATTTAGCCTCGACCAGAACAGCACCCCATGGGACAAATTTTTAACCGGAGTTGGTCAGGCGGCTGGCCTTATCAATAATGATCGTCGACAGAAAGCCAATCATTATCGCAACACCGGCCAATACAAGCGCGGGCGATGGCTAAAGCCATCGTCATCGATCACATATTTGCGGGGGAATTTGAAGGCTAGCGCTATGCCATTTAAACTTGGAGTCAATTCAGCCAATCCGTTGGAGACAGTTCAAGGTTGAAGAATTCGATCTTTAGAGATCAGTTGTCCCGGGCAGCTGGAAACCATTGCGTGAGTTCTCGATAGATTGATCTCGGATGCGCATTTTCAAACACAAATTATCGCTAACAGTTTCAGGCATTGCGGAACGAATTGTAGATTTTTGGACGCGGTAAATTTCGTCCCGTAAATAATAATGACTTGAGGAAATTGAATGATGAGTGACGAACAACAAATCAAGGAAACAGTTCAAACCTACTTCGATTGTATGTATGAATCCAGCGCTGAGAAAACCCATGCTGCATTTCATCCGAATGCAAAAATAACGGGGTATCTGGAAGACGGATTGCATGAAATGTCTGTGGAAGAATTTGCAGGTCTCGTTTCAAGCCAACAACCTTCTGCGAAGGAAAAAGGTGAAGCGGCAAGGCTGGATATAATTTCAATCGAAATAGCAGGTGATACAGCTGTAACCCGGGTGCGTGATGACTATCTTGGCATGACATTTCTCGACACATTGTCCCTGCTGAGAGTTGAGGGGCAGTGGTCCATTTACAACAAACTTTTCCATGTGGAAGGACCTGCGGGCTAATGAGCTTGTCAGTAGGATAGCTCCCTGAGTTGGGCTCAGCGATTCAAGCGAGTCTTTGAACAGACCTCACTCGGCCTGATGACTAACCTCATCATTAGTAAACGAATGTCCATTCAAAGGTCGTCGAGGTTGGCAGATTGAAGTCTTCTGCTCTCGCACCTGATTCATTCATATCCAGAATTCCTAAGCATATACTCCCGAAACCCATTACTGTCGAACGCCTTCCACAACAAGGTAAACTTCGACATCGCCTATCCAGGCAGGCAGGCCATAACTACCTGCATCAAGAGTCACACTTCCTTCAAAGCCACTTCTATAACCACCCCAGGGATCGTCACCTTCGCCAATTTTACTGACATCAATAGCAATCGTTTTACTGATACCGCGCAAGTTCAATTCGCCCGTCAGTATTCCACTGGTCGTGCTACCTGCGTAGCTGCTGCTGGCAAAAGTAATCGACGGATAAGTCTCTACGTCAAAGTAGCCAGATCCTCGAAGGTGCTTGTCGCGTTCCGCATGATCCGTATCCAGGCTCTTGACATCAATGGTTACATGAACGATTGAATCCTCAGGCTTGTCGGGGTCGTATGCAAACGTGCCATTAAAATCTTCAAAATGACCCAGAATATAGGAAAACCCAAGATGGCTTGCTTTGAAAGTGATAAACACATGCTGACCTGGTTTATCGAAAACATACCCCGCTCCATGGGACTGCAGACCAGTGACACAAAACAAAAATACGAAGCACGGCGAAATTACCTTTTTCATGATTGGCTCCGGTTAATAGAGATATGCAGCATGCGACGCAGCGTATCATCCTTGTCAACAAAGTGATGTTTCAGTGCAGCACCTGCATGAACGACACTAAGCCCCAATATAAAGTAAGCAACGTATCGATGAACCAGTCCCGAGATGTCCTCCTGGTCAGGCAGGCTAAATGCAGCGGGGAATGTACCCCAGTTGAATACCGAAATACCGCTGCCCTCGGCAGTTGGGATAAGATAGCCCGACACCAGTACAACCAGAACCCCAATACCAAGCAGCCAGTGTGCGATCCGGCTACTTTTCACTTCCCAATCCAAATGGGTTTGCAGACTTGATGGCTTATTTACGATCAATCGCCAGACACCCAGACACAGCACAATGACCAGAAGCAACATACCGATGCTCTTATGCCAGTGAGGTAAAGCGATATACCATGGATCGTAGTAATCGAGCGTCACCATATACCAGCCAACACAAAACAAACCAAGGTAGGTCAACGCAATCAGCCAGTGCATTAGGACGGATACCAGTCCGTATCGTATTGGTGTATCGGCCAGTATTATTCCCATAAGACCCTGAAGCATAGAGTGACCAGTACTGTTTACAGGAATTTTCAGCGCAGGCCAATCTGGACTCACCCAGGCGACGCAGCTGCACTTGGCAACAATGCCTTATTGGCGATGCTATCCAAATCCAGCACAGTCCTTTTGTCGCTCAATGTGCCTGCCCAAAATACCTGTCTGCCGGCTCATTTCGTAAATGGTATCTTTCTTTCACGTAAGGGCAGTGATGTTCTGGGCCAAATTAAAGCTCAATCAACGGCTGGACCCGTATAGTGACGTACAGCCTGGTAAAAAGTTGCACTGGCATCGAACTGACGAATTTTTGGTAGCAGCGGGTGATTTTTAGCTTTCTCTGCAAACGCCCTGAAATCAGATTCGTTTCTCCAGCGGGCAAAGTGAAGATAGCCACCGCGATCTTCCCGCTCATTGAGCCTGCTGTCGATAAAGCCTGGCTGTATACTCAGGAAGCTATCGATATATTCATCCAGAACCTGAAGAGCTTCTCCATGCTTATCCGGGGTGGTTTCAAACGTTACCACGACAATAAAGTCCATCGCCCTACCCTAGTCCTGTGGACTGCCACGCGTGCAGTTGGAATAGGTCACGCTCACGTTTTTGCCAGACCGTTACAAACCGATTGACGAGTTTCTTATCCAAGCCATCTTTTGTAACGTCTCCGAAGACAACACCTTCAAGGACAAAAATATCCCCAAAAATGCGAACCTGGGTGTCTCTCACATCCAATGAATGATAAACCGTAGTACCACTGGCCATCACCGCCAGAAAACTTTCTTTTGAATCCGTCTTGCCTGAAGAATGTGTCCAGCTAAGGTCATCGGCCAGATAATCACCCAGCGCAACCACGTCACCGGAAACCATTGCAACTCGCCTTCGTGTATCGGCATTCATTAGCGCTTCAACATCACTCATTGGCTATCTCCTTGTCTCAAATTCGGCGCACTGCCATCGACACCTTCAATCGCGGGGTCGAAGGGCGTCACACCGCTCCCGTTATAAGCTGGCCATTAGCCTTAATACCCTTTTCATTCACTGGTAGATCTGCGACCTGCACACCCTTCGACAGGGTTGCACAAAACTCCAGCATAATGCCGTCGGGGTCAAAGAAGTAAAATGAACGAAGCCAGGTTTTCTCCGTTGGCATATCTGAGGACCGTTTTTCATCTCCCGTGATGACGTCATCGTGGTTAACGACTTCAGAACAATCAACACCGCGGGAAACCAGCTCTTCCCGATAACCGTCGATCTTGTCCTTTGAAACAGAAAACGCCAGGTGGTTCATGGAACCATGGGCCGACGATATTGTACCGTTGCCCGAAGCGACTAGATTGGCGGCTGATGCCACACCCGGCTTCGCACTGCCAGCATCATTGAACCAAAAGAATGCCAATTCCTGACCATCGCCCATATCGAAAAAAAAGTGCTGACCGTAACCATCGTCCAAATCAAACCCTTTGTTCAGCTTCATTCCCAGAATATTCGTATAAAAATCGACTGTACGCTGCATATCCTTGCAGACCAGCGCAAGGTGATGAAGCCCACCAAACTCAAATGGCTTACTCATAATCAACCCCTTTTATTCCATGTATTATCGGCCCAGACCGCTGGTTCTCCATTGACGGGAGTCGGTACCAGTCTTACCCGTTCATCTTTCTTATCGGCGACGACTATAGACACCCTACTTGCCAATCACGATTTTGGTCAATAGCGTTGACAAACTTTTATCGTCTTCGTCAACGATTTACGGCGAAACTCAACAACAGGCTAAACCAGGGTGAGTTCATCAGCGCGACTGTCGTTTTTGAGCCTCTTGCAGCCAGAATCGCAGAATCCAGCGGTATGGACACTCGACGATCTCGACTAAGCTTTTTCCCCGAGCCAGGTCGCTATAATATCCGCGACTTTATCTCGTGCGTTAGCGGGCTCAAGAAGGTAATGATCCCCCGGTATCATTTCCAGTCGTTTATCACCGGATGCCAGGGAGTCATGAACCAGTTGGGCATCACGCGGAAACACGCCTGTGTCTGCATCGCTCTGAACAATTAGCGCTGGCTCATCAATTCTCTGCAGATGAGGAATCCCACGACAGTAAGAATCTCGAAGACTCCACATGGATAGCCATGTACGAATGGTATTGGTCAACCCAATCCCACGAGGCGAAAAATTGGCAGCCCGTGGGTCTCCCGCATAACACCATTGTGGCCGCCTATTATTTGGGTCGATCGTGGGATCCATCAACCTGAGGTCGGCCCAGGTCCGGTACATGTTAAAAGCCCTGTCTGTCATGCCATGTCTGGACAATCGCTCGAGTTCCTCATAACACCAATCAGTGATCCGATGATTTCTTGCTTCCTGTGCCTGGCGATACTTTGCGACAAACTCGGATGAGTAGGGCCTGGGATTCGCTTCGTCATACATGTTGAGTGACGGATCGATACTCGTTGGATCTTTCTCATCGGTGATCGATGGATCAAACCATTCCGTTAGCACTTCCGGACGCCCGCCATGCGCACAAAGCGAGATGTAGAGATCTGCTGGTTCAATCGCGTCAAGCGCCTTTGGCAACTCCAAACCGGGCGTCGGTTTCATCGTCACCCCCTTCGCTTGTGACTGATAAGCCGCCATCAACGATCCTCCACCGGAATTCCCAAGTATGACGACCTTCTCTACACCAGCCACTTCCCGGAGCCACTTAACACCCTCACCGATATCGATGAGTGCATGCTCCAGAAGAAAGGCATATTCCAGGCCACGAAAGCGGGTGTTCCACCCTAGAAAACCAAATCCACGCTCGGCCATATACTCACCCAGATAATGCTCGCTGAAATCAACATTATAATGCGTGGCAATGAGCGCAACCCTGGCCTTTTCCCCAAGGGGTTCGACGTAGAGACCCTGGCAAGGGTTAAATCCTGCACCATTGCGAGCCCCGGTTGGGGAAGTAGTTGATACAAAGGTTTTCCTGGTTTCCACCATGTCTTTTCCTTACTTGTCGTTTTTGTATGGAAGCTGCAGGTAGCAGATCGGATAAGACCATGCTCGCGCCTGCACCATCACATCAACGCCAGAGAATTCATCAAAACGGTTCCTGCGGCTTAGCTTGTTGTCGCACCCGTGTTCCATCAGCCATTTTTAGTTCCCTTCAGCTATGGTTCGTTCTTCAAGCGAGCGGACCAGCGCCGTAATTGTTGCATTGACTGGCGCAACAGAGTCGACGCGCATTGCTTCACGCTCAACCGCGCCATTGATAACATCGATTTCGCTTCGACGCCCTGCTTCAATATCCAACAGTACAGAGGGTTTGGCGGCGCGCATCCTTTCAGCAAAATCCTGCACATAAGCGACGGGGTCATCGACCGCGATCGGTATGCTTCTCTTCCTCGCGACCTCCCAGGCCTCAACAGCGGCGGCTCGACTGACTGGACCTACGATGGGATCATCCAACACTTCCCCTACTGTCAACCCTGTCAGCGCACAAGGGCCGCTATAGGCTACGTTACAAATCAGCTTTTCCCACTGGACAACTTCAATATTATCCACTGCCTGTGTATCAAAACCTGATGTTTCAAAAATGCTAACGACACTATTTAACCGCTCGCTGTTGCCCAGCGTATAATCACCCATTCGAATTGCTTTCATATCATTATGATGACTAATTCCTGGTGCCTGAAGCGAAGCCCCAAAGCCCTGGGCAACCCCTACAATCAGTCTCTCATTACCGAAAACACCGGCAACAATGTCTGCACTACCAAGACCATTTTGAATCGTCAGGATAGCGCCTGTTGATTTAACCAGAGAACTGGCAGCGCTCGACTCACCGACATGTGCAGCTTTTACTGCAATTACAAGCAAATCCACCTCAACATCCGGAGGGTCCGTGTACGCCTGAATGGCAACGCACCGATCCCCACTTGCACCGGTCACTCTTAATCCGCTGGCATTGATCGCATCGACATGCGCCTGGTTACGATCTATTCCGATCACTTCGTGCCCGGCCGACGCGAGCAATCCTGCATAAATAGAACCCATGGCACCACAGCCAAATA
>Ga0315328_10000384_pt1 | contig 18921 bp, 20 predicted proteins | sample M120032315metaG_FD_203462 | JGI IMG/M metagenome (GOLD analysis project Ga0315328, IMG submission 203462) | Ammonia-oxidizing marine archaeal communities from Monterey Bay, California, United States - M1 200m 32315 | ecosystem: Environmental > Aquatic > Marine > Intertidal zone | place: USA... | reverse complement strand
GCTGGTTGTGATGTTCGAGCGGTCATCGGTAGAAGCTGTGGTCCCACCGGTGGGCTGATCCGAGTAGGTCAGTGCCGTAGAGGCCAGAACAGCAGGAAGGTTGGAGCCGAGGGCTGCAGCAACCACATACTTGGAAGCGACGCTGCTGCCGTTGACCTTGCCAATAACTTGGTCAACATTCTCACAGTTGCCGCTGGCAAAGACCTGAACGCCGTAGTAGAACAGCTTAATTTCAGCGCTGTTTGCGATACTTCCTGCCGTGATTGTGAAGGTCATGTTTGCAGACCAGTCGCCCTGCCCCACGGCAGTGAGCGTCATGGAGTCGGCACTACCGCTGTCAAGCAGCTTGTGGGCGCCAGAGGTTGCAGCAGGACCCACGACACGGGCGACATAACACTGGGTGCCACCCTCTTCGAAGAAAGTCTCCACGGTTGGTTGAAGGTAAGAATATGACTGATAGCCGCCATACTGCGCTTCAAATTCGGCAATACTCTTGACAAGAGTCGCCTTGTTGTCCGGACCCCTGAGAGCCATTCCAAGGAAGAACGCTTGCGACGAGTCGCGAACCGTATCGCTTGATGGACCTGTTCGTACTGCTGTTGTAATTACTACGCCAGGCATAAGACCTTCCCGTTCCTACTCGAAGCTTCCGGAACCCGGAGCCGTCTTGTTCATTGTACAAAACGCTTGCGCGTATCCGTGCAACTGATGGTTATAGATTATCAGACTATACGTTGCACAGGGAGAGGCTTTATAGTGATTCACTCGGCTGGACGTTCCCATTCTGTGCCATCTTGAACCAAACCGTCGCCATCGCCATCTCTGGCATCTGGGTTGTAGCCACTCTTAGCAACCGCTGTCTTTTTCTTTGGGGCAGCTGCTTTCTTTGGAGCAGCTTCAGCTTTAGTCCCATTACCGGTACTAATTAAGTCGAGATAGCCACCCTCAACCAGGCGCTCAACAATCGGATTCATTTTTGCGAGAACGCCATAATGGCCAATTGGCAAAGAATGACCCTCTTCATCCACTTCTCGAATCGCGTGACCCATGTTGTAAACAACAACACATTTGTCTGCCAGGGCAATGGCGTCTTCGCGTTTAATCGAGTTGAATATTTGGTAAGCGTCCATGTTTAGATTGTACCTTATTCCGTGTTGGTGATTCTGCCAATGTCATCGAACCGATCGACGATCACTAGAAATCCAGATTTGAGTGCGCCAGAGATGAGTTCCGTGTCTTGACACAAGGCTACACCCAGAGGATCGACCCTGTGTCCACAACAACTACAAGTCTCAATCACATGCCGTGCACGATTGTGAACAATTAAACAGTTATCCCGTTCGTAATCTTTAGACAGCGCATCTGCAGCGCCTCGTGGAACCGTTTGACATAAACAACAACTCATTCCGAATAGCCCCCTGTCGTGGTATAGCCAGTGGTATCCGGCACCTCTAGAGAGGTATCCCCGATTCCAACATTCTTGACACCGAGAGAAATGCCTTCCTCGTCAACCGTCCCCAGCGGGCTTCGACCAACTACTTCATTGATGGCCAAGTCATACGCAATGTATGCACCGGCCATGACACGATCACCCTTGAGCAGAGTCAGGTCAGAAAATTCTTCACGCATTGACGATTCATCAATCTCCGCTTTCCAGGTGCTACGAGGATCAGTTGCTTTCAAACAGGGATGATCAAGTAGAGCAGACCGCACAACAGTTGTTAGCTGGTCCCTCATTATTGTGGTTTCTTCTGACCCTTCGGTTCTGGACCAGATATAAGTTCTCATGCTGTAGTTGACCCGATATTCGGGGTGCATGGCACCTCTGGATTCCACCATCCCAAGACGTTCCATCCTTGTCGTGGAAATGGAAACGGTGATGATTGTTGGCCAATGATCGAGAGCAATTGGTTCGTGAACTAAGTATCTTTCCGGATCGGGCAGTGTCCCTGTATTGAGATTCCACCCATTGCGATACTCCACTAGGCGGGTAGGAATATCTACTTTGAGATATTCGTTGACGTAGCTCTTCGCGAACTGCGCGCCGTGCATCAGGTCGTAAGCCATTAGCTTTCAACCTCCCAACGCTCTGTCGGATCTTCGTTATCTCCGTGTGCGATGTAATCGGCGATCCAGTTACCCCATCGTGTCTGAGCTTCGGCTGGTTCGTAAATAATCTGACGTTTAGGCATCTTGGAAGTTCCCATTTGGTGGAATTTTGCGTGTTCCACATCAGTTCCGAAGGTTGCACGAAGCCTGCTGATGTCGTTTGGGCTACCCCTCAATTCAGACAGGCTCTTGAAAAGTTGACCGTTCTGGACCAAAGGAGGAGCGCCTGGATAGTGGGCAGCCTTCCAGGCTCCGTACTCTGCATCCAGGGGCGCCCAACCACCTACGGGTAAACCATTAGCGGTAAAGTTTTCTGGCCAATGCTTTCGCAGGTCGTCACGAATCCGCTGAAATATGGGACGCACATCCCGCGAACGACGCTGCATATTGTCGATGTGGTCAGTTAGAGGCGATGGATCGAATTCAGTATCGATCGTGATTTCTGTTCTACGACCTCTCCTGTACGCCTTTCTTAGAGCCATGGCTATGCCACCCGCACTCGGCGATACCGTTTGATCGCCAACAACTCCCTCTCTGAAAATCCCGTCTCCATGGGGGCAACATTGCGTGGCTCAAGATCCTTGATGCCTACAACGTCGTCATGCATGTTTTGCATTTCCCGAGTAGCGGCTCGAAGAATCGTCAGTTTGAGAGTTGGAATAGTTGCACCTGCCATACCGGCGTTATAGGTAACAGTGAGCTTGTCGTTGGCCCCTCCCCGATACACATCCACACCGTATCGACGTGCGACATATTCAGTTCCGGCAGTCAAAGTTATAGCGGTGCTTCCAGGAGTTACGGGAGTTAGAACGATGCTCGCAATCGAGTTGACAGGACTTTCCCGTAAATACAAAGTTGCTGGCGGATCCGTGTACGACAAAATGCCACTTACATTCGAGTCGAGTTTGTTGTCGTAGAAAAAAGAAGTTTCAGGAACACCCAAATGATTCGAATCGAGAATGTAATCCTCGGTGAAGTTCGCAGCCTCAACCTTGCGTCCCAAATAGGTTTCAAGTTCTGATTGAAGCCCAGCCAGCACCATGTCTGCGGCGTCTTCCTGACGCAGCGACAAGCTGATATCCATATAGGTTTTTAGATCGGCGCGCGTTACGAGAGCCATACGATGACCCCTTTACCTTTGCCGCCGCCGGTTCTCGCGCAAGATATCGACGACACGTTCGCCAGCTCCACGACCACGACCCCGGCGACGTTCACGCGCCTGAAGGACACTGCGGATACTACGTCGAAGACGGCCCGCACGCCGAAGGTCAAATTCATCTGCACTTCTACGGGGTGACGGCATGGAAACACCTTCCTGGATTCATCCAGGTCCAGTGTAGCACTACGCCTTACACGGAAGAGTTGTTACCTATCAGGATTAGGTGGCTTTTCAGCAGTAGCAGGTTTACTTTCCACCGTTCCGGGAGGAGCCTCCACCGGAACCCAAGCCATCGAATAACGATGATTCGGAACCTTGCGATGTTTGATGATCGAACCGTCCAACATCAACTCCAATTCATCGCCTTTCATGCAGAATCGACCAACAAAATCCTCAACAGAAAATGCTCCCGACCTTTTCAACTGCTTGACAATGCGTGACAGTCGATGGGCCACCATTGAACCACGACCACGATTCAGCTGAACATGCAGTGCCATCGCCTCAGTAGTTCCACAATCAATCAAATGTACGGGTACCCCATCTGCGAAACGCTCAGACAAGTGTTTATTTCCTCGAATCGCTTGCAGTCGCTGAGCCCCATCAATCACATTGAGGCCATCCTCCTGAACCACTAACGGCGACAAGATGCCGTAGTCCATCATCGATGAGGTCAGCACCAGGAGATCGGGCCTTAAGATATAGGTGGCGTTCCAGTCCGGAACATTCAGTTCATCCAGCAGCTTCTGCATCTTCTTGCTCCTTAGCTTTTACGCGCAACGTGTGGGCCCTTGTCTTTGGTCCAACTGGAGAAGCTGATGTTGTAGTCAGCTCGTTCAATAACAGATTGCGAACCAACCAGTTAGTCGGATAAGAGTACGGATCGAGAGCCTGCTTCTTTCGGAATTCGGCAGAGTACCCTTTCGCCCGCTGTGTTTTGGTTGGGCCGATCATGAAGTCGTCGATCACATCCGCTACGCCGTCCCACCCGCGACTGGCGTATTCCTCTATAAGTGTTTCGATATCGAAATCCGGCCACCAGCGACGCTGCGCGTCAATTTGTGGGAAACATTCGTAAAGGCGATCATAGAAGTCTGGTTCCGTCGCTACGACATCACCGATGCGTCGAATGGCGACAGAATGCAACGGAATTCCCACACGAGTATTCGATCCAGTTACGGCAGCGCGGTCATAATATTCGCAATAAGGCGCATCGTGTTCTTCTGTAATGAACTTCAGAACGTCATCCATTTGCCAGTCATAAATAACTTTTGCGAACTTCAAGGGAATACTTTTCTTGAGCCCAAATGGAAACACGATGTAATTCTCATGGAGTTTTTGAACCAAAGAGCGATATCGCATCATCGACTCTGCAGCCCTTACCCCAGTGATAAAAGCCACACTTCCGTTCTTGCCCTGCATGGTGTAGTAGTCAACGGGTTCAGGTAGTGGTTTCGTTGCATCCAACCCAAATGACTCGGCTGTAATGGCGCCCTCCGGCATCTCTCGAACCCAACGGCCCTCTGCCTTGCGTTGGGCTCCCCAAAGAACAACGGACTGCCTCCTGCCCAGCACCCATACTTCTCCCCCGTATGGAAGGCAATACCACTCCATGTCAACCCAATCGAAGTCTTTGACCATGTTGACGTAGTCCAGGACAATGGGGCTGACCATTTCTTCATCTCTGAAGATGACCTTGACTGGGCCTAATCCTCGTTCTTCATGGATTTCTTTTGCGAGATACAGAACGGCAGTGCTGTCCTTACCGCCGGAAAATTGAACGCAGACGGTATCGAATGTGTCGTAGACGTGTCGGATGCGCTGACGTGCGGCGTCCACACAAGAAATATCCAGAAACATTCTCTGTCTGGTCATACTTCGGAATGGGCGTCTACGAAAGCCATTAGTTTTTCGGCAGTCGTTTCACCCTCATAAGAAGGTTGAGAACGAAGCCACCTAACGAATTGGTACCAGCGCTTTTGTTGGTCGGGATCATCGAACACGAGTGTGTACTGAACCACCGCCTGTGGTGCGGCGCCCTGCGGAGTTACCGTGCTTCCTTGGATGGCAATATCATTGTGATCCACAGTGTCATCGGCAACGATTCTGCGTTCCCCGTCCTCGTCTTCTTGAACAAGAGCTTCCAGAATGTTCCCTACGAGTTCGGGACGAATGAAGGTTGATGTGCCACCTTCTATGTCTGCGGCATTTTCGGCATGTTCCTCATAGAGGGCAATTTCGAAATCATCCCAACCCAACCCATCCATCAGGTCACCATAGTCAGTCACGACTTCGGTGATCATTTGAACAGCTTTGGTTGGATCGGTATGACCTAGTTCCATTGTCCGGTTGTCGGCCAAAGCGAACGCCACAGCCCGCTTGTCATCCGCATCAAGCGGCACCGCCGCTATGTGTGTCCATCCCAACTTTTTGGCAGCTTGAACCTGGTGATTTCCTGCGATGATGGTGGCTTTGCCGTCTTCGTTCTCGCGTATCACGATTGGTTTGACTTGACCGAATTCGTCATACGACGCAGCGATGGCTTCGACATTACCGACCCGTGGATTGTTTTCCAGTGGTTGAAGGCTGTCGAGGGGAACCAGCATGTCGGTAAGGGATTCATGGGCTTTGTGGTTCATACCTGCACCCGCACATTCGCGTTGAGAGTTCGCATCGCGTCGATTGACGTTCGCAGGGAGAGCAACTTCTCCCGCTTCGATTTTAGTAGGGCTTCCGATATTTTGTACTCAAACTGTTCGTCAGCCATTTTGTAGTCGGCCCAGGATTCCCGCTCTTTGATCGACCCTTTGGCGGACAGGTACTCCTTGGCCCATGCCGATTTGTATCTTGCTTCCTTCTTGGCATTGTCCTCAGCGAGACTTTCGAAAGCTTCCGTTTCGCTTTCCAATTCGTCAAGGAAATATAACAGTCGTTGTTCGATTTCTACCTGACTAATAGGGCCTCTAAAGTTCATTATTTTTCCTCACGACATGGGACCAATCGATGGATTCCAGAGCCTCTAAATTCTTCTTAGGCCACTCTTCGTCAGAAAGACCAAAGTGGGTGCGTCCCATCTGTTCCAAGATCCACGCATCACACATATCGTCAGCACCCTTACCCTCCCAGACTAATCCAGTCCGGGCAGAGATTGCGGAGATGACTTCAGCCTTTGACGCGTTTCCTCTTCCGGTTGCGAACTTGGCACGACAGGTCGGAGGGATGTCTACGAAGGTGTAATTGTCCTCATGCAGAGCAAGACGAATGACGCCACCCAGCTCTCCGATGGAGTGAGCCTGACTCGCCCGCGAAGCAAACGAGTAACCCTCAATCAAGACCACATCCGGACGATGTTCCCGGCAGGCGAGCATGACCTCATCCCTAATGGCAGCGAGCCTCTCCACACCCTTCTTCTTTACGGCAATTGCGTCCATATCTCCGTCACAGGAGTACCCCGTAGACGTAAGCGACAGGTCGAGACCCATAAACTTCATGGCTTCTTCCACCATCCCGGAACAGCCAATCCCAATTCGATGGCGAGCTTCGGCTCACGTCCGATGCGGTCGTGGCACTCCCGACAGACGGCCATACAGTTTTCTTCGTCAAGAATAGATCCCCCCTGGGATCGACGCTTCAACTCATGGATATCGACACTCGCCTGACGCCGATACAAGGTTGCCTCGTCATGCTTGGCAAAGACAGGACACGCCTGACAGTAGGGATACTCATCAAGCAGTCGGGAAACCAACTTCCGACGCTCAACATATTCGTCGGACTTTTTCTTACTACGAGGTCGAAGAGGGCCTGAACGCTTGAGTGGACCACCACGCTTCATCGGCTTCTTGCGTTTCATAGCGTGTCGCTGGTAACTCGATCGAACTCCCACTTATTGTCGAGTGCCGCCCATAGAGCACGATCAATAGCAGTGTCCTCCATGTCGTACTCATGGAGCAAGGAGCGGTGTTTGAGAATTGCGCGACGATAAAAGTTGGCAGTCTCAAATGGATTTGTCTCGATGGGTCGTCCAGTTTCGACCATGGTTTTGACCTGATCTAAACGCTTAACGACATGGAATAGGAAACGCTCGATTTTTGTTTGCCGATTTCCATAAGCCGAGGCAGCTTCCCGAGCCAGCTTCTTGCCCTCTCTCCCGAGAGCTGCGTATCGATTTGCATCAGCCTCAGCATCTGCAACGATGTTCTCAATTTGGGATTCGAGGTTACGAACAAGTGCTTCCAGCGCTCGTTTCCACCTGTCCCAATTTTGGGTTTCAAGAAGCAACTCACGTTGGGCGGGTGACAGTTTGTTTTTGACTTCTTCTGCCACCATTTGGGCAAAAGCATCATCATTCAGAATCATGCTTACCTCCAAGCAGGGCACTCTGGCTTATAGGCACACCAGTTACATAGGGCCGTCTTGTTGGTGGCGAATTCTTGAGTCTCACAGGAAACGTCTATTGCCTTCTTGGTATCTGTGATGTATGCAACAGTTTCCTCGAAATCATTTTCTGTGAAATCCTGGTCGAACTTGACTCCGTCCTTGAGGTACAGCAACTCTAATTTCTTAGTTTCGCCGACTTCAAGCTCGTTTATGAGCGCACCATAGATCTTCAGTTGCAGAAACTTGTCGTCACCATAGTAGGGATTAGGGGTCTTCCCCGTCTTGTAATCGCTGATGGTTATGCCCCCATCAACCACTGTGTAGCGGTCAATGAATCCCTTGAGAGTTACGCCATTCAGTTGACCATTGAGTTCGTATTCCAGCCCCACCGGTTCAATCTCGACAGGGCTTTCGACCTTCCAGAGATTCTCAACACACCAGACTGCCCGCCACTTGAATTGGCGGATGCGCTTCTCGCCGCGAACATAAGGGTCGATTCGTTCTTCCCAATTCCCCTCATTCCAAACTTCGGAAAAAAGAGGATTAATGAGTTCCTTGACCCTTTCTTCGGGATCGAACATATAGAACTGTTCGCAGAAGTCGTGAACCAAGTTGCCCAACAGCGTGGCTTCGCTGGGCTCATCGGGAAGCTTGTCAATCTTGCTGAACCGAAACTTCATGGGGCACTGATTGAACGTCCCCATAGAAGAAGGAGATAGGTGTGGTGGAGGTACTAGGAGATCACTCACTGACGGCCTTCCATAAATGCTGAGGTGCTTTGTGGCGTGATGGTCGTTCAGACAAGGTCGTTTCTGGTCTGCGACAAGTCGGACACACTACGGGTTCTATCAGACCCGCCTTTTCTGCGGCCTTCATCAAAGGCCCCAAAAGGCGGTTGTCCCGAAGGGTCACTCCTTCGGAATCCAGTCGATCTAGAACTGCGTCTGTCGTCCAATGAACATCAGAAGGGTACGTTGTAGCAACCCAGTGGATCGCCCATTTCGCTTTGGATTTCAGTTCGGGGTCTGCGCTGGATTCGACCTTACGCATTCCCATGTCACGAAGGACGGCTCCATCCTCAGACATCGTCTTCTTCGTCTTCGACAACTGTGGCGTTGAAGGACAATCGGACTGCCTCTTCGGCAAGGGCTGTTACGTCAGCGACAAACGTGTCGGTCATGGTGCCAATGTTTGGCTTGGGGCGTCCGCCGGAGTGCTTGACCCAAAACTCGTTGAGGCCGTCCTTCTGCTCTTCGGTAAGGCTCCCGGCCAGTGAGAGGAAGTTGTCCCATGCGCTTTTCACCTTTGGATCTGGTGCGTCCTCAAGTTGGAGAGCTATCTCGTCACGGGCAAGGTAGAGACCAACGCCGAGTGTCTGTGCAGCCTTCTTGAGGGCTTCGGAAGTCGCGCTCTTGTAGGAGTCACCCAGGTCCATGTTGCCTGTGTGTCTGGCACCACCGAAAGCTTCCCGGACGACGACGCTGCCTTCGATGATGGCGGAAAGCTGCACATGGACGATGATCCAATCATCAGTCTTGGTATCACGACCCTGACTCTTGATCGTGTAGTTCCAGTTCTCGACGCCCAGCACATTGCTGAGACGTGCGATGACCTCGTGGACTGGGATATAGGTAAGCTCCATCCCTCCCTTTTTGAGGATCGATTCGACCTCTTTGGGGAATGGTGCACTGAGCTTTTTTAGTATTTCTTCGCTCATTGGGCTTCGCCCTTTCTGACGATCACGCTCGTCTTTGGTTCAGATGGCTCGCAGTAGAGGTCGGCGGTAACACCAATCTCGTTCAACTTCCCGACCCTCCAATAAGAAGGTGCGAGATAGTCAAGCATTTGCATGGCCATTTCTTTGGGGGTGGAGATCACTTCACCGGTATCCATGTCAACTGATGACTGAACAATTCGGTCCATGACGACACCGGCAAGATCCTTGTGTTGCCAGCCCTTGCGGCTAGAGGCAATCTTTCGTTCGACCTGGGCCCCATCACGAAGCTCAATGATCGGATCTTCGATCATCAGGTTGCCAAGCAGGCCAACCAAACGGTCGTAAACGATGCCCATGTCGTTCTTGGCGAGATTGAACTCCAAGACGAGATCGGCGACTTCGGTTGCTTCACCCTCGATCAGATCGACTCGTTCGTCAAGCTGAGAAAGGAGAAGGCGGAGGGTCTTAATGTCCTCCAGGTTCATAGTAGATCTCCTGGATCTGGATTATGTTGACTGCCTAGACAACGATAGCGACTCGCTTACGCTGAGGCAACCCTAGCCCGGTTAAATTTGTGAAGGCTCCGGTGGCGGAGTCAACTTGATCATCGTGGGTACAGGCTTCCGGGAAAGCCGACAGTTCGTCTAACCAGTCTGTGAGCCATGGACCCCGTACAGCTCGCACGTTTCCGTTAGCCAATGCGGCTGCGAATGGTCGGGCACGGGTGACCTTGTCGCCAGTCGCCCTCATGCCCATAAAGTCGTGGCCCGGTAAAACGTAGCGGGCGTATTGATCGATAAGAGCTTTGCCCGAGGAGCCCGGTTCCTGCTCCATCCGGATCGCCACTGTCGGTCCGTCCTCATACGCCGTCTGGGAAATGAGATGTTCCACCTTGTCACTCTTCACCCTTACACGTTTTACGTCAAGAACGTAGGCAATGCCCTGGTCAAACATCATAAGAGTTCCGACTGTCCAGTCGGGATCAGGATTATTGGGAGCGGGTTCGGTCGCTGCCAAATCCCAAAATCGAACAGCGCGAGCCGTCGGGGACAACTGGGGAATTTCCTGTGAGTCGATAATGACAACGGACTCGCGGTCGAACAATGATCCCAGCGTTGTGGCCCACCAATCGCCTTCTTCGAGGCGTCTACGTTCTACTGGATCCAGAGCTTGGAGGGACTGTCGATAAGACTCGGAGTCGATGCCAGGGTTATCCGTCAGGAAGGAGGGGACAAAGATTCGGCCTGTTGTCTTCCCCTCGACAATGAAGCGTTGCCTCACCCAGTTTGGTGCAGGGTTCGATGCGCACCTCATCCGCAGGGGGACCTTGGACAATGGACCCGAGGCCGGACGACGCAAACGTGAGAAGAGATACCGGTAGTCGGCTTCTCGAATTTCGGTAACCTCGTCCATGCCGATGAATTGGAATTCCGCTCCCTTGTACCGCAGATAGTCCTGACTGTTATTTAGGTAGCCAAATGAAATTCTGGCTCCAGATGGAAAGGTCGCCGTGTAGGTGTTGGAGTTCCACTTCACATCTTCCTGTGGCCCTGTCCACAGCTGGAAACGATCCATGATCGCTCCCGGCAGGGCAAGGTCGGCGTAAGTTCGACGGAAGAGGATGGCGGAGTATTGCGGCACCTCAATATATTGAAGTGCAGCCATCAGGAGGGCGGAACTCTTACCTCCACCAGCAGCTCCCCCAAATAATGCCTCCAGGGCATAGGTGCGCAGAAAAACCCTTTGGGTAATGGAGGGCTCCTCGGGACAATAGGGGGCGTCCTTCGGCGTCAGATAATCTAGTACCTTATTCCAGTCCGTCGACACTCGGTCACCCCGCTATCGTCTATTCTAGAATAGGCTACAAACAACAACCCGTCGGGCACTATTCTGAGAGGTCATATGGATATTTGGACCAGATTGAGAGACGTGTCTCGACGAGAGATCCTAGCTAACGGGCTAATGGTATCATTTATCATACTTACAAGCATCGGTGCAGCGATGGTCTACCTTCCGCTGGGCCTTATAGTTGGAGGTCTAGCTTGTGGCGTATTCGGGTTTCTACTGGGTCTTGAGTAACGATGGCTTGGAACTCTACTAATAACAAATCCCTGGATCCTGGGCAACAGAAGACCGCTATTGGACCCGGCGCGCCCATTGCCACGAACCCGTCTATAGCGGGCAAGCCGTACTTCGATCCGTGGGATATCGAGCGTGCATACAGGGAGGGCATGCAGAAGGTCACTTGGGTGGCTCGCTGTGTGGATGCCATCAGCGGAAACCAAGCTCGACTCCCTGTCATCCTCAGGGAGGGAAACGCTCCGGATGGCAAAATTGTTACGAGTAGTTCTGTTCAGGCACAAAGCACTCTCTTAGACGTACTCAATACCAAATCGAATATCGGTGAAAACTCATTCATATTCAGATACAGGCTCTCCTCACAGCTCCTTATGAGCAGTCGGGGTGCCTTCATTGAGAAAGTCCGTTCTCGTGATGGCCGAATCATCGGCCTGAACCTTCTCCCACCACAACACACAGCACCGATTCCGGATCCCAAGAAATTCGTATCCGGCTTTGAAGTAAGCATGCCGACCGGCAAAAAGGTAATCCTCAAGCCGCATGATGTCGTATGGGTACGACGCCCACATCCGATCGATCCCTACCTCTCTATGACGCCAATGGAGTCCGCCGGTGTCGCTATCGAAATCGAAAACCTGGCAAAACTGTACAACCGCAACTTCCTACTCAACGACGGACGGCCAGGTGGCCTGCTAGTTCTTAGAGGCGAAATTGACGACGACGACAAGAATGAACTAAGAAGCCGGTTCCGTGGAAACTTGGGACGAGTTGGATCCACCACAGTGGTTGCTGCTGATGATGGAGTCGACTTTGTCGATACGTCATCCAACCCTCGTGATGCCGCGTACATTCAAATGCGGACAATCACCAAGGAAGAAATCTTTGCTGCCTTCGGAGTTCCTGAGACTGTTATTGGCAACGCCTCTGGCCGAACATTCAGTAACGCATCTGAGGAAATCCGCGTATTCTGGATGGAAACAATGTTGCCCCATCTGGAGCCGATTGCTCGTGCTCTTGATGAATTAGATCCTATTCATTACGTCGATTTTGATACCACAACTGTTCCCAACCTCATTATTTACAAGCAGGAACGTGACCGCTACTTGATGGACGAACTCCAACAGGGTCTCATCAGTGTCAATGAATATCGTGAACTGACTGGCAAAGATACAGTAAAATCTGATCTTGCAGATTCACTCTTAATGAATCCCAATCTGACACCCATCGCAAATACGGAGAAGGAAATGGAGCAGCCCAGTGCGATGGTGGGCGGGCAGCCGGGCATGATGCAACCACAGCCCGGTATGCCAATGCCCGGGGGTGAAGTGCCCCCGGGCGCGCCCCCCGGCGAGCAACCCCTCGATCCAAACACGATGCAGGGAGCAATGGCTGCCGAGCAGGGTGCACCTCAAGGGAATGGTCAACAGCCCGCTGGAGCAGATATGGGGCAGATGACCGGTGAGCCATACGACTATGAAACTAAAGAAAACTCGCCAGAGGAATTGGGCGATGATTACGAACGGTGGACCGGCATTCTGGACCGCAGTCTTGAGCGACTTTTTGAACGTCAACAGCGTGTCATTTTGGAAAAAGCAGCAGGCAAGAAAGCTCGAACTTTATTGACTCAAGGTTCTCTGGAAATAGGGAATGTCATGACCATCGGAACTTGGGATCGACAAATGGACGAGGATATTCGTCCTGTGTTGAATTCGATCATCAAAGATTCACAAGAATCTCAGACTACGAAATCAGCCGACTATGCCCCCCCCACCGGAGAAGACATACAAGTCCAGCTGAATGCCCAGATGGATCGAATCAAGTCGATCAATTTGGACACTCAGTATGAAATCAATCAAAAGGTGATTGCTTCGATGGCTCTCCAGGATGAAGACCGTCGTCATTCCGTTCTCAAGCAAGAACTGATCAGCTTCTTTGCCAGTTTACTTGCCAAGACACCAGGGCTCGTATCGGAAAATGAAGCTCGGCGAGCTTGGAAGTTCCCAATCAGTTAGTTTCCGTAAAATCTCTTCCTGTAGTTTACGGAAACCTAGGATGTTGTACCTGTTACTTACACGTTAGACGCTTCCCGTCGTTTATCATTAGTGACGGAGGTGCCCTATGTCCAATGATCTTCTTGCAAATGTCCAGTTTAAGGCCCGTTCTGGTGCCCAAGTTACCGTTGATAAAGCGGAGGGTATCGTCGAGTGTTTCGTCGCTGGCATAGGCAACAAAGACAGCGTCGGAGACATCGTTCTACCTGGAGCTTTCACCGAAAGCCTAAAGCGCCGTAAGCCACGAGTTGTTTGGGGACACAGCTGGAACGATCCCATTGGGAAGGTTCTAGAGATCTACGAGGTCCCCAACTCGGACCCCCGACTCCCGCAGAAAATGAAAAGTGCCGGAATCGGCGGCTTGTTCGCAAAAGTTCAGTTCAATCTGGGTGCAGAAAAGGGACGAGAGGCATTTGCCAACGTCGCCTTCTTCGGAGAAGAGCAGGAATGGTCGATTGGCTACAAGACCCTTCAAGCCAATTTTGACCCGGTGCAACAGGCCAACATGCTCAAAGAGGTTGAACTCTATGAGGTAAGCCCTGTTCTGCATGGCGCCAACCAGTTGACAGGCACAATTTCCGTCAAAGACGGAGAGGCAGCTGCGTGTGGCACAAATGGTTGCGACTGCAGCGTCAAATCGACAGCCATCGAACCAGAAGCCCCAGAAGGCATTGTTTTCGAAAAGGGTTCCATGATGGGCCGAATGCCCATGGTGATGATTCCTCTTCCCATACCTAGCCCAGGAGGCAATTCCGTCGATGCGTCCAACAGGGACATCTGGTCTCGCGGAGAAGCAGGCCCGATCGATTTAGAAGATCGCCGCAAACTAGCCACAGAAATCCACGGGCGGACCAAGGTGCCGATCAAGATTGTTGAAGCCACTGAGAACATGGTCGTGTTCCTAAGGAAGATGGTGGACGGCACTGAGCGGATGTACCGAATGCCTTACCACAAGACGGATTCCGGGCAGTACATGTTTGGGAAACCGGCACGAGTCAAACCTCAGACGGTTTATGCACCAGATAACACACCCAACCCGATGGGTCATATTCACCACAAACCGAATTCGGGTCCACTTCTAGCGAAGGATCCGAACGGCGAAGAATTCAAGGATGGGGCTCCAATGCTTATTCCTTGTGCCGTTGAAAATATCCTCGAAACTAAAGATGCGCTGAGTCCAATTCTTGAGTACTACGAAGCAACTGTCACTCCTAGTTCGGGTGGGTTGATCATTACTGACTACAAACCGGAGTTTCGTGAAGCAGCCAATACGGCCCTTAAGGCCCTAGGAGGAAAACTGGGGCGAGGTGGTGGCCTGGGAAAAGGCCGTAGGGCCGGGAGGGCCCTCGCCGCAAGGTTCGATCCGAGGGCGTGGGATGGTGATAATGACGGGCTAGTCCAAGAGGGCACCCCATTCGAACGTCCTTCCATCCCTGGGATCAATACCAACCTCCCCGGTCAGCCTCATACGAGGCAAAAGCCGAAAGAGTCCCCAGACGATCATCGCAGCAGCCCTCAGCGAGGTATGCGTTCTACCGCAGATGAACGTGTCAGGCCCGGAGCAAATGCCCGTCGTGCCGATCAAGATTCCGCTGTTGATATGGACGAGATCCTGGACCGCGAAGACGAACGCACGCCTGATGGTCTACTTGACCCAACGTATCGCCGTCGTTTAGGTGCAACCCCTATGACACCGAGCGGTATGCGCTCCCGTCGCGATTCCGAGAGCGACTCTGTCCACCACTTCACCAAGCCGTTGGCCCAGTCACAGAGGGACACTCTTCTCGATGCCGACTACGACGGTCTGCTAGAGCACTTTGCAGATCGAGTGGAGTTGCGAGCCGAAATATGGGACAGCGACGCAGTTGCAGGCACCATCCTTGAAGATGAAGATGAAGGAAACATCACTGCCAGTGATGTCCTTGAACACATCATCGGAACTCGCATCGAAACCGCCGAAACCGCCATAGAAGAGGGCGAAGCCGGTGCCCGAAATCATCTGCGCCAACTGAAACGGCTGAGGGAAGTGGTGGGTGACGGCATGCGCCCACAGCGCGCCGGGGGCGTGCGTTCTCAACGAGACGCGGACCAGAGGGAGTCTGGAAAGGAGTTTGAGGGCGTATCCACCGAAGATCTCCAACGGGAACAAGAATTCATCCGAAGTCTCAGGGTGGGTGGCATCAACTTGGCTGGTTATACGTCAGGTCAGTATTATGCGCCACAAGTCCCTGAGGATGTAGAGACGATGGAGGAGATCTATGGGTCACCATGGGGATTAAGCAACATGACTGCTCGTCTCAAATTGATTGAAGAAGAACTAGAACTTCGAGGCTGGGACGACATCTTCCAGGATGAGGGCATCCGGCGCGAAGAAATCCGTGACATGTCGCTCAGGGATTTGCGAAGTTCCGATATCCACCCAGATGTCTATGAATTTGTCGAAAATACGTTCTCCGGCTGGCCAGAGGATGACCCGATTTGGGATATGACGATGGGGGAAATCGCCAAACTTGACCAACCGAGCGGCAACCTTCATTTCGCAGACCACGACATAGAGAGGATGATTGTCTCCGAAATGAAGTACCGGGCCGGTACTCCGGGCTCATCATCGCAGGGTGGTCGCGGCTTCGATCCTGGTAACCCTGATGCAGGACGCAGAGGAGGCGTGCGTTCTAGTCGGGGTGATGGTATTCCTGACGATTTGGGCGATGACGACGACTATTCGGATTGGCTGGCCAGAAACCATGAGATGACCGACGAAACGCTTGACGAGATGGCCAGGTACTACGACGATCCCCCCAACTCGGGGATGAGAAGTATGGCTTCCGGAGACCGTCGCAAGCGAATCGGAGAGCTAAACGAAAAGCTCCAAGTACTCGATGAGGAGATCAGCAGAGCAGGTCGATTTGAAGATCCCGACTACAAGCGCATGGTCGATACCGAAAACCGTCTCACTACCGAAATCTCAGCCCTACGCAGATCAGAAACTCTTTTCGACCTGGAGTCAGGTTCTCGGAGCAGAATCGCAGCAAAGAAAACTCTCGAATTGAATCTCACTGAAGATGAGATTGGATCCCTACGAAACCACATCCAAGAAATGGTCAAGGGCAACACGGATAAGAAAGTGAATGGCGCCCTTGCCTCCTACGACACCCTTCTATCCAGTGCCAAGAACGGAAAGATCAAAGTTCCTGTCGAGGTATACGACAACATCATTGACAATTGGGATAAGGCAACCGGAGGCAAGAAAATCCACCCAAAGACGGGTCGTGACATTCTCGAATTCGCCGCTATGAGCGACGACAGCAAATTCACTTCAACATCGGTGGGGCGCGGCGATAATCACTATTCCGGGTTTGGGAAGCAGCGCGTCAACAACGGTGCACCGCCAGAAATTACTCCTCGTATGCAGAAAGAAATGCTGGGGGGCATGCGTCTTCGACGTGATACTGGACAAGGCGCTGGCGACACCCAAGCACGGTTGCAGGACATGTCTCAAATTGACATGAATGATGTTCTTGATGACGAACGGAGTAAATCGACTCCTGGAGTTCGCGGCCATCTTTCGTTTGTAGGCGGACACGGCCTCATGGCCAACGCCATGCGGGAGGATGGGCACGGTTCTCCTAGACAATGGCAGATGGTTAGAGGGCATCATGGGATGCGTTCTAGCGTTGGCGATCAGGGACCTGTCAAGCCGTCTTCCCTGCCTGGAGCAAAGAAAAAGGGCGGTCGACAAGTCGGCGACAAGATGCCAGAGAAAAGGTTACAGGGCAAGAAGTTCGATGAGGTAAAGCCTTCTAACTGGAAAGAAATGACCGACGAGGAACAGTGGGATTTTATTTCATCTTTGCGTTCTTGGAGTAAAGATAGGCCCGACGGAATACGACAGGTCGATTTGGACAGAGTTAGTAAAGAGCTAGCCAAGAAAATCGAATTAAGAGAACGTCGTGAAAAGCGTCGCGAAGGAAAGTTTGAAACTATTGCGGAACGTCGGGCACGACGCTTAGAGCAGGGCGTCAGTCTGCCAGAACCAAAAGAAACTCCATCAAAAGAACCACAGCCGCAAACACCGCAGGGCGCAGCACGGGAGCGACGCGAGACGTTGGAGGCCATGGACAACATCTTCGCCAGGGCCCACTCGCGCGCTCAAAAGGCGAGTGATGACGATGAACTGGGTAGCGAGCATCTTGATTTCTGGGGAAAGACAATGGACATTCTCAGTGATTCTGATGATTTGACTTATTCACAGATCGAAGCTCTTGACGCACTGTTCGAGGAGTACCTCGGTGTGGAGTTTGAGAACATGTCCGCACCTGAAAGTGCTAGTCGACGGACTGCTCTTGCCCAAAAAGGAAACATAGAAACTCTTTTGGAGAAGTATCGCGGAAATAGGGATATCCAGCAAGGTGACTCATCGATCTCCGAACGTCTTGGTGGGGCCGATGAGATTGTCGATCAGACAGAAGTTGGCGATGCCGTCGGCGTAGTGGGTATGCGTTCAATGGTGAGCCGAAACAGCGCACTGTTTTCTCCCGCCTCGCCTGTTACGCAATACGTCCAAGCTCGTCGGCCCACCGGTATGCGCGCAACCCGTGAAGGGCGGACTCAGGTCAATGGTGAAGCCACCTTCTTCAAGAAGGTCGGAGATTCGCTACCCAGAGAAATTAGCGAAGCCCGCAAGGACGACAACAGAACAACTGTAAAAGCCTTAGAGCTTTTGCAACAAATCTTGAAACGCCAGGAATCCGGAAAAGTCGGGGACAAGCGGAGCAACGCTGGAACGCTTACCGTGACCCAAGCAGAGGTAGATCAGATTTTGGAAGGCTTGATGGATGTTGTCGACCGGCAGGTTGCCACTGATGGCTCAAGAACCAAAATGTTTGTTGAGTTGTTAGAACTGCTTTCTGAAGCGGCGATGTCCACGTTCATAATGGAAACAACTGAAGAAATCCATGCCCGAACGCAACGACGCAGAAACTCGCGTGGCGATCAGGTTTCGATTCCCTTGAACCCATCATGAACAAGGGGCAAGCGGTAAGATACAATGTCTAACAGCGGTCTCCGAGGCAAACAGTCGAAGTACCAATGCATGTTGAGCGGTGAAAAAGCCGCGAAGCCATGTGTTGGCTGCGTCAACCCTGAGGGGTGTATGTCTAGGGCCATGCAATACAAGGAGCCTCAATCCATGGACCTAGCCGAAGACAATGTAGTAAAGATCGATAGCTCTGGTTCAGTTGCTGCGTGTGCCAAGGACTACAGTACAGGTGATTGCGAGTATACTGCAGGTAGCAAGGTATGCGGCAAGTGCGGTGCCTTGGCGGTCGAGCTGAAAGAGAGTCCAATGGAACAGACCATCGTTACGGATGAAACCCTGGACGACGAGGACGCCGTGCTAATTAAAGCACTCGAAGAAAAGGCCACCGTCATGG
>Ga0315328_10000376_pt1 | contig 19154 bp, 28 predicted proteins | sample M120032315metaG_FD_203462 | JGI IMG/M metagenome (GOLD analysis project Ga0315328, IMG submission 203462) | Ammonia-oxidizing marine archaeal communities from Monterey Bay, California, United States - M1 200m 32315 | ecosystem: Environmental > Aquatic > Marine > Intertidal zone | place: USA... | reverse complement strand
TCCATATTTTCAAGAGCGTCATTGGTGAAACACCAATCAGTCCTCATCCGACCCCACGCCTCACGCTGCACTTTGTAGCACCCGTTCTTCGTGGATTGCTCATCCCAATTATTAGCCTTGGCTTCCGCCATGAGTTCAGTCATCTTCTGCTTACTCAGCCAACCTTTGATAAGGAGAGTATGTGGATTATTACGATTGCCTTTCAACTCACTCCATACATAGATGTCGTGTTTTGGCTCTTGAGTCCAATTAGCATAATGGGTAGTCGTTTTTATATCAACGGTAGTAGGAACATCACTATCCGTGTGCAAGTGAAAGTCGGGTTCAGTCCAACCACGCTTAACGAAAGTTACTGCCTCAAAGTTTAGCGTAGGGAAGCCCTCAAGCCATCCTTCCATCAACTTCTCCCCAAGTGGGCCTTTCCAATTCCCACTCCAATTTCCTTTATTGTGGGTCTTTTGAGCATCAAACTCTTTCACTTCGTTTTTGGCCTCTATGACTTGTTCGGGTCTAACTTCTATCTCAATCATTTCTCCACCTATCATCTCTTGCTCACAGGACCGCCGGAAGATTGGGCTTTAGACTCACCAATGCGGTGGACGGTTACACCCTCCATGTCGGGCATATATCTCCAAGGGTCAATAATAATTGAGCCATCGGGGTATTTATATTCGGTGAAATCTCCATGCTTGGTGGAGATGAAGAACACATGAGGTTCCGCTGGGCATTCAACTTCGTGAGGGTGAGTTTGCTGTGTATGGGGGTCATGCAAGGGAACATCAACACCCCATCGTTCTTCAATGATATTCTTCATCAAAATAGCCGGACTTCCTACTGTGAGGTTTGTTTGTTCTTTGAATGCTTCTCCGAGCATAAACGGTGGTAATCCCGATTCTTCCGAAGTTTTCATCAAGAGTTCGGCTAACCATTCAGTTTGCATCTCCCTACCTTCCATCAAAGTTTCAAAGAAGTCAAAAGATAAGTCATGTTCTTTGGCCAACCAAGACATAGCGATATTATCACGAGGATGGCAACCGCCTCCGTCACCCATGCCTCCTCTCAAATACTTAGGGCTGATGAGTCTATCAGTTGCTAAACTCAAACAATCAATAACCGAATCCACATCCACGCCGGTCTTTTCACAAACTTCCATCATAGTGTTTGCATAAACAATCTTCATTCCAATGTAAGTATTGTATGCAACCTTAATCAATTCTGCATTCTTGATACTCGTTCGGAAGAACGGAGCATCATGCACGGTGGAATACAATTCTTGTAACATTTCCGCTGCCCCTTCATCTTCGGTTCCGAATAGAATCATCTCGGGATTTCGGAAATCGTAAAGTGTGGTTCCCATTGCGATAAAGTATGGGTTGTAACAAAGGCGGAACTTAGGATTCAAGACCCCTAAGATTTCATTCTCAATGGTGCCGGGAAGGACAGTTGAAATTATAACCACGATAGGAAAACGGTCCAAACTTTCCATTTGAGCGTTCAAATCGGTGATACCGGCTTTGAGCCAAGCATAGTCAAAGTCTGCCCTTTCGTCAGTCAGTCGTGTAGTCCCTTCAAAGCGAGGGTCGTGAGGTGTTTGGATAGGAACAAAGATAATATCACAGTTTGCTACTAAGTCTTGAGCATCATAGCACAAGGCCATAGTGTTCTTATCCAAAAGTTCTTGGGAACCTTCTTCTCGGTAAGGCAAAACTTTGTTGGCGATATTCTTCATTGTTTCTTGGCTAATATCGTAACCAAATACTTGGTGTCCGGCATCATCAAGGGCTAAAGCACAAGGGAGTCCGAGTTTCCCAAGTCCTAAGAATCCTAACTTCATGGAAGTCATATCTTGGGAGTAGGCGGGGTTATACTTAATGGTTCTGTCGCCAATGATTGAGTAACTATCTGTGCGGCTGCACCCCTTATGGCTTCTTGGTCTGCAAGTTCCTTAACTCCCATTTCAGCGGTCGCGTGTATCTCGGAAGCACCTTGGCGGTTAGGGTGATATTCGCATTTGTGGTGTAGCATCACACGACTTCTTTTCCGAATACACTTACCCTCTAAACTCAAGCACCCAACATTGACTAAGTAAGCATCATTGAGCGGCGATTCTGAAAAGTGTCCCATTGCTTCATATCCCTTGCGTGTGAGAATTGGAAATGAAAGATTGGAAATGTGTCGTTCATAGAGGTCCTTGTCTGAAGGGAAATACACTTCCGTAGGAAATAATAAGAAAATATGAGGTCCCATGTCTTCAAAGTCCTCTTTGAGAATCATATCCCAATCCTCCATTTGATGGTGGCCATTGCGTTCTTTCCAACCACCCCTAACCGGTAAAATCTCTAAATCATCATTCCACAGGAACAAAAGTTTGCCACGAGAAATTGCGGCCAACTCATTGTAATAGTGATGTAAGCCTTCATAACCATAACGAGGCCCAATTACAATCTTTACTTCTCCCCTTGTTCCTTCAAACATTTCCATAACTTTGGAGAGTATGTCTAAGTAAGTAGGGTCGTCTTCGTCAAAACGAATCAAGATTTCATAGTCTATGGTATTGCTGGCATTCTCTTTGATACTGAGCAAACTCGTAATAGTTGTTTCGGGTCCTTCCCGTATGGGGGCTAAAAATGAAACTAAGCACTCACTCATACAAATTACACCAACCCGTTCTTCCTTAATGCTTCTCGGTCTGCTTGTATATGCTGTTGAATGGGGGCTTCAAAGTGCTGACTCAACAAAGGTTTGGCTACTTCGGAGTTCGTGGCATGAGTATTGTCGTGATGTATCACCACGCGGCTAAGGTAACTGCGGTTATGACTAAACCCTGCGAATCTTCCCATAACATCATGCAAATACTTGTCGTTGAGGGGTGATTGTGAAAAGTGACCCATTGCTTCATACGCCTTCCGGTGGATGATAGGAAAGCCTCCGGAAAGTAAGTGAAAAGGATGCCCCGCTCCGTTACGACCAAGTGGTTTGCTCCAACATACTTCTTGCGGAATCCACATCAAATATGGATTTTCCCCACCTTCTGCCAATTCTTGTGCTAAGTAAAAATCCCACATAGGGGTGAGCATAAGGACATCATCATTCCACAGGGCTAAAAGTTTGCCCGTGGATATGGCGGCAAGGTCATTGTAATACTCGTGAAGACGATGGTAACCCCTATGACGGGACACAATCTCTTTCAACTCCCATGCTCCGGGTTTGGTGTCCGCTTGAAGTAAATCTCGGAGTGCCGGAAGCAAAGCCAGCGTTTCGGAATCGTCCTCATCAATTCCTAACAAGATTTCACATCGGAGTCCCCCTGTGCTATATGATACGAGCGTATCCACGGCATTTTTCAGCAATTCCGGATTGCCCCGAGTGGGTAATAAGAATGAAACTAAGGGCCTTTCCATTACATCACTCCCTCCGGAATAAATAGTCTGCATCTATTCCGAGGTCGGAGGAGGCAAACTTTTCATCTATTAACTCAAATCCCAAACTTTGGATGAGGGCAATGCTGTCTGCTGCCAGCAATGCTCCTTCATTGTAGTTGATATGTTGAAGTTCCACAATCAACCACTCCACACTTTCTAAAACTTTGGGACTTCCTTTCAAAATATCGCATTCCGCTCCCTGCACATCTAACTTCATCAACTGAGGGTGTGGCCAGCCCTTGTCTGCAACTACTTTATCCAAGGTTTCTGTATTCAAGACCCTAAAGATGTCTGAAGAATAGGCCCCGGTATTTTCTTTGTAATATGAATTGCCTCCAATGTTTTGTTCATTGTAGTAATAGTTACGCTCGGTATCGTCTGTATCACTAAGAAGACCGATGTGATAATCTTCCCAACCGTAATGGTTGTAAAACGGAGCCATGTCTTCATTTGCCTCAAATAGAAATGTGCGGGCCTCGGGCCACACATCCTCCATAGCGACCTTCCAATGACCTACGGCACTTCCAATATCATAAATGACGGTAGGTGTGAAACCTTCTCCCCTCAATTGGTGCATCCGTGCAATGTGGTCTTTGGGGATTCCGAAATGTTCGGGATTCTCCTTAATATCCACATACTTGTCCCAAAAGGGCAAGTCTTCCTTGGTTTTGACCATGGATGGAAAACAGCGTGTTGCTACTTAACGCTTCCCACCAAAATATGGAACTCCGTGACCCTCGGCAAGTAAGGTTTGGGTCAAATCTTTGGTTTCATCTTCGTCCGCCTTGAAGTTCACAACTGTAACTTCCCCTAAACATCTTCCAAACTTTCCGACTCCGTGCGATTTGAGGACGAGTCTATCTGCGCCGGACAGTAACTCTCTTACTCTTTCGGTAGCGGCTTTGCCCCTAACTTTTTCTTCGGCATCCCTTGTCCGGACTTCGGGTGTGTTGATACCGAACAGTCTGATACGAACATTGTGATGGACTTTGAATCCTAAATCCACTTGTGCATCTATGGTATCGCCGTCTATTATCCTGATAACTTTCATCTCGTATTCATACATGACTCTATATGATTGACTAAACGACTACTTAATCTTTAAGTGTGGTCTGAATAAGTTGATTGCACGGAAGTATGGGGTGTATTTGGCAATTCTCACACCACCATGTTGTTCTCTTGTCCGGAGTTTTTTCACGAGTCACTCGGGTTCCGCAACTACAAACCTTGCGGCGATATACCTTGAACTTGTATTGTTTGGTCCCGAGGGAGCCATCCGGCATCTTATAATCTCTAAAACTTGCTCCTTTGGCGGCATAGGCCGCACAAATGTGCCAGCGAGCCACCGTATAAAGATTCCATAAGTCATCATCCGTCAAATGTTCAATCTTACAACGCGGTGAAAGTTTGCACTCATGGAGGATTTCGGCCTTGAGGTAATTGCCGATACCGGCGAATACTTTTTGATTCATCAAGACTTTGGTGATGTTGTGTTTATTCTTCTTGCGGAAGATTTGGATAGCATCGTATCTTTCGTCAGAACCAAAACTCGGTAGCCCTTCCAACAGGTCCGGCCCCAATTCTTTGTCTAACTTCTTATCAAGGGCTTCAAGACCTACTTCGCCCTCGTGGATGATAAATGTTCCAAAACAACGGGCATCTTTGTAATGAATGGATTTGGTTCCGTTTGGTTGCTGCAAGACAAAAGTTAGCCTGTGATGTTTGCTGGGCTTTCTTGTCCTCCATCCACCACTCATCCCTAAAGTTTGAAAGATGACGAATGGGTTATCATCTTGGTCCACTATCCAATAGATAAACTTTCCTTTACAATTGACTCTAATTGGAAGGGGCTTCTTGGCCAAAGAGGTCAAGAGATTTTGAGCGGCTCCACGAAATTGTGAGCCGCCTAATGAATAACGAGAGTCTATTCCGTCAATGGATACTAAGAGGGCATCCTTAGTATGGTTCTCTAAGTGGTCCGTAATGCGGCGCACTTCGGGTCCTTCGGGCATGATTTATGACTGTGCGATTACCCTATTAAATGTATTCAATAGCGGTTTGCACAATGTAATAGTCTTCCATCCCACCCGAAAGGGTGTGGTCACTTCCGACTGATTGAATCCTCAAGGTGAAGCCATCACCTGTAATGTTGGAGGCGGTGAAAGTCAGATTGAAGAAGGCAGTTTCGGGTGAGGTATATTCCTCACTCACGAGAACATCCCCATCACGCTCTAATGTGATATTCACATATCCGGCTTCGCCGAATAGAGGCTGTTCAAAACGACATTGAATATCCCAAGTCGTCGTCATGGTGCTATTCACCGTCATGTTGTATTCCCATGTGGCGGCATGACCCATAGCCATTGCATTCTCAAACTCATAGGTTTCATTGAAATAAGTCCATTGAGGTGTCGGTTCTTCAATTACAATCTCGGGTTCATCATCACCGATGAGATTACCAACGCATCCGGTTAGCATAACTGCTACGAGAAACAAAGATAGGGCTTTGGCGGTCAGGGTCATGGGTCAAAGACCCATCAAGCACCTATTTAAGTGTTTGGTTAATTTCAGTTGGCTGGGCGGCTGACCAAGAAGTATCTCTTGTAGCGTTGGCCGGTCAAGTCGGTCTTCCATACTGCGCTGAAATGCCAACCCTTTTCTTTCAGGTCGGCTATTCGGCGTGGTAGCGCACGGATGCGATAAACCGCTTGGGCCTCAACATTAGAGATAGAATCCTCGTGTTCAAAGTGCTTCACTAATTGTTCTATCTGCGTAGGCATAATTGACGAGTAATGAATTACCTACTTAAGCCTTCGTAGGAAGGCGGGTCAAGGACTCCGCAACCACACCCTTTTCAGGACGGGTAATTGAACCGTTTTGGTCTTGTGCATAGGCTTTATCAATGAGTCCTTGAACAAGACGGCGAGAGATGGGATGAGAACCGCCAACAGACCATGTGCAATCCTTGAGAGGGCGATAGCCTCGGAATTGTTTGCCCTGCTTCCAATCATAGATTGTGCAAACCACACCATCAATAGAGATAGTCCAATGCTTCCGGATTTTGTAATCGCCGGACTCATAACCGTCATCGGGCTTTCCAAATATCTGTTTGAGCATTCGGTAATTCACATTAAGGTCGCCTTGGCCGTGTGTTCCGATACAAGCCTCATACGGTAAATTGGTGATAATCCCTTCTTCCGTCACCCATGTTTTCTCGCTAAGGGCTTGTTGAATTGATTGAGGGTGCCTTGCCTTCTTATCTCCGAACATAGCCCATACCATCGTTTTCATCTCCATATTTTCGGTTTTTTCAAGGGTCGTGGGGTGAGGCGGTGGAGGGTAAATGAAAACCCATGCCGGACCTCGTGGGAGGAAGTTGCGATTATCAGACAGAAAATTAAACTGATTTCACGCGCCACCGTTTCCCCGGCAATTTACGGTAGTCGCTTCACCCTAATAAGTCTTTTGGCTTAATACCTGCGTTGAGGTTGTCTGCGCTCCATTTTATCAGCAACCGTCTTCACAAATGCAAGCATGGCGGCTTCATCAGGAAAGTCATGTGAGTCGGTATGGCCTTTGGTGAAGATGATGTTCTTCTCATCCTTGACTCCGAGGCCAATTGGAAAGAAGGTGTATGTTCCGTCTGCCGTGTATGCAACGATGAAAACCTTGACTTTCTTGGTATCCAAGTTTCGGAGTTGCTTGAGTGCAAACCATTGCGCCCAAGGCATAGTAAGAGTCACCCAATGATTGGAAACCTGCTTGCCTTCTAAGAACAGAAACTTGCCGTTTCTTTCATACATCAAGTCCACATCGGTGCAACCCCGAAGCGTCTTACTGAACTTCTGAAAATGCTTCATGGAGGCTTCAAAACCCTCTTGGGAGTTGATGATGCGCTCGTCGTAGGAGGTTCCCATAATCCACTCATACCGCCCTGAGATACTTAAACTTTTGGGAATGTCGTTTGAACGGGGCGTTGGTTGAATTGGCAAACAATGTGGCCAAGAGGCTTTTCCCGATAAGCAGGGGCGATACGATATAATCCCGGTTTGCGCTCCACTACACCCCGGCTGACCCACCTTCTCATCACTCCGGCTACGGTGTTAGAGTTGGCTATGTAATTGAATTGGCACAATTTCTTGGCAATCAAGTCGGGTGAAAGCCAGCCCTCATTAACTTGGTTTTCCCACCCAAGCGTTCTCAGGATACGAAGGAGTTGATAATCCCGCATAGCCTTCTTCTTGGAAGTCTTAACGGCGTTAGCACACTTGATAGTGCAAAATACTTGGTTGTTGTGGTCACATTGGCTGGCTAAATTGAAAGACTCTCCGCACTTATCACAATCAACCGCTATTTTGGGCCACCAATTGAAACCTTCATACTGCCTTTTACCGTATTTCTCGGCTCCGTTAATCTTTTCTAAGCCTCTATCGTGGAATAGACGGCAATACCGGCTGCAAAACTTAGGTTCTAAGGCTCCTGATACACTACTTCTCATACCTGAGTCGTAGCCATCAATGTCCCGTGTGCAGACAGGACACGGTTGGCAGGGTTCCGACATAAGCGGGAATGGGACTTTCAAGTATTTATATCCTTTGGTGGATTAGGGCAGTTGCCATATACTCCCTTGGTCTATCATCTCGTGAATATCTGCCATTTTGCAGGTGTAGGCATTGTAACTTCCATTTACTACTGCTAACTCATAGGTCAATTCCGATACCAGCATAGCGACATTGTAATCTGTGGTATTATCCACCCACACATTGACCCTCAATCCATAGTCTTGACCATTGATTGGTTCATCAAACGCAACTTTCTCATACACCGTTCCGTTCAAATAAGCACAATCATACGGGATTTGGCCGTGCCAAATGGGTGAGTCCTCAATCTTCATAGCCAAATCTGAGTTTGTAGCCATCAGCACAACAAAAATCATGAATAGTGGTATCGCTATATCTCGTGCGCCGTCCGCGTGGTCATCCACACTAATATGTTGTCTTCACAACTACTTAAAACCGCTTTACTGCGGACTTGTTTAGTGAATGAAACGGTCATCATCTTCGGTGAGAACATGATTTTCATACCACATATAGCCGGGAACCATCCAAAGTGTGCAAAGGATTTGGAGAGGCCAACCGAGAGTCATATAATCTGCTTTCCAATCATCAGAAATCAACATCATGTATAGAATAACAATGGGTTGGAGAATAACCAGCCCGAAAAAGGGCCTAATTAAATCATGGAGGGTGCGGCGGGCGAACATCAAGGTTGCTGACGGACTTCAACCACTTAAGGGTTTGCCTCATCATCTCCTACTAACTCTTTGAGTTGTTTATCCACCACGGCTTCTTTTTCTTCTCGTTGCTTCTTGGCTTCCGCTGCACGAAACTCCTTGATGAACTTCCTGAAATCATCTTCAATCTTCGTCAAACGCTATCACCCGCATTTCTCGGTTTTGAATGTTATAGACAGAAAGAAATCCCTTTTTGGGTTTGTAACCCAACATCTTCATGAAACCGGTTTCATTTTGGAAAGTTGAGGACACTATGAGAGGAACTCCACGATACCATTCACATTGGTGAGCATGAGTGTGGCCGGTTACAAAGAGGTCGGGGACACTCTCAATTACCATTTGGTCTTCTTCCTCGGGCGAGAGTGCGTTGCGCTCACCCCACATTGGAGCGAGGTGTCTTTTCTTCAACATTTCTTTCATGGCTTCGGCGGGCTTTTGATAGGTCACATGAGCCATTCTCGGAACCATGTCGTCAATTCCCTTTCCATGATATGTGAGAACATCAATTCCGGAGAGGTTAATGCGTCCCGGATTGCCTGTGTGAATTGTGGAATTGAATCGTTGCCTAATCAAAGGTTCCAACATGGGTTGAGGTTCTGCGGGGCGAACCGCATCGTGGTTTCCGGGACTGAGAATACAAGTAATGTGGTCGGGCAACATATCAAGTTTCCTTGCGAAATACTCGTATTGCTTATACACATCAGTCATGGCGAGATTCTTTTCTTGTCCGGGATATACGCCGATGCCATCCACAGCATCTCCGGCAATTACGAGATATTTGATATTGTGGGCGGTAGGGTCATCACTATTGAGCCATTTCATCATCTTGTCCCACTCTTTCTCCATGAAATACTTAGACCCGATGTGTAAATCTGATATAAAAGCAATTGAGATAGGGTCGTATTCCGAGCCACCTTTGTTCATATTGGTCTTGAGAATGTCGGGGTATTGCACACGATTAGTCCAAAACATTCCACCGTCCCTGTTGAATGTTCCGCTGACCGCTATTACATCGTCAAGCAATAATGTCCCTGCGGCGGGGTCTTCTTTAGCAACGAAGACTGTGAGGGTGTCGTTGGAAGTATCTTCAAGTTCCACCATGCGTCCGCCCGACTTCGTTCGGCGGATGTCGGCTACGATGCCAATAATAGTTGCGGTTCGTTTGGTATAGTCGCTCCAATGTTGTTTGACTTCTGTGATAGTCCCTGTAACTTTGACTCCCGTTTCACTTTCAAGAACGGCCTTAAGTTTCCCATACCGATTGTGGAACAGTCCGATAATATCTCCAAGCAACCCGTGTTGGTCAGTTTCTCCTACGGGAGAACCAGCGTCAATTTGGTCGGGATAATCCCAAGCCTTTGCTTTCCATGAGTCGGCGGGATTAGGAATGTCGCCATCCACTCGGCGTGGCCCATGAGTTTGCCACGAAATACGCTTGGAGCCTATACAGACCACCTACTCTTGTTTTCGGTTTTGTAAATCCATCTGTTCCTTGACTTCTTTGGTTAGAGTCACGGAGGCTTTGCGGGCATCATCCACAGACTTGCACCCTGTAATCACGCATTTACCGGACGAGAAAACAAGACATACGGCTGATGGCTCATCTAAGCGATAAATCAAACCGGGGAATTGTTCGGGTTCATATTCAGTCCTCTCCATTGGAAGCGATACTGAAAGATAAGGGAGGTTCAATTTCAATCCAACATCGTGAGTAATCACGAGGTTCTGCAAGATGATTTCATCTTTGTAATCCCATAGGGTGTAATTGAGTGCTGCCAATTTATCATACAGGGCGCGGAGAGCAACCTTCGCTTGGTCGTAAGACTTGGCTCCGGTGGCTACTGCCTTACCGGAACGGAACAATAGAACACAAACCTTGGGGTTGGTGTTGCGATAGACCATTCCCGGAAACTGCTCGGGTTCGTAGTCTATTTCTAAGTCTTCTGCTACTGTGATTATATCAAGGCTGTCTGTATAACGGGCTGATGCTACAAGATTAACGATATTGAGGTCTGAGGCCATAGTCACTACTTAAAGCACACACCTACTTAAGCCTTTGTGATTGGCGGCTCTTGGACTACACCACATTCGGAGCATTCGGCGAGGTAAATATAAATAATCTCCCTACACGCAATACACTTAGTCAATCCTTGAAGTTTCAAAATATCCATGTCGTCATTCTCAAGCCCACCATGTCTTTTGGTATCTTGGTGCTGCCACTCCTTCCTTTTACGGTCTGCTCTTTCTCTCATCCTCTCACTCTCCTATCGTGCTTGGATATTTTCTCATAGCCCTTCGCATGAAGAACATAATGATTTGGTGGCGAAGTTTGAACGGCATGGGAAGGTTCCTCCCACGAACTTCATAAACACATCGGGCATGAAGACAATTTCCCATGAAAGGGGCGTTATAGTATTTGCTGGCAATTTCGTCACAACATCCTCTAAGTGATTTTCCGGCCAAGGCCATGCGGACCCTTTCTCTAAGTGTGCGGTTCATTGTATTCCCTACTACTTAAGCATTAAGGTCTTGACTCCCCGGAGGTTTCAAGACCCTTGGATATTACACCAACGACTTGCACCTTGGGGGCTTGGAAAAGGGTGAGATTCATGGCTGTGATTAGGACTTTATCAAGGGTGGGAGATTCGTCTAAGGCTTCGGTGAATGATTCCACGAACTCTTGGAAATCCTCGTGGCTTGCGCTCACAATGATTCCCCGCCTTCGGGTGGGGCCAAGCACTTCAAGGGAATACCTGTCCGGCCCAATGGCGGCTGTGTGGATAACCTCATAACGCTCCGGTCCGTTCATGTGCATACCACAGACTCCATAGTATTTATACTTTATGCTATTACAATCATAAATCACTAAAAAACCGAGGTCCTACGCCCGTAGCAGGGCAGCGACTATGCGATTGAAAGAGCCTAATGCCTTCTTCAAGCCCTTCTATGCGGCCCTTCCAATACTGCATACGCTCCGGATTGCTTGGGCCTTCGGTATTAAGCATTTCGTATGCTCGGTCCAATGCCTGTCGCATACTACCCAATACTTCTGCTTCGCAATTATGATAAGCCATACCTCAGTATGCGTGATGCTTCCTACTTAATGCTTTCTTATGCCTATCCATACATAAAATCGTCATCTCTAATGCCCGGTGGAGGGTCACTTTCGCTTACCTTGAAGATTGTGGTTAAAGTTTGGCCGATAAAATCTCCTGTAAAATCCGCTACAAATTGCTCATGAACGCCTGTGGTATGCTCATTTATGTATTCCATAACCTGTTCCACGCATTGAGCGATAGCATCTCCGAAATCGTCTTCCGCAATAGGTTCATTCAACGGAAAGTTTCGTTGAATCATCTTGATGACTTCTTCCTTGATGTCCCCTTGGTAGGAACCATCCTTCAAATCTTCGTAATTATCAAACAGACAGACCTTGATGCGCTTTAGCCATCGGTCCTTCTTTGCATCGGAGAGGGTCATGATAACAGGTGCGTCATCATCCGCCTGTTCTCTCGGCATGAATTAGAGTTATTCGTCTTGGGACTTAAAGCATCTTGCCGACATCTCTAACCAAGTCTTCCAATCGGCCACCAAAACTCTTTCCTCATTCTTCTCTTTACTTGGCACGGCTTCCAAAACTCCTTCATCTCCGGCAATGTAAAACATTTGGTAGGTGAGTAAGCAATCCGATATGCAATAATTGATTACATCTTCGTAATTTCCGTTATGCCACTCAATGGGTGCATGGGCGGCATTCATAAGTTTGGAGGCTGATGGACTCAACACTCCTTTAATCAAATCTTGGAGGTGAAATCTTTTGCCGGTCTTCTTTTTGAGGTCGGCTGCGGTATCCATTGCCAAACCTGCTTGTTCATATCGGGACAACACATCCCCACAGTTAGCCCCACCATCTGCAATGTCCTTAGAAAGTATTGGCAAATCAAAGCCTATTCCGTTGTGAGTAAGCAATGGCAATTCGTCTTCCAAGCAATTCTCTAAGTAATCAGGCAGATGTTCAAAACTTTTACATTGGATACCCATGCTGCTTAATTCCGCTACCATATCTTTCTCCACGAAGACATGAGGTTCAATATCTTGAGGGGTCGGACCTACTACCTCTAATACGCAAGCACAAGAAGTTCGCCAATTTTGGGGATTCCCAAATTGTAACCCATTGCCAATAGGCTCTAAGTTTTTGGTTTCAATATCAAGAATAATCATGGTGTAAAGCCACCCTCATTATCCCACTCATCGGCTTGTGATTCAGAATCTTCTCCATCAAAGCGGTCAGGCCATGTGGGTTCATAAGAAACATCCGGCGCATGAATGGTGTGGGTGTCGTCATCGTCACAGTCCTCACACATACAAAGGAAATGCTCAAGATAAGCCAACCAATGTTGAAGGATAATGGACTCATCCCTTTCGCCCAACTCCTCTTTCAGTCTATCCCTAAACTTTCGGAATCGGTTGATGTAATCTTCGGGCATTAAGCATTCAATATGCTAACACATACTTAATATCAACGATTATCGCCATCACCGTGGATTTGGCCTCTTTCTTGACGGTCCATTAACTTTTGAATGTTGATGGCGGCAATGTCGGCGAGGTCATAATCTAACTCAAAAGCAAGATTGGCCACATACCAAAGCACATCACCCAATTCTTTGGCGATTTCTTCTTTTGAATCTTCAAAGTCCCCTCCCCTATCACGGATAACTTTTTTCACCTTCTCAGCAATCTCTCCCGATTCGCCAACAAGTCCCAAAGTAGTGTAAATTATGCCTTCGCCTTCGGGGTATAATGCGGTCCTTCGCGCGGCGGCTTGATAGTCTGTAAAATTAAACTCAGTCATTCTTCCTCTCCTCCATCAACAGGGTTCCACAAATCCACCATTTCGCACATCATCTCAATGAGTTTCTCATCTCCCACATTAAACTCCTTTGGAGCCTTCTGTGAAAAATAGTTTGCGGCATTCAGCAACGACATAGAAGCCATCCATAAATCGGGATTGTCTTTGCCTTGCTCTTGCATATAATCTTCAACGGCTTCTTTGATTTGGTAAAACTCCATTGGGATTACTCCTCCTCGCTTTCGCCAATCTCCACTACGCCGTCTGCGTTTGCCTCAAGCGCAACCTTGGCGGCTTCGGCTTTCATAGCCTCTTGCATGGCTTTTTCTTGGGCTTCACGCATTGCCTTTTGCTTCTTAGTGAGTTTTCTTTGGCTCTTTCTGTGCGCTCTCATCATCTCAGCCGTCACATGGCTTGGTTGAATGGCGACCCTATCCGGTTGGGTCCATACGCTCCCATCCGAGTTCAGTCGGATGCGGCTAATGGGTTTCAAGACCTTGCCGGAATCGTCATACTCGGAGCATGAACGGCACAATCCTTTGTAGTGGGCTTCTATGTCGCATTCAGGGCATTTCCATGTATTGACTTGTTTCATAATATCACCGTCTAAATAGGTCACTTCGGGCTGCATCATATACAGACCCTTGAAAGAGGACTGTATTGTCGTAAGCATCCTCCACCTTGATAAAGATTTCCTCTCCCGCATCATCAAGATAGACAGTATAGACATATTCTTCACCGTGGTCGGTAGCATCCGGTTCAACGATATAGACATTCCCAATGCGTGGCTCTCCATAACGAGGGTTCACCATGCGGTTTTCCGTAGTGAAGAATGAGCCATCAAGAGCCTCGGCTTCTGTTAGAGGGTAATGCCATGTTTTGAGATGAGCCACCGTCTGTGCGGCTACATCACCCATGCCGTTAAAGTCGTGGAAAGCGTGTAGTGGATAGCCATTATACACTTCCTTATCGGAAAGGAAATCCGCCATCTCCTTTCCATGCCCTTCAAGGTTCCCATCAAACTGACGATACATAGTCATAAGTGTAGGTGAATCTATGGAATCTCGCTTAAAGTGAGTTAGACTACGAGTTCCCATTATGGCCCACCATCCTTCATTGAAGCAATAAAGTCGCCCACATAGAGGTCGGCTTGACTGTCGGGGATTGGCCACTCATTGTCGTCATTCTCCATCATTGATACCACACCTTTGTGGTCAGTCAATTCAAGAATATACTCAAAGACAATATCGGGAAAGGGCTTCTCCCGCTCTTTGAAAACGATGAATGGACCCATGAGAGCACAAGTAGCCTCATTACCATTCCCGTCATGTAGGTGGTCTTTATCTAAGTCCAAATTGAACCCTCTTTCGGCAAACCACTTAACCGCATAATTGACCTCGTTTAATTGCGAGGATTCTTTTTCCCCAAATGAAACTGCTATCACTTCCATGTCGCTCATACCTCTCCTATCATTTTCATCTATTTAAGTGATTCGGTTCTGCTCCATACTCAATAGCAGGTCACTTTCACGCACACGCAAGGGACAAGTGGCACCTTGGCCGATTTTGTAGGCTGGTATTCGTCCTTGCCGAATATACCGCCGCACGGTTGATATACTCATTCGGGTGAAGTCTGCAACTTCCCGAACGCTCATCAATCGTTCTGCCATGAGTAAGCATTCTGCGATTGCCTATTTAACAGTTCTTAAGATGTGCAAAAAGAGTTATTTCCAATGAGGCACGGTCTGTTTCCAAAAGATTATTCATCCGATGCTCCATATCAGTAGGTGGCAACATCCGCAAATCAAACCCCTCATCTTCCAAAGTTTCCCAAGCATCATGATATTCTTCGTTCTGCCACTTCCTGTGGATGTCGTCATAAACAATCGTCCCACCTTCCGCTAAGAGATTATGTTCCAAGACCCAATACAAACATTGGAGTCTGTTTATACCATCAATTATAATCAAATCAAATGTTTCCGGCTTCCAAACATTCATTAGACTCATAGGGTAATCCTTAATGCAGGTAATCTCGCATAGGTCCAAATACGGCTGCAATGCTGCACCCCATTCTTCTTTGTGCTCATAAGATACAAGATAAGTAGGGTCAAACTTTTCCAACCATATAGTGGAATAGCCGGAGCCAAACTCTAAGATACGCATAGATGGACGCATAATGGATTCATAGTATGCTACGGCATCGTCATTCATCCAAGGGCTGGGATTCTCTAACAACTCTTTCTCAATCATTCTATTGCCTCCCACCATTCAACAGGGCGTGGGTCTATGCGTGGCAAAGGTCGTTCCGCTAATTCCATATCTGCCATATCAAAGTCCCATTCAGCATAATGCTTCTCAGGATGAAACCTTGAACTCGTTTGTAACGCGTGGTCCAAGGAACTAACAAACATTCCTCCCTCCTCTCCAATGTTTTGGACCAAACTTTCATCAGGTATTACTTCTAACCTATTGCCCTTATGCCTCCAATAATGATTGAAAGGCTGCGCCCACGAACCTTTGGGATGCTTTACTATGCTCTCCATAAACTCTTGGCCTTGAACATCTCCGGGATATTTGTTATGCTTCCAATGTATGCCAAACCATTGGTCTTTTACTTCGTCCCAAACTCTCCTCCATGTTCCCCATCCCCAACAGGTAAAGAATGTTTGGAGTCCAACATTATTATCGCCCCAATCTTCTGTGACCATACGCATAGGGGTCCTTTGGTTAGCATAACCTTTGTAGCCTGTTATGCTGAATATGCGTGGATTAGTAGCATAACGCTCCAATGCCTCCTCCATAAACTCAAAGAATTGCGGATGTAAGAGTGTGTCGTCTTCAAGATGAATTATTGCGTTAATGCTTGGGTCCTCAAATGCTTTGGCTAAGGCATAATGCGTATTCGCAGCACATCCAAGGTTTTCTTCATGAGCATAAACTTTAGCATTCAAATCTTTATGCGTAATCATGTCTTGCATAACCTTTTGCTCCTCCGCATAACCTCCGTCTATGCTTATGTGTAATGGGTAATGCTCTCCCTTAGCCGCAATAATGCTATCCAAAACTTGCTCAAAGTATTCGGGCCTCCTCCATGAAGTCATAGATAAGGCGATATTCACAATAAAGCCCCCAAGAAATATATCAGTTCCCACACTTCCCTTTCTTGGCGGTCTTTCAAAATCTTGGCCCGTTCCAAACCTTTCCCAACCCATAACTCGGGTTGAAGGATAACATCGTCCACGGCATCATACCAAGCATCAGGTGAAGATGTAAAAGGGCAGACAACCTTGGCTGCATCACCTACGGCCTCCAATATAGGCGGGTAAGAACTGCTAACCACCGGGATTCCACAAAACATTGGCTCAACTGCGGCCATTCCATAGCCCTCATAACGGCTGGGGAAGAATACAAGCGAAGAATTACGGTAGGCTTCTCTTATATCATAGACATACTCGTTGAACTCAATTCTCTCACTTTCCGCTGCACGGCTATTACCCACCATAGGAACGAACTCCCTAAATGCGTCACCATAGCCTCCTTTCAAAACTCTAAAAGTCCAATCTTCATCCGCTCCAAAGATTAGATTAGCCATAATACTCCTCCCCTTATGGTAATGAGGGTTAATCATTAGAATATCCTTATGCTCCAAACCTTCAGGTTGGGCCACATTTTCAGTCCATTTTTCAGCATCCATTAGAGGATGAACTACTAATTTGGGAACTTGCTCCAATGGGTCAATGAATCTTTCACTCCATTCTGAATTACTAATCACAAAATCGGGTTCAAAGAATAAAGGACTATCCATGTGATAGTAGCATTGTAAGTGGGAACCTTGCGAATTGGTAAGATTGTCTTTCCATATTTGCCCTACTGCTTCGGCTGCACCCTCCCAATCTCCAAAGTTTTCACCGGTATATTGCTCAACCAAGTCATGCCTAATGCTTAATCCAAGGTCATGATGAATGCTACCAACTTTCATTCCTTGTTGTTTCAACTGCTGATACAGTTCTCGGGCTTGAAAGTGCATGGCCCGAGTGAGAGGATTGTTAATCATGACTATTTCTAAATCTTTTTCAATGGCCCATTCCACAGCAGCCGTATAGAACTCGTATTCATTGAAGATGTGTTCCTCACTTTGGGTCCACCGCTCTTTCTCTATCTCCTCAAAATAACGACCCCAAACTTTCCCATAGACTTGTCCGTATGGGTGCCAGCGGGTAACTACCTGCTCACAGTCGCCATTATCGGCTCCCTCCTCAAAGGGCGTTCCGGTAAAGATTTGAATATCCACTCCTTTCTCTAATAATGATTTCGTCAGACGATAAATATACTGCTCGCCGCCGCCAAACTTTGGTAACCAATAAGGGGCAATTATGCCAACCTTCATCAACACATCTCCCACTTGTTACCAATAGGGCGGACTAATCCTTCACGCTCAAGGAGTTTCAAGGCTCCTAAAACTTTTGCGTGGCCCTTTGGATTAACATAGCAGGTTTCTTTCACAATGGCTGTTCGGGTGACGGGTCCGCTTCTCAGGGACTCATAAACCAAACGGTGGAACTCGGTTTCTTTCAGATGTTCGGCATACTTAGGCAAATAGTATTTTGCTCCTCGTAGGCTCCGATTATCTCTTACAATCTTCTTATTGGCCATCATCCACGACAAAACTTCACTACATGATACCCTCCAACGGGATGTATCTTTCCCGATTTGATGCAAGATTTGAGTTTTGGTGACTCCATCTCGCTGGGCGGTTTTCACTACCCTAAACACTTCCGTCATCAATACTCCTTGACGGTTAGCCTCTTGACGACTTGGGAATCCTTTACGCACAGGTTTCCGTGTCGGTTGAAATTGATTAGGGGTTTCCACCCACTTCTTGGTTTCTTCCAAATACTCCTCGGCAGGTTCCCAATCCGCTACATCCTGATAGGTCAAACCTTCGGATTCCATCCTTCTTCGGCGAAGATGGGCGATAGCCAATGGTTTCAAGACCTCCGATTGGAACCACCTTTCTTCCTGTGCAATACGCTCATATTCATTGAGGGCTGAACTCTTGTTAGAAGGTTGTAATCTCACCAAAGTTTCAACAGCCTTCCCTTCACGCGCAGTAATGCGTTCCCAAGCATTCTGTAATGCTGAAATGGGTTGTTCCATACTTTCCGATTGCTCCATTAACCACGCATTAGCGAGGGATGGAGAATCAGTAATCATCATCCTTTCCTCTTGAGGAAGTGCCTCAAGAGCCTCGGTTAGATGGGTAGCAACATCCGTCATGTGCCTATAAGGGCGATACTTCATACTTAATACTTCATAGGCTCATAGAGATAATCTGTGCTCACCGTATCATTAGGGAGGGTTGGGTCGGCTATATTTGTGGCATGATAGGGAGTTCCATTGGCTTCCAATAAAGCGAGAACCTCATCCAATTCCGTAGGAAAGTTGTGCTCCATCACCATAACCGGTCTAAACTTTTTGATAGTTTCCATGGCTCCTTTGATAACCAAGAGTTCGCAGCCTTCAGTATCACACTTCAGGAACTCCAATGCTGGCAAGTCTAAGGAATCCAAAGTTTTAACCAAAATGGGATA
>Ga0315328_10000370_pt1 | contig 19370 bp, 27 predicted proteins | sample M120032315metaG_FD_203462 | JGI IMG/M metagenome (GOLD analysis project Ga0315328, IMG submission 203462) | Ammonia-oxidizing marine archaeal communities from Monterey Bay, California, United States - M1 200m 32315 | ecosystem: Environmental > Aquatic > Marine > Intertidal zone | place: USA... | reverse complement strand
TTATGTAATCTGATGCTGCCTCTTTCTAATCCACGTCTTATTTTTTCAGAACTTGCTCCATTTCTATATTGTAGTTCAACTATAGGATTAATTGCATCGGATAAAAGTGATGAAATAGAAGGATCTTCTTTTAATAATCTTTCAAGAGGGGATAAACTATTTACTCTTGTCTTTGTCGAATAACGATCTGCTTCCGAACCCAACATTAAATATGATGCAGCAAAAGAATCACTCACAATTGGAGAGTTATTGGAATCTATAGCTCTATAGTTCAATAAATTATTTGCTGGAGCTATGAAAGATCTTCCTTCTTCAACAGTAACATCATTTAAAGGAATATACTCAAAATCATTTTCTAATATACCTGATATCCCTCTTTCACCTGTTTTATATCCAATTTTTAATTTTCCATCCAAAATACAATAAACTTCATTTGGAGTTAAAGCAAAAACTGCGTCTTTTTCTTTATACAAAGCAAAATTCTTTTTCTTTCCGTCCGGTGAATTGCTTCTGTCAAATCCGTCAGCCATATCAAAATTGAATTTTGCTGATTGATAGAAATTTCTTGCATCCAACGAATCATTTTCTCCTTCAGTGAATACGTCTCTAAGATGAAAAAATGAATTTGATCTCATCAATCTGAGTGCCATTTCCATCTCTCTTGCAGATTTAACTTGCACATTTTCAAAAAGATTTTTCAAAGATAAATTGAAGTTTTGTAAATCGTAATGTGCATCAATTAATTCTTCTTCTTGTGTATCTCCGCTTCTAAAACCACCTCTCGGAATATTTGATCTCATTAGTTCTTTTTCTATTCGCTCATTAATCTCATTAAATGGAATTCCATTCACTGCAGCATCGATTTGTTCGCTTAGAAATTTAGTTAATTGATTTTCCTCAGTTTTTCTACTCATTCCGCGAGTATCTGCAATAGATCTAGGTTGTCTCTTTTTTGCCATACTAATTATAATCTGATTACAAAAATTTAAAAAGGTTAAGAAAGGCGGAAATCCGCCTTTCTATTTATGCACTAGATAATAACTCAGATACTTTCTTTAATAAGTCTGAATCAGCAGGAAGAGCAATGTTCTTTCCTCTAGCGTATCTCTTCTCACCTTCTTCGGTGAAAAATCCTCTCGATAAGGATACGAATTCGTTTTCACCTTCATCTGAAACTGCTACTTTTCGTGCAACTTCGACAAAGTTATTTTTTCCGAATTTGATATCTTCGGAACTCAGTGTTTTAAATTCTACCATTTTTATCACATGTGTTAGGCAGTTGCCTGCATACTATCTGCTTATACGATTTATAAAACTTTTCTTTAGAAATGATCTGATGATGTTAATCGGGATTTCAAACAGATTTTTTTCTAAATCCTCGCTTAATATCCTTTAATACTCGTTTGTAATTTTTTTTATAAACGTAATTAAAAATTGATAAATGAAGTAAAATTCCGGTAAAAATAAATGCTATGCCTACTGGAGAATATCGTTCAGAAAATAAGATAATAATTCCTGAAAGAATGAATAATCGACCCATCCAACTCATAAAAAGTTGAATAAATTTAACACCTTTGTGTAGTTTTTTAACTTCCTTGACTACTTTTACTTTCATGATTATCCTTGTCTGCGGAACTATTTATTATTTTCCTGCAGCAATTGTTAAAATATCTGCACTTCTCAGTAAAAATCCTTGCACAAATTCCTTTGTGGCCTCCGTATTAAAATACAGACCTAAAAAAACCATAAAAATTACAAACCAAAAAATTTCGTGTCTCATAATATTATTATATTCAATAATTATTTAAATATTTATATTGCTTTCTTATCTCGCATTAATTACTGAGTTCAATTAAACATGGCCTCATATATTCCTTCTGCAAGAACCATCAATCCTTTAGTAGTGTATACTGCTAAATCTGAAAGCGGTCCTACTGATGCCGTAGCTGCACCCGCGAGTCCCCGAGTTTCAGTTGGAAAAAATAAAAGACCTAAAATTACTACAAACAAAATTATAACTAAATGTTCATGAATCTTCTGTGTAAACCAAAACCACATACAATCAAATTGTTTTTAAATTATTTAATGCTTTTTATACTAGTGAGGTAAACTAAAAATGAAATTTTATTTGACCACCGCCATAGATTATCCGAATGCTGAGCCACATCTCGGACATGCGTACGAGAAGCTCCTAGCTGATTTTCTCGCAAAATATCAAAAACAGAAAGGAAATGACGTATTTTATCAAACTGGTACTGATGAACACGGAATTAAAATATATCAAACTGCTAAAAAATCAGGTTTAACTCCAAAAAAACTAGTTGATCAAAATTCGAAAAAATTTAAGGAATTTTATAAAATCTTAAATATCGAATATGATTATTTTATTCGAACATCTGATAAAAAAATACATTGGCCTGGTGTCAAAAAAATTTGGAAAGAACTAATCAAATCAGGAGATTTATTTAAGAAAAAATACAAAGCAAATTATTGTGTTGGTTGCGAAATTTTCAAAACTGAAAGTGAATTAGAAAAGGGATGCTGCCCTTTCCATCCAAATAAAAAATTGGAAATTATTGAAGAAGAGAATTATTTTTTTAAACTTTCAAAATATAAAAATCGATTAATTAAACTTATTGAGTCGAACAAATATCAGATTAAACCTAAACGTGCAAAAAACGAGATATTGTCTTTCTTAAGAGGAGATGTTGAAGATATTAGTTTTTCCAGATTAAAAAGTAAACTTCCTTGGGGAATTCCCGTTCCTAATGATGAAGATCAAATTATGTATGTTTGGGCAGATGCACTTTCCAATTATATAACTGGAATTGGATATGGAACAAACATTAATAAATTTAAAAAATATTGGCCCGCAAATGTACATTTAATTGGTAAAGATATCTCGAGATTCCATGCAATATATTGGCCGGCAATGTTAATCTCTGCAAAAATTGCTATTCCTAAAAAACTACTGGTTCATGGTTTCATTAATGACTCTAAAGGTAGAAAAATGTCTAAATCGTTAGGTAATGTCATCGTTCCACAAAAACAAATCAAAAAATACGGCGCTCCTTCACTAAGATATTATCTGCTAAGAGCAATTCCGTCAAATCAAGATGGGAATTATTCAGAAAAAGATTTGATTATTAGACATAATGCTGAGTTAGCTAACACTCTCGGAAATCTGCTATCTAGATCTTTAAATCTTATTGAAAAATCTGGCGGAAAAATTCCTAACGGAAGATTCGATTCTAAAATCTCGGAAACTTATTCAAAACTTTTAGTGTCTTTAGATAAACATGTAGAAAACTTTGATTTTCATCACGGGATTGCAGATATTTGGTCTTTTATTTCAAAAGTTAATCAATATGTTGATGATAAGAAACCTTGGACTCTATCTGGAAAAGAAAGAGATAATGTTCTCTACACTCTTGCAGAAAGTCTTAGATTGATTTCCGGATTAATTTATCCGGTTATTCCTTCAAAATCGGAAGAAATTGTAAAACAAATTGGATTAAAGTCGGTCCCTAAATTCAAATCGAAACCAATTAAATCCGGGACTAAAATCAAAAAGGGAGCGCATTTATTTACAAAGTATGGAAAGTAAAATTAAATTTGATGATTTTGTTAAACTTGATCTGAGAGTTGGGAAAATTGTTGAATGCACTAATTTAGAAAAATCTGATAAATTATTCAAACTTAAAGTGGATTTTGGAGATTTTCAAAGACAAATACTCTCTGGAATAAGGGATTATTATAAGATCAGTGATTTGCTCGGAAAACAAGCAGTTTTCATAATAAATCTTCCTGATAGAAAAATAAGAGGTGAATTATCTGAAGGGATGATACTTTGTGCAGATGATGGCAAAAATGTTATTTTTATTTCACCAAAAAAGAAAATTAGTAACGGTGCTAAAGTTTGTTAATTATTCCAAGGGTTTGTCGTCTGTGACTACAACTACATTTTTTTCAGGCCAATCTTTTTTTATTAATTGCACGCAATTTTTGCATACGCCCATATGATAACCTTTGGTGGAGATCTTCATTTGCTTATTACAAAGCATACAATCGAAATTGGTTTTAGCCATATAGAAATTTATTTTTGAACTTTATAACTTTTTAGTCATTCAGAATGATATCTTTTGTATCCGCCTTGGAGACTTTTTGCTTTGTAACCCTTAGCTTGTAAAAAAAGTGTTGAATACAAACTTCGACTTCCGCCACCACAGTAAACTATAATCTCTTTATCTTTTGGAAGTTCTTCATATCTTTGTTCTAATTCAGCAGTTGGGATGTGAATATCTTTTTCGACATGTCCTCTATCTCGTTCATTTTTTCTACGAACGTCCAAATAGACTCCTTTGCTTTTTCTAGCATCTTCTTGAGAAATTTCAAGTAATTCCATATTATGACTGCGGGTGCCGAGATTTGAACTCGGGTCGCTACGTTGGCAACGTAGAGTGATACCAGACTACACTACACCCGCAAATGGGGCCGCGCAGATTTGAACTGCGGTCGGCCGGTCCCAAACCAGCAAGGATACCAAGCTACCCCACGGCCCCATTGTGTTTTCTCCTGAATTTCTCATTAAAAAGCTTTCGACATAAGATGTAATCACTACCAAATAGTTAAACAATCTTATAAACAATCAAAACATAGAAACGATATGGTTAGACACAACATGAAGTTCCATGAACATTTGGGTTTATTCTTTGTTTTTGCAGGATTTAGTTGGATCGGGCTAGGAATTTATGTAACGATGCTCAATGCAAATAAAATATTAATTCCTGGTGCACAATTAATGACTGGAAATGATTTATTTTTGATCCCGTTCTTTTACGGATTGGGAGCAGTTGTGACATACTTAGGAATTATTGAATTAAGAGAGGTACTACCTGGTAAAAACAGATAATGGTAAGAAAAATGTCTCGAGAAGAAGTTGAATATGGAATTAAAGAATTTATTCAAGGCTTATTGATTGGACTTCTAATTGGTTTCTTAGTTGCAAGTCAATTATTATAATCTAATTTTAGATAACTTTTTAAATAAATTAATCAGAATTATCTACATGCGGGCCTGTAGCTCAGTCTGGCTAGAGCGACTGGCTCTTAACCAGTAGGTCGCGGGTTCAAATCCTGTCAGGCCCGTAAATATTTTTATTATGCGTTTGATAAAAAATATCATGTTCAAATTTTTGACAAAACATGAAAAATTTTGTCTATCATTATTCCGTAAATTCTTGTCAAAGAGCGAATATCGTAAGATATACTGGCTTCTTAGACGGAATAAGATTTCTGTAAAATTAAAGTCATTTGGGCGATCTTTTTTGATAACTGATTCAGATATTATCCCTAAAATCGTATCCGAGGATGAAGAAATATTACAGCTAAACCGAAAAATACGTAAAAACTTCCAAAAATATGCCCTTATTGAATTTTCTAAGCGAGTAAGGAAAGTTTTACCCGAATATATTGGTCCAACCATTCCTGCTCCTAAAAACGTAAAGAAAAAAATTGCGGAAGCACTTTTGACTGGAAAATCATTATTGATTGTTGATGAAACAGGATATGCTCATCGATTAAAATCTTCTGCTGAAAAATTGGGAAAAGTTAATATCTCTGTTTCTCGAGAATTGAAGGATGGATTTGATTTAGTTGTTATGATTCAAAAAGAAGATCTTGGAAAATATCGAGAACTAGCTCACAAAAATAGCATTCATGTTAAAATCAAAGATGCGGACATTAAATTCTTAAGAAGCTTTTTGCGTAGAATAAAATTTTCCGAAACTCTTAAAAAGTAAAATTTGGATGCAGAATCACGCATCCATAGCTCAGTTCGGTCAGAGCACCTGGTTTGTAACCAGGGGGTCGTGGGTTCAAATCCCCCTGGGTGCATTCAATTTCATTTTTCAAATGACTTTTTAACTTTTAAGTGTACGAAACTAGGATGATGAATCTTGAAGATTACATTAATATTTCTTTTGACGATACTTTGAGTAGAGCTCATAAAGGTAGACATTTAAGAATTGCAAAAAACTTTTGGTTAGAATATTTTGGATTAAGAAAATTAAACGGAGTACATAATCATACTATTCGTGAAGATTTAGATGAATTTCATGATTATATAACTGAATTAGATGAAAACTCATCTTATTCTGTTAAAAAACAAGCTGGAAAAAATCCTGCGGCATGTATTTTTAGGAAAGGTGTATTAATTGGAAAAATTTGGGATAGTCGTCGTCGAGGATATAACGAACTCAAATATATGTCCCATAACTATTAAATAACGTGAAAGAATATTAAATTTTATGAAACGAGTAATTGGTTTGGGCGCAATTGGTGGATTTATTTTTGGCATCTTGGCTTTTATTTTTGGTATTACTCTTTTTGGAATGATCTTACTTTTAGGATCAATTTTGATTATTGTCGGATTAATTCTTTATTATATCCGGGCAATTCCGATAAATATTGTTGAAGATATTAAAAAATCATTTAAACGTTCTAAATAAAATATGATGGCGAAGATGGGATTTGAACCCACGACTTTCCGCTCATGAAACGGACGCTCTACCAGCCTGAGCTACTTCGCCAGTTTAGCTTTTTTTGCTGGATTTATAAATATAACGTTTGAATTGAGATTAAGTTTTTATATTAATAAAATTATTATTTTTTATGACTCGAATGCAGGACGCTGAAATTAAAGCCAGAAAACTATTAGCAGATTTTCAGAAAGAATATGAAACTAAAAGACCTAAAACTGCATTAAAACTTGGAATTATAAAAAATAAAATGCTTGGAAGATTGCAATCCTTAATTGATGAATATAGTGACGATCCTGAAATAAAAAATGCATTAAATGGAGTAAGACAAGAATTAATGAATCGGACTAAACTATTTGATTAATTTAATTATTGATTAGTATATTGAATATTATATTGATAAAATTCTATTCCTTCATCCAATAATTGATAATTAATATCTTCTTCAGTTTCATTGATATCATAACTATTTTTTGCTGAAATCGATATATCAGAATTATCGTCTAATTTTTCTGATAAATATAATACTGGAGTTACGCGAGAAGTAATATATTCGTTGGATTCTCCATTTGAATCAATCTCTACATTTATCTCAGGTTTATCTTTGAAATTAATAATACATGGAAATTCGTTCTCGAGAATTAACTCTAATCCTTCAGTAGTTGTTACTTTTACCATCTTTTGAAGCCAAATCTGAGTTTAAAAAACTAACTAAATGGACGGGCCGGGATTTGAACCCGGGGCCTCTCCGCTGCCAGCGAAGCGCTCTGACCGGCCTGAGCTAACCGCCCATGATTTTGCTTAAAATTTGAGTTTAATAAGGTTTTGATAAAGAATAAAAACAACCAGCGTGATTTGAAATATGAGAAAGGCCAATCGCCATCACAAATTCAGTTTTGGTTTGATCTTGTTTTTGATTTTGCCAATTATAATAATTTTGAATTCGCCCAATGATCCAATTTCCGACTCAACTTTATTCACTTTTGAAACTGAAAATGATGAACTTTTGAACGGAACACTTTATCTTCAAGGATTGACTTTACCAATTTTAAACGGTGAGGTGTCGGTAAATAATTCTTATCTTTATTATTTAGATGTTTCAGATAATCAACTAAAACTAAAAGGTATAATTTCTGCAGAACTAGAAAAAAATGATTTATCTTTGACATTTAAACTTGATTTAGATGACAATAGTTCATATTATTCGGAAATACCAAGTTTGATTGATTCATCTGAATTCGATATCGAAGTATTCGATTATTTTAGATTTTATTCTTCAACAATAAAATATCGTTATGAAGAAGAATGCAATTGGGTACAATCAAATCGTTTAGAAGAAGCAATTGAAATTCTAGAAGAAAAAACTGTTTTGAATTTTAGAGAAACTTCAGGTGAACCTGATCTATATATTCATTGTTATGAGGGACAAATGAAAACTGATAAAGGATTAAAATTGGGTGAAGGAAGTCCATTATTTTATGAAAATATATCTAATACTTTAATTAATTCATCGATCTCTCTTTATTCTAAACGAAAAGCAGTTTATTGTATTAATTATCCGGTAACTGAAATTCACGAAATCTTACATGCCCTAAACTTTGGTCACATAAATGATTCAAATAGCATTATGCATCCTGGAATGGGCGGCGAACGCTGTCCGGAATTGGATGAAAAATTGATTAATTGTATTGAAACAATTTATTCAAACGGTGAAAGTGGTTGTTCTAATTTAACATTTATTCTTAATTAACTCCAAGAGTTTTTGAACAGAATGATCTTAATTGATATTTTAGACTTTGACAAGAAGTTCCTTCTAATTTTCTAGACCATTTACTGCAAATAAGAGATCTACTAATTTTTCCATTTGAATATGAATTGATATCGCGATTAAATTCTACTTGAAATTGTTGACATTGATTTCCTGATCGACGACGACTTTGAATTGCCATTCTTCAATTAATTGTCGATGTAATAAATATCTTTATATTTCTTAATCCTATCTCCAATCTATGGAAGCTAAAAAATTAATGCGACTGAATGCTGCTTTTTTTGCTCTTGCTTTTATTGCACATGCTGCAAGATTAACTGATAGTTGGGAAGTAAATGTTGCAAATTGGGTAATTCCTATGTCTCTAAGCTGGGCAGCAATCATAATTGTCGGATATCTTGGTTGGAATAACTACTCATTAAGTAAATAATATATGGTCCGACCAAGATTCGAACTTGGGATCTTCCCGAAGTCAACGGGACGTCATAACCGAACTAGACCATCGGACCTTATTCAAGAATTTGAATTTCTAAGTTAATATCGTGAGGTATTGGTACTCTCAGAACTAAATGCAATGCTCTTTCGTCAGCAGCTAAATCAATGAGTCTCTTGTGGATTCTCATTTCGTATTTTTCCCAAGATGCTTTTCCTTCTCCTTGCGGAGATTTTCTTACTGGGACTAATAGCGTTTTAGTAGGTAACGTAATCGGACCTGCCATTTTTGTTTTGGTTTTTTTTGCAATATCTTGAATTTGAAAAATAACTTCGTTTAACTTATCTAATTCTGTTCCATATAATTTTATTCTTGCTTTAGGCATTGTAATATCACTTAGTATGTGTTTTTAAAAAGGTTTCCAAATATAAATTTGAAAAAAGAGTATAGGGAGGTCCGAAGACCTCCGTTAAATATTACGCCTTTACGACGTCAATACACTTTCCAGCTGCTACAGTTTTACCCATATCTCGAATAGCAATTCTACTCAATTGTGGAAAATCTGCTGCTTTTTCGATACAAACCGCTCTATTAGGAATACATTTGATTTCTGCGAAATCTCCGTTTCTCAATAGATCTGGATTCTTTTCCATTGTTTCACCAGTTCTTGGATCAATCTTTCGAACGATTTCAGAAACTCTACATGAAACTTGTGCTGTATTAATGTGGAATACTGGAGAGTAACCAACAGTCAATACTGATGGATGGTTCATTATCATTATTTGTGCAGTGAACTCTTTAGCGACGGATGGTGCATTACTTGCTTCTCCAATCATATCTCCTCGTTTCATATCAGTTTTCCCGATACCTCGAATAGATATTCCGACATTGTCTCCCGGATTTGCTAATTTCATTTGTTCATGATGCATTTCAATAGTCTTTAACTCACCTGATTTTCCAGATGGCATAACAACCATATTTGAACCTAGTTTCATTACACCTGTTTCAATTCTTCCCACTGGAACTGTTCCAATTCCTGTGATTGTATAAACATCTTGTACTGGCATTCGTAATGGTAAATTTGTTGGTAATTCTGGTGCATTTAATGCATTCAGAGAAGTTAACAAAGGTTCACCTTTGTACCAACTCATTTGTTCTGACTTCTTCAGGATATTATCTCCTGGAAGAGAAGCAATTGGTACAATTGGTACATCATCTACTTTCCAACCATATCCGGTTAATAATTTCTTAACATCTGCAGTAACTGCGTCAAATTTTGCTTGATCATAGTTAACGATATCCATCTTGTTAACTGCGACAATCAATTGTTGAACTCCAAGAGTTTTTGCTAAGAAAGCGTGCTCTCGTGTTTGCTCATTTACTGAATCATTAGCTGCTACAACTAATACAGCTGCGTCAGCTTGAGATGTTCCTGTAATCATATTCTTGATAAAGTCTTTGTGACCAGGTGCATCAATAATCGTAAAATTGTACTTATCAGTATCAAATTTCTTATAAGTTAAGTCAATTGTGACTCCTCGTTCACGTTCTTCTTTTACTGTGTCCATAACGTAAGCGAATTCGAATCCTGACTTACCTAATTCAGCTGCTTTTTCTTTCAGCTTTTTCATCGTTTGTTCGTCGATTGCTCCAGAATCGAATAAGATTCTTCCGACTGTAGTGGACTTTCCGTGATCTACGTGTCCAATTACTACTAAATTTACGTGTGGTTTATCTGCCATTTTTTTAATCCTAAATTGCTGAGTATTAGCAATTATTGCTGATATGACCTATTTAATGAGCTTTAAAAAGATTACGGTGAGTCTTTATTATTCGGTGCGATTGCTGCAAATTCTAAAATTGGGTCATAACTCCATTCAAGACGATTCACATTTTTGCTGTGTAAATCTATCGAATCACCCACTTTTTTTGCGATTCGTTTCAAAGACATTTGATCTCCGTTTCGCATTCGTCTAACGCTATATTCTGCTCGAAGTTCATCATCTCTGCCTAAAAGTGAGTCTAAATCTGATCGAACTTCTCTCATTGCCTTTGCATAAGATACATTTCGTTTCGGAATAACTTGAATATTGAATGCTCTTTTTCCTTGGTAAATGGTTGTTCGTTCAGTTTTTCTAAGATTCTCTAAATCAATACCTAACGAACTAGCTGCAAGCGATTTTAATTCATAATTAAATGGTTCAATAATTTGATTTGTTATATAATTTACAATATGCTTTGCTTTTGCTTGTGTAACAATTGCTTCTCGATTTAATGTTTCATATGTTTCATTCAATGGAAAAATTGTTACTGGAGGGACTTCCCAATCAAGGATTCCTTCTTCTTCTAAAAATTCATCTCGATTAAATATTTTGATTTTTTGTTCAAGCGTAGAGTTTGTTGATTCTCCGATCAAATCATCTAGTCGAGTAACGGTATCTTGGATGCTTATGAATTTTCTCCTATCGATGTTTTTTTCTGTTAAATAACTTACAAATCCGTCGTGTATTGATTTATGAGATACACTTGATGTTGGTTTTGAAGAAATTTCTCCACTGATTCCGCCATAATTAAATTCAGTTTTTTGTAATTCGTCAGGAATTTTTTTCTTGGACCATCCTGAAGATGCTTTGAGAGATTTAGAAATGGTATTATCTATTGATCTAACAAAATTTCTTTGTTGTTCTGCTTCTTTGAAGGTTCTAAAACCTTTTTCGGAAATTCCTGCAACAGGTTCTGGAACTTGTATTGCAATAATATTTGCTCTTTTCATCGGGAAAATCTAATAATATCTGTGTTTAAAAACTAATCTAATTGAGGCTGTGGCTCTTCTTCTTTCAAACCTTTTCTTTGTCGGATTTTCAAAGCTACATTCTTTTGTAATTCAAAAGGTAATCTTTCAAAATTTTGATCCATTAAGAACCAAGCTCCTCTTCCCTTTGTGCTTGCTCGAAGATTTGAAGTAAATCCGAAACTGTCTGCAACCGGAACTTTTGCAGTGATATTTAATGCTCCTTGGTCTTGTTGAGTATCAACTAATTGTCCTCTAATACTTTGAACTAACTTGGATACATTTCCTAAATATTCCATTGGTGCGTCAATTCGCATAGTTTGAATTGGTTCAAAAAGAACTGTTCCTGCAGTAAGCATTGCATTGTAAATTGAATTTCTCATTGCTGGAATAATTTGGGCTGGACCTCGGTGAATGCTGTCTTCATGTAATTTTGCGTCAGTTAATTTAATGATTAATTTGCCGCACGGTTCTCGTGAAAGCGGTCCACCTTTTACTGCTTCTCTAAATGCTTCAAGAACCAAAGATATGATTTCATTGATATAAACAATACCTCTTGTTGCGTCAACAAAGATACATCCGTTGAAAATTTCTTTAACTTTCTTTGCGACATCTCTTTCCATTCCTGCATCGACTAATGCTGCAGTCATTTCTTTGAGATTTTTCTTTCGAACTTTTGTTTCTACAATATCGCCTGAATTAATTGCGTCAAATAATTTATCTGACATAGGTTCGACTTTGACGAATAAATGGTTGTGTTTATTTGGGGATTTTCCAATTAATATTGGTGACTCTTTTTCTACAGATTCTCGATAAACGACAATTGGATCTGATGTGACAATATCTATTCCTTTGTCTCTGGTGATCAAATGCTCTTTAATTTCTAAATGTAATTCTCCTAAACCCGCAATAATATTTTCACCAGTTTCTTGATTAATTGTAACTTTCAAAGTTGGGTCTTCCTTTTCCAATCCTCTTAAAACCTCAATTAATTTTGGAAGATCTTTTGGATTTTTAGCTTCAATTGCTTTGGATACTACTGGTTCAAATAAATGAGAAATTGCTTCGAATCCTTCAACAGATGCATCGGTTGTAATTGTTTCACCTGCATGTGCAGCTCTTAATCCGACAATACCTGCAATATTTCCTGCCGGTACTGAATCTACAACCAATCTTTGTCCGCCTTTTGCTAAAACAATTTGTTGTGTTCTTGCTTTTGAATCTGAATTAATTAGATTTACTTCTGATCCTTTTTTTAATGTTCCTGAGAAAACACGACCATACGCGATTTCTCCAGCTTGTGGATCAATCATGACTTTAGTTACTACGAATATTACGGGCCCGTTCGGATCACAACTTAATAATGCTTTTCCGGCATCAGATTCTTTATCACCTTGCCATAATTTTTGTATTCTATATTTTTGAGATTCTACTGGAGAAGGGAGGTGAGTGATTACTGAATCTAAAACGGCTTCATGTAATGGAACTGCTTTTCTTAATCCCACTGGATCATCTTTTTCATAAAAAGCGTAAACATCTTTGAAACTGAAATTTTTATTTTTCATAATGTTCACCGATAATGCCCAATTTTGATATGCTGAACCAAATGCTACACTTCCATCCTGAACAGAAACTTGCCATGATTCTCGATATTCATCAGGTGCATATTGTCTGATTAATTTATTGACTCCTTGGATAATTTTTACAAATCTTTCTTGCATTTGTTCAGGCGTTAATTGTAATTCTTTTATTAATCTATCAACTTTGTTAATGAATAGAATTGGTTTTACTCTTTCTTTCAAAGCCTGTCTTAGAACCGTTTCAGTTTGTGGCATGCAACCTTCGACAGCGCAAGCCAATACTACTACTCCGTCAACTGCTCTCATTGCTCGAGTAACTTCTCCTCCAAAGTCTACGTGACCAGGAGTATCAATTAAATTAATCAAATAATCTTTTTCATTTACTCGGTGCATCATAGAAACATTTGCACTATAGATTGTAATTCCTCGTTCTGCCTCTTCTTCATCGAAGTCGAGAGCTCTTTGTTTTCCGGCCAATTCTTCAGAAATCATACCTGCGCCCGAAAGTAAATTATCTGAAAAAGTTGTTTTACCGTGATCGATATGCGCAGCAATACCTATATTTCTAATATTTAATGGTACTTTCATCCCTTCTAAAATTTTAGAGGTCATATCTTTGGCCATGAAAGCAATAGATATGATAGTTTTATATAGTTTTTGACGGAGCAGGAAAAAATTGAATTATTTAGTTAATTTTTTGAATTCTTTTAAAATTGTTTCATAACCTTCTTCTTCAACAATTTCCCATGATCGTTTGTATGCTGGCCATTTTTGACATTTTTTAATATCTATTTCCAATCTATCTTCTCCGATTAATTCAAGATATATTTTTTTATGTGCAGCGTGAACAAAAATATGACTGTTTGTTACTTTTAATTCTTTTTTATGTTTTTTCCAAATATGTTTATAATATTTATCGGTATTATTCTGTATTTGAATTTGATGTAATAATTCGTGAGTTAAAATGTCTCTTGCAAGTTTTATGTCTTTATGATATCTGAAATTTAAAGTTAAGGGATCTGAAAAAGAATGTGGTATCTCACTTGCAATATATACCTTTATTTTTTCTTCTTTCCAACTAAGTCCTGAAACTTTTTGAATTTTTTGAAGGATTTTTTTCCCGTCTTTTTTCCAAATTTTTTTAAGATTTTCAATATATTTATTCATATCTTTATTGAACTTTTTAATTTCAGTAATTGAATGTGTTGGCCATTTTTTATATTTTACAGTAATAAATGCACCATCATAAATATGACTGTATATAAATTCAAGTTTAGGTATCATTTAGTCAAATCTCCGATTATCTTTGCTACTTTCTTGCCGTCTGCTCTTCCTGTAATTTGTTCCATAATTTTTCCAATTAATGCTCCTTGTGGAAGTTTGGAATTTTCTTTTATCGTTTCAGATACAATCTTTTTGAGTTCAGAATCAGAAATTGGTTTGTAATCTTTAACAATTTTTTCCAAAGTTTCTCCTTTTGTAAATCTTTCCATGATTTTAGGAATTGAATCTTTCGTAATTTTAGAATCTGCTAAGAATGAAAATATATCGCAATAAAATTCATCAGGAAAATTCCAGGAATCTATTTTTAATTTTCTTTTGATTTCTTTCGAAGTGCTCAATATTGTTGTGGCAATAAGAGTTGGATTGATTTTGGTTTCTAAGATTTTATCGAATATATTATTTTGAGATGAGTTTGCAATCATTGAAGAGAGTTCTTTATTTAATCCAATTTTTAGATATCTTTCGATTCTGGAAGAAATTAATTCTGGAAGCTTTATTGAGTTTATTTTTTTGAAATTTGTTTGAATAGTTGGAAGATCTGTCTCAGGATACATTCTTGCAGAAGTTGGCATAGGTCTAAGGAATTTTGATGTCGTGTCTGATTTTACATTTCGGACTTCTCCTCCGACCTTCCTATTCATTGAAAGTTCATCTTGTTGACGTTCAATTTCATTATTCACAATTTTATTTATTGCGGATATTTCCTGAACACCTTTTAATTCGACGCGAGTTCCGCCAGAAATTGAGATATTAACGTCCTGACGAATTGTTCCGATTCCTCGTTTTACTTTTCCGGTTGAACGAAGAATCATTCCAATTTTTTGAGCAGTTTCTTTTATATGATCTGGATCATGCATGTCGGGTGCAGTTGTGATTTCAATTAGCGGTATTCCTAATCTATCTAACCGATATGTTACTGAATTTTTATCTTCTGAAACTCTCCTTGCAGAATCTTCTTCAAGAATTACAGATTCAATTGAGACTTTACCTTTTGAAGTCTCGATATAACCGTCCGTACCGACCAAACATGTTCGCTGAAATCCGGATGTATTAGAACCATCTATCACTGTTTTTCGCATGATTTGTATAAACGGAACAATGTTGCAATTTAGTAATCTGCAAACAGTATAAATTATGGACAATGCTTCTTCATCTATTTCAAGAGGTGGTTCTTCATCTGTTTCGATTAATGATGTATTCGAATTGTGGACTTCATAAATATAATCTAAATTTTTACTGGTCTCAAATACTGCTGCGATATCAATCTTTCCCGATTCACCTGTAGTTGCGCGAAGTTTTCGTTTTAATAATGTATCAGGCATATCTTTGGTTAATTTAGAATCACATCTCGAGAATAATTTACCCGTATTTAGCTGCTGATGAATCTCTAGTCCGGCCTTAAGACCAATTATGCTATAATTCATATTTTACTTAATTATCAAAAGTTTAAAAGATTTTCAAACTAATATAAAAATGAATTTGGATTGGATTTTTTAGAATATTCGCCTCGAATATTTGAAACCATCAGATGTCTGACCTTTTCAATATTGTTGGTTTGCCCAAGAACCCACGAAAGCTTAACGTATGCTGTTTCTGGTAGCATATCTTCAAGATAGACTACTCCGTGATTTGCAAGAGCTCTTCCTGTAGAATATACGTATGGATCAACTCGGCCATAGTTTGCCTGAGAAGTCATTCCAACAAAAATTCCTTTCTTTATTAATTTAGATAATGATTCAATCCAGGGTGTTGCGACATGTCCTAATCCAGTTCCTTCAATAATTATACCTTTATGCTCTTCATAAAATTTTAGAATATCTGGAGACATTCCCGGTGAATACTTAATTAATGCAACTTTCTTTTCAAATTTGGATTTAACTTTAACTTTTCCTGAATGTCTCAATTCGAAGTTAGAGTGTTTTTCTAATTTTCCGTTAGCGTATATTTTTGCCAAAGGAACTGTGTTAATTGGTCTAAATGCGTCTCGTTTGGAAGTATGTAATTTTTTAACTTTTGTCCCTCTATTTGCAATACAATAATCATCGCTAGACGTACCGTGAAGCACAGTGGCAACTTCTGCTATATCACTGGCAGCATAATGAACTCCGCATATTAAATTCATTCCTCCGTCAAAGCTTCCTCTATCTGAAGATCGTTGACCTCCGACAATTGCTACAGGTTTAGATAAACCTTCCAATGCGAAAGATAGTGCAGCTGAAGTATAATGCAGTGTATCTGTTCCGTGAGTTACAACTACGCCTCGAATATCATCTTTATTTAATTCGCGTGCAACAAATCCTGCAATTTTTGACCAATGTTCCGAGTTCATTTCTTCGCTAAATATTGACATTGGTTCAGAAACAGAGATATTAGCTATTTTTTTGAGTTCTGGAATTTTTCCTAACAATTCTCTAGGTTTAGTCATCGGGTGAACTGCGCCAGTTTTGTAATCAATGTGCGATGCAATTGTTCCGCCAGTCGAGATTAGAGATATGTTAGGCAAGGATTTATTTTTTAAAATCGGTGCAGAATCTAATTTTAAACCAATATTGGCTTTTCCTAAAACTTTAACTTTTGACCCCTTTTTAGGTAAACCAATATTATATCCGTTAACTAACTTTAGAAGATGTATGTCTTTGTTAGATGATTCTAAGATTATTCCTTCGTATTCAGAACCGAAATATTTAATTTTTACTTTATTTCCGATATTGCTCATAATTTAACTTCCTTCTAATGCTATAAAAATATTAAGGTACCTCAAATGAGGTACCAGAACTTCGTAAGACAACTTGGGTTAGGATCTTAACTAATCATGTCAAGTCCCAATTCGTTATTGAGCTCGATTGTTTGTTTTGATGCTTGAGTATAAGGATTTTGTCCTAACACATATGGAGATTTGACTCCAGTAATAATGGTCATTACTCTTAATTTTCCTCTCATCTCGTCATCAATTCTTGCTCCCCAAATAACATTTGCATCTGTATCTAGGCCAGCAGTAATGAGTTCACCAACTCTCTCTGCTTCATCTAAAGTTAAATCTGGTCCACCTGTGATATGAATCAATGCGCCAGTTGCGCCGTCATAACTTACTTCCAATAATGGATTTGATAAAGCTCGTTTTGTAGCTTCTTCTACTCTTTTATCTGAATCTGATTCTCCGATTCCTGTTACAGAAACTCCTCCTGTAGACATAATTGCTCTAACGTCTGCGTAATCTAAGTTTATCAAAGATGGTACAGATATAATCTCTACAATTCCTTTAATCATGGTAGAAATTAATTCATTAGCAACAGCAAATGCCTGTTGAATTGGTAAGTTACCTGCTATTGAAGATAATCGATTATTGTCAATTACAATTACAGTATTACAGACTTCTCTTAATTGTTTTAATCCCCATTCTGCTTTATCGATTCTAGCTTTTTCGATCGAGAAAGGCATTGTAACAACACCAATAACAATTGATTTTGATTCTTTAGCCACTTGAGCTACAACTGGGGCTACACCTGTTCCAGTTCCGCCGCCCATTCCTGCGCAAACAAAAACCATATCTGAATCGGCCAAAGCGCCTTTTAATTCATGAATTTGTTCTCTTGCAGATTGCGCACCCACTTCAGGAATTCCTCCTGCTCCGAGACCTCGCGTGGTATCTTTTCCAACAAGAATCTTCTTGTCAGCTTCTCTGTGATCTAAGTGCATCTTATCAGTATTTACTGCAATAATTTCTGCACCCTCTACGCCTTTTTTATATAACCAATCTGCCATATTATTTCCAGCGCCACCACAGCCTATGACTTTTATATTTGCTTGTCCAACATTTGAGTCGACTGTCTCAGTTTGATTTTCCAAACTGTTTAATGCGTTTTGTACTATGAAATCCATTTTTCAAATAGTCAATTTCTTACGAAGTGACTTGTTTCAAAAATAAAACATTACTTAAAAAGGATTTATAGTTTTGAGACTATAGTTTGGAAAAAACAACATGAAAAACGATACGCTTGAAGCATGTAATTCTATTGTATGTTTCAAAATATAGTTTTCACTATACAATTAATCATTTAAAATGTTTTATGGTCTTTCCAAACTTTTTAATGAATTTTTCACGTGGAGTTTTCAAGGATTTGTTAACTTTTTTTCTTATTTTCACAAGATATTCATTCTTGATTAATGGAAAAATTTTGTCTGCTCGTTTTCTAGTCTTCCATTCTTCAAAAAAAGTTTGTTCATATGCAAAAGTTTGGACTTTTTTATTAAAATATTGATCAGGATACCCTATCGCTAAAATATTATGAATTTGAATTTTATCAGGTATTGATAATATTGATGCAATTCTTTTTTCGCTAAAATCACTTATCCATGCACCTTGCATACCGAACTCCTGGGTAGACAATAAAATATTTTGGGATACAGCTGCAGAATTTTGTAATGCATATTTGGAGACTTTTTTCTCATTGTATAACTTCTTTAAATTTCCTTGATCTGCACAAATTATTAATAATATTGGGGCACGTGAAATCCAATTCTGTCCAGATATTGCTGAAATTTTATTTCGAAGTGATTCCGTTTCAACAATCACAATTTTTGTTGATGGAATTTTTCCGATTGCATGTGCTGCATATCCTGCTTCAAGAATTGCGAATAATTTCTTATAAGGTATTGTTTTATTCTTGAATTTGTGTGTGGTTCTTTTTCTGAAGATTGATTCATATAAATCCATATTTAATGTAAGTATAAATAATTAATAAAACTATCTCGATTGATAATACTTATAATTAGTAATAATTAATGAAAAATATGAATTATTCTCAACTAATTAAGGTATATGAGGAATTATCTGGTACTTCTAAAAGATTAGAAAAGCGAGACATATTATCTAATTTTTTGAGATCTGTTGATAAAAAAAATTTGGAAAATGTAATTAATTTACTTCAGGGCCGTAATTTTCCTGAATGGGATTCTCGGAAAATTGGGGTTGGGAA
>Ga0315328_10000369_pt1 | contig 19395 bp, 22 predicted proteins | sample M120032315metaG_FD_203462 | JGI IMG/M metagenome (GOLD analysis project Ga0315328, IMG submission 203462) | Ammonia-oxidizing marine archaeal communities from Monterey Bay, California, United States - M1 200m 32315 | ecosystem: Environmental > Aquatic > Marine > Intertidal zone | place: USA... | reverse complement strand
TTAATGGAGCACCCCTCGCTGGGTATTTAGCTATATTAGGGGCAATGTTATTTGGTTCAGTATCCTTCGCGCCTTTGGCCTCTGCTGCCGCTTTGCGGATTAGTGTGAACTAGTAACCAGATAGTTAAATTTCTGATCCATTTTAATGATTACCCCGTAATTACAATAGATTACAATACGTCACATGGTCGTATGTTGGGGTCATGATACAATTGGCGGGTCATCTTTAGGGTCGATAGAAGCAGAAATTCTATGTGGTTGTGGTTCTCGAAATTAGGTTCTCCTAAGTGGTTTTACGAGTTATCAGGCAAATGGTTGCCTTGGCTGGTGGCTGGTATGTCATTGCTGCTTATTGTTGGGATTATTTGGGCGCTATTGTTTGTACCGCCAGATTACCAGCAGGGTAATACGATTCGTATAATGTATGTGCACGTTCCATTTGCCAGTATTTCTCTAGCATTTTTTCCTTTGATGGCAGTTGCAGGAACGATAACGCTGGTTTGGCGCATGAAGCTTGCTGACATGGTGGCTAAAACAGCCGCGCCGCTAGGTGCATGGTTCACAGCCTTGGCTCTGGCCTCTGGCTCTATCTGGGGAAGCGATATATGGGGTACCTGGTGGATATGGGATGGGCGTCTGACCTCCATGTTGTTGCAATTCTTTCTGCTGGTGGGTGTTATTTCCCTACGATCAGCACTTGAAGATGCTGATGCGGCAGCAAAGGCATGCGCGGTGTTATCAATCGTAGGCTGCATCAATGTCTTTGTTATTAAGTACTCTGTAGACTGGTGGAACACTCTGCATCAGCCCTCGGGGTCTTTTAGTCTCTCTGATGAGGCGCCTAACCCGCCTGAGGTTTGGGTACCGCTAGTTATTATGATAGTTGCTGTTTATTTGTTTTTTGTTGTGAGTCTGATTCTCTCGACTCGAAATGAAATTTTGGAAAGAGAAAGACGTTCTCAATGGGTACAGGAACTGATAGAGGCTAATTAAGCGAATTCCATGTTTAAATCGATTCAGTTTTCTAGTTTTGGTGACTTTGTTGAGATGGGCGGTTACGCATTCAATGTTTGGTCAGTTTATGCGCTCTTCCTGCTATTTTTCTGTATTAATCTATATTTCCCAATACTCAAACGGAAACAGATTATACGTGAACAAAAACGTCGTTTACTCTTTAATAGAGAGAGGGTCTCTACAGGTAGTAAATTAAGTAATAATGAAATGGATAAAAACGACTCTTAACAGGTCGCTCTGGAGATTTTTTTGAAGACTCATCGACAAAAAAAGTTAACCATCATTCTGTTTGTTACTGCAGGTTTAACTGTGTCAGTCGGATTGATTCTTTTTGCCATGAGTCAAAACATTAATTTGTTTTATACGCCCACTCAGGTAGCAGAGGGCGAGGTCATGATTGGTCAACAAATTAGAATTGGTGGAATGGTGAAGGAAGGTTCTGTAGTCTCTGCGAATGATAGTTTACTAGTTAGATTTGAAACCACAGATTTTATTCACGCGGTGCCGATCGAATATGAAGGAATATTGCCTGATTTGTTTCGTGAAGGTCAGGGTATTGTTGCGGAAGGGACTGTAGATGCCGCCGGTGTTTTTCATGCTTCTCGGGTACTGGCAAAACATGACGAAAACTATATGTCTCAAGAAGTAAAGGCAGCTTTAGATGCGGCTGGTGTTAATACTGAAACCCACCCTTCTGCTGTCACCCCGGAAAGTTAAATGATACCAGAATTAGGGCAATTCTCTCTTATACTTGCTTTCTGTCTAAGTATTCTACTTGGCACTTTGCCGATGATTGGTGCTGCTAGAGGCAATATTCTCTGGATGAATTTGGCGCGGCCTTTGGCTGCTGGTACCTTTGTCTTCTTGAGCATAAGTATCGGTATACTTGCTTACGCTTTTGCAACTGACGACTTCTCTGTACAAATTGTAGCTGCACAATCTAATTCACTCTTGCCGATGCAATACAAACTCACGGCCTTGTGGGGTGGTCATGAGGGTTCATTTCTATTGTGGACTTTTATGCTTTCGGGCTGGATGTTGGCGGTGAGCGTCTTTAGCAAAAGTATGCCGATCGAGTTTGTTGCAAGAGTCTTAGGAGTGCTGGGCCTACTGTGTGTTGCGTACATTCTTTTCATGCTGGCAACCTCAAACCCATTCATGAGAATTGTACCATTACCTCCTGGCGATGGATCTGACCTCAACACGGCACTGCAGGATTTTGGGTTTATTGTGCACCCGCCCACCTTATATATGGGTTATGTCGGTTTTTCGGTGGTATTCGCCTTCGCTATTGCAGCTTTATTGAGTGGCCGTTTGGATGCGGCTTGGGCAAGATGGTCTAGACCCTGGGCAAATATCTCTTGGGCAATTCTCACTATTGGTATTGCATTGGGTAGTTGGTGGGCTTACTACGAGTTAGGTTGGGGAGGTTGGTGGGCGTGGGATCCTGTGGAAAATCCTCCATTAATCACTTGGTTGCTTGGCACAGCCCTGATTCACTCGCTTGCGGTTACGGAAAAGCGTGGGGTCTTTAAAAGCTGGACAGTTCTTTTAGCAATATTAGCATTTTCAGGAAGTTTACTTGGAACCTTTATAACCCGCTCCGGGTTACTGACTTCTGTGCATGCCTTCGCTAGTGATCCAACAAGGGGTGTCTTTATATTAGGTATATTGGGAATAGCCGTCGGGGGTGCTTTACTCCTTTTCGCTTTTCGTGCTCCCTTGATGAAAAGTGAATTTGGGTTCGGTTTGGTCTCTCGAGAGATTTTCCTTCTTGCTAATAATGTATTGCTAGTTGTTTCAGCGGCATCGATCTTTCTTGGCACTTTGTTTCCGATGGTTTATCAGGCACTCACTGATGACCTGATTTCTATCGGCCCCCCATATTTTAATGCCATCTTCGGCCCTCTTATGGTTCTGTTGATTTTGATTTTAGGAGTGGGACCAATGAGCCGCTGGAAGCGAACTTCTACTTCTTATTTAGTCCAACAACTTGCCAAAGTTGCAGCAGTGAGCATAGCTATTGGCTTAGTATTGCCGCTGCTAGTACTTTTCGAGATTTCTTTCGCTGCTATCGTTTGTGTAGTTTTGGCCTCCTGGATTGTGTTGAGTATGGCTAAAGACTTGAGAAATAAGATTATTAATAAGGAAACTGTAAGCAAAGGTTTGCGTGCACTCTCACTAAGTTATTATGGAATGCAAATCGCGCATATTGGCGTAGCGGTTATGTTAATAGGCGTAGGCTTAACAAGTTATTTCAGTATCGAGCGTAGCGTGCTGTTGGCGCCTGGTGCAACCGTGACCCTGGGTTCCTATGCTTTTCGTTTCGATGGTAGCGAACCAATACGAGGGCCAAATTATGTTGCTGACCAAGCAACATTTAGCATAAGTAAAGATGATAGCTCTTTGGGTGAACTTTACCCGGAGCGAAGAATATATTTGGCGACTGGGACTCCCTCAACTGAAATGGCGATTGATGCCGGTTTTCTGCGCGATCTTTTTATAACCTTAGGTGAAGAAAAAGAAGATGGTGCCTGGACTATGACCGTTTACGTGAAGCCATTTGTGCGCTGGATTTGGTTAGGCGCAATTTTTATGGCAGCAGGGGGTACTTTGGCCGCTGCCGATAAACGTTACCGTCGCTTGCGTCAACGTAAATTTGCGAAAGACATTGCAGCCAAAGAGAAACTCGATTCAGGAAACTTGCAGCCGGCCTCATCTTAATCATGGACAGACTTAAATATTTTTTACCCTCGTTCGTTTTTGTTGCGCTGGCAATACTGCTCTGGCGCGGATTGTACCTAGATACAAGAACTTTGCCATCGATGCTCATCGATAAGCCTCTCCCGGAATTTACACTTGCCAACGTAGTTGGAGAGCCGGTTAGCAATTCGGATCTTCCGGACGAAATATTTTTACTCAATGTTTGGGGTAGTTATTGTTTGCCTTGTTTAATTGAGCATCCTACTTTCATGCGACTCTCTGAAGAAGGTGAAATTCCGGTTGTGGGTATAAACTATAAAGACCGAAACAAATTGGCAAAGGATTGGCTCGAAACAAATGGTAATCCTTTTTCATTCAGCATCGAAGATTTAGATGGAAGATTTGGAATTGATTTGGGTGTTTATGGAGCGCCAGAAACCTATCTAGTTGATGCAGACGGAGTAATTCGGTATCGACACGTCAGTGTTCTTGATGAAACTGTTTGGAACAAAGAATTTTTACCTGCAATTGCTGAGCTTAAAGCTGAGTCAAATTAACTAGATGGCTCTCGGGAAAAATAAAATAGATATTTATTGAGATGAGAACCTTTCGTTATCTAAATTGTATTTGCCTTAGTGTGCTTTTTATTCTTGGCGTAGCGCCGGACTCTATTGCTCAAGTTGATACTTTTGAGTTTGACAATGATGTGCAACAACAAAGATTCCGCACACTATCTGACGAATTGCGCTGCCCAATGTGTCAGAACACTAATCTAAGCGGGTCAACTGGCGGTGTTGCAGAAGACCTTCGACGAGAAATTCACCGAATGATTCTGGGCGGAATGTCAGATAGGGATATTGAGAGGTTTATGTTCGAGCGTTATGGCGATTTTATTTTTTATCGACCGCGTCTAACGGCACAAACACTATTGCTCTGGTTCGGACCATTATGTTTTTTGTTGGTCGGCGGATTTTTCGCAAGGGGTATTTTTAAGCGGGCTAAAGAAGTCGATGATATAGAATCTGAATTGGATGAATCGCAAAAAGCGCGACTAAACGAATTAATTGGTGGGAAATAAGGATAAGTGACGATTTCTGATAGGGGTTTATGTTGTTCCAGGTATTAACCTTTTTATTGATTGTTTTAGCGGCACTATTCGTGATCGTTCCGCTTTGGCGCGACCGTCATAAAACGAATATTGATACAGAGCTAAGAAAAGAAGCCAATGTTGCCTTGTTCCATGAGAGGGCTGAAGATTTGAAGGCTGAGTTCGAGACTGGCAGTTTAGGCCAGGTGCAATTCGATGCCTTGATCACAGAACTGCAGCAAAATCTTTTAGCAGATGTTGAGATGAACCTTGCCGGAGAAGCTTCCCTAGTCTCAGAGAAATCAAAGCAAAAGTGGGAAAAGAGGAAGGGAAAGGAGAAGAGAGAACAAGTTAACAGCCCGGAAACTGATGGTCTTTTTTCCTTAAACGTGGCAGTGCCGTTAGTGTTGCTTCTGTTAGTGCCAATTCTTGCCTACAGTCTCTATGAGCGTTGGGGTTTTTTAAGTGATGTAGAGATGATGAGCTTGTATCAGCGTACAGTCGACAATCGAGATGATTTAGAAGAAGCCCAGTCATTAATCGTAAGCTTGGGCGAGGCAGCTCAGGAGAATGAAGATCAACCTTGGACTTGGTACTTTCTCGCAGAAAATTTTGCTAATCTTGGCATGTTTAATGAAGCTGAAATATCCTATCTGCGTTCATCTTCATTACTTAATGCAACTCCTGAAAAAGCGCTGGTGTTAGGCAGAGTAGCAATGGCTATGTATATAAATGCCGAGCTGCAGTTCACGCCACAAATATTAGAAATTATTGCTCAGGCGAGAGCGATCAACCCGAACGAGATTTCTATATTGCAGTTACTAGCAACTGACGCTGCAGAAAATGAAGATTATGAATCGGCTATCCAATATTGGCGACTATTAATACAGGCGAGCCCTAATTCAGCACAAGCCGATCAGCTTCGCTTGAATATTGCTGCTGCTCAACAAGTTATTGCGGAACAGAACCCTGATGCTGCGAGCGGGCCTATTATCAATATTAATGTTTCCCTAGCCAATGGATTGCAGCTTAATGAAAATCTCCGGGTTTTTGTTGCTGCAAGAAATGCTGATAGAGAAGGAATGCCGCCATTAGCAGCAACTTCACTAGTGGTAGCTAATCTTCCTTTGATGGTTCAGCTCGACGATAGTTTGGCAGTTGGCCCCTTTGATTTATCTTCTGCTGAAAACGTCTTTGTTTCTGCTTTAGTATCCTACGCAGGCACTGCGACGCCTCAAAGGGGAGATTATCGAGTTGTTTCCGACACTTTTTCCCACAACTCTGATCTCACAGAAGTAAACCTCATCATTTCGGAACAAGTGAAATAAGCCACTAGGCTTTATCGACTCGCTGATTATGTATTGGACTGAGTTTCTTACCATTGCTGTTGCCCATTTATTTGCGGTGGCTTCTCCGGGCCCAGATTTTGCCGTAGTACTCCGGCAATGTGTTACATATGGTACTAAAGCTGGGCTCTGGACAAGTATTGGAGTTGCCACTGGAATATTGCTCCATGTTAGTTATTGCATATTAGGTGTGGCATTTTTATTATCTCAATCGCCTTCACTTTTTAATGCTATGAAATTTCTGGCTGCACTTTATCTCTTGTATTTAGGTGTCCAATCAATTCTTGAATCTTTAGGCTCGGCTGTGACTGAGGAGGTAATGGAAGATAATAGTAGCGTTGACCCGAGAAAAGCTTTTGTCCTTGGCTTCCTTACAAATGGTTTGAACCCTAAAGCTACTTTGTTTTTTCTGGCCTTGTTTGCAGTGGTAATCAGGCAGGATACTCCCACTAGTGTGCAAATTGCCTATGGCATCTACCTTTCCATAGCGACTTTCATTTGGTTTGCTACGATGTCTAAGATATTAGGTCATGCCGCAGTGCGTATATGGTTTTTAAGATCAGGAGCATGGTTTGAGCGGGTTATGGGGGCTATTCTAATTCTGTTAGCGCTCCAGATTGTATTTTATGGTAGTTAAAAACCCAATTAACTTCAATGGATTACAGGCTTTCTGTATAGTTTTAGCGTGCATCTTCCCATTAAGGTGAGATATAGTTCGGGATCGAAAGAGAAGTGATATGTCAGAGTCAGTAAATAAACTAGTAGATAAATTTGGAAGACACGTCGATTACATCCGTTTATCGGTGACAGATCGTTGTGACTTTAGATGTGTTTATTGCATGACAGAAGATATGGTTTTTCTACCGCGAACTCAGATTCTTACTTTAGAAGAGTTGTATCAAATAGCAAAAGCATTCACTGAATTGGGCGTTAAGAAGATTCGCCTAACCGGTGGGGAGCCGATGGTTAGAACAGATGTAATGACGCTTATTGAAAAACTGGGCGCACTACCAGGCTTAGAGGAACTAAACCTGACAACTAATGGCGCGCAGTTAGATAAGCATGCGCTGGGCTTGAAAAGGGCTGGTGTTAATAGAATCAACATTAGTATCGATAGTCTGAATGCTGGAAGGTTTAAGCAGATTTCTCGTGTTGGAAAATTGGAGAAAGTGCTAGCCGGGATTGAGGCGGCAAGGGAAGCAGGTTTCGATCGCATTCGTTTAAACTCTGTCATAATGCGCGGTTATAACGAAGACGAAGTAATTTCGCTTACTGATTACGCTCTAGACCGGGATATTGACATAGCATTTATAGAAGAAATGCCATTGGGCGAAGCATCAGATCATGATCGCAAAGAAACCACCTGCAGTAATGATTGGGTTAAAAGTGCTATCTCGCAGAAATATGAATTAATAAATAGCACTGAACAAACTGCGGGCCCCTCTCGTTATGCACAAATCGCTGGAAAGAAGGGTCGCATCGGTTTTATTTCACCAGTGACGCATAACTTCTGTGAAGATTGTAATAGAGTTAGAGTGACAGTGGAGGGAAGGCTTCTTCTTTGTCTAGGTAATGAACACTCAATCGATCTGCGCTCGATCCTGCGAGATGAGTCTTCTGACATCGACGATTTAAAGCAAGCAATTATTGCTTCTATGGAAATAAAGCCAGAGCGCCATTATTTTTATGATAAAGAGCATGCACAACCAGTCCGCTTAATGAATATGACCGGCGGTTAAGCGGAATGAGTGTTGCCACAGCATTAAAGATTGCGGTTATAACAGTTTCTGACACACGTACTGAAGAAACTGATAAGTCTGGGAAAGCTCTTATAGACAGTCTGTTGCAATCCGGACATTTACTTCATTCCAAAATCATTGTTAAGGATGATGTTTACGATCTACGTGCAATAGTCTCAACTCATATTGCAGACCCTGAGGTAAATGTTGTGCTCACCACTGGTGGAACTGGGTTTACTTCACGGGATAACACCCAAAAGGCGTTACAAATACTTTTTGATCTTCACATCGAAGGATTTGGTGAATTGTTTCGTCAACTTTCTTTTGAAGAAATTGGCAATTCGACAGTTCAGTCTCGAGTGTTCGCCGGATTAGCTAATGGGACTATTGTGTTTTGTTTGCCAGGTTCGCCCGGTGCATGTCAAACAGGATGGAACAAAATCATAATGGATCAACTTGATAGTGACCATAAGCCCTGCAATTTTGTAGATAAGCTAAGGGTGAGCTAGGCTATGCGTTCGCTATGTTGAGTTTGCGGACTCTCTAAATTTAAAATTAACGCAGTGTGGATGATATTGCGCATTGTTCAATCGTTGGATATGTACATGCAAATTTTTTGATTAATCCAGCGGAATTTACTGATCGGGTAAATCAAATAGATTATGAGAGGGATAGTAAGACATCAGTTCAAGCGCCGGAAGGGTTGAACTGATGTTTAAGTCTTGCTACGAGTTGAAGGACCTTCCATGATGCCTTCCTCTAATTGGCTCATATAGCGGCGTAAACAATTGCAGCAGGGACGGCTAGGGCAGCTGCCACAAGCGCAACACTTACCAGTGTAGCTTCCACAATTGGACGGGCTTTCTTTAATGTCTTGCTCATTATCTTTTCCATTTAGTCAGGTTCAGTGTTAAAAAATACCGTGCTCTCTACAGCACGGAGCGTATGGTAACACAATATGTCCATAATAGTAACATTAATGTGTATTAAAGCGCATATTGAGGAAAAGGTAACAAAAATTATACTGTTGGTATTTAAGCGCCATAAATCAACAAGATAAAATTTATTTTCATTAGTCCTTCTCTCAAATTTGGGCACCTGTGCTTCGGTAACACACTGATATAAATTACTAATTCCAACTTTATCAATTCATCCTGGTAATTAGAAGCACGCTATTTATGTTACTATAAGTAGCATTGCAATTGACTCTTCGTTCTCGCAAGCGACACAATTACCTCAAATAGGAACTGAGAAATAAATGACCATGGAGGTATTTATGATTTTGAGTATTAAATTATCCGGTTTTAGTAGCTCGCGTTTGGCGTTTTCCTCAAATGTGCTGGTTCTTGTTACATTGCTAGTTACCAAACCTTTGCTCCAGCTAGATCGGCTACAATCGAGGCATGGCAAAAAAACCAATCATTGAATCCCCACTCTGTGGGAAAAAAATCGCCCTTCCTGAGAGCCGTCAACTAGATGTGTTGGCAGCATTATTTGAAAGGAGGCAAGCTAAAGTATTTCGTGTGCCTCTTGTTACTATCCTCGATACGCCAAACCAGACAGCGACAATAAAATGGTTGCATTGGTTTATCAGAGAAACCCCAGATTATTTCATTATCCTAACTGGTGAGGGTTTGCGTCGTCTTTTAGACGCTGCGGCTAGAAATAATATTAAAGATGAATTTGTTAAGGCTTTAGGGTCGGTTCAGAAAATATGTCGTGGCCCTAAACCTGGAAGGGCATTGAAAGAAGTCGGACTAAGCTCTGATATAGAATCGAGAATACCTACAAGCGTAGGAATAATGAAAACCTTGGAATCTCTCAAGCTGAATGATTTACGAGTAGCAGTGCAACTTTATGGAGATGATCCTAATGTGCAATTAATGGTCTATCTGCAACAACAAAATTTAGCGGCAATTGAGTCCGTGGCTCCCTATGTTTATGCGGCCCACAGTAATATTGAAGAAGTGCAAGAGCTCATTGAAAGGTTAAGCAACAATGAGTTGGATTTATTGGCTTTTACTAGCAAGTCTCAGGTTAAGCGCTTATTTAGGGTTGCTAAAGAATTTGATCTATTAGATGACTTGCATAAAGGCTTGCTAGTCACTCACGTGGGCGCTATTGGTCCCATTGTTCAACAAGAATTGTCTGATTACGGAGTGCAAATTAACGTCGCTCCAACCACCAAGTATTTCATGAAACCCTTTGTTAAAGCGGCGGAATCTTTGTTTAGCTCGTAAGCTGCTAGTGTAGATGCACGCCAAGAGCTAGAATTGATGTTTTACAACAGGATTAAGTATATCAACCATGCGAGTAATGACATTTAACTGCAATGGAATTCGAGCTGCTGCTCGGAAAGGGTTTTTTGAATGGCTAAATGAGCAGAGCGTTGATGTGGTTTGTCTGCAGGAAACGAGAGCTCAGCTTGATCAGTTGACAGCCCCGATTTTTCATCCTACGCAATATGGCTGCCATTATTTCGACGCTGTAAAAAAAGGCTATGCTGGGACTGCTATTTATTGCAAAAAGACCCCTAAGAAAATTTCTCGTGGCTTGGGCTTTGAAGTTGCTGACATTGAAGGACGATATATTCAGGCAGATTTTGATAATGTGAGTGTGGCATCGCTTTATTTGCCATCTGGCTCCTCTGGAGAAGAGCGCCAACAGCGCAAGTGGGGCTTTATGGAAAAATTTATGCAGCATATGCAGAGCCTTCGGAATAAGCGGCGTGAATTTATTATCTGTGCAGATTGGAATATTTGTCACAAAAACATTGATCTCAAAAATTGGCGGCCTAACCAAAAAAATTCAGGTTTTTTACCGGAAGAGCGCCAATGGCTGGATTTGCTCTACGATGATGTAGGTTTTGTCGATGCCTTCAGAGTAGTCAATAAAGAGGAGGAGCAGTATTCGTGGTGGTCTAATCGAGGCCAAGCCCGCGTTAATAATGTCGGGTGGCGTTTGGATTATCATGTCGTGACGCCAGGTTTAAAGAAAAAGATTCGGTCCGCCAAAATCTATACAGAACAGAACTTTTCGGACCATGCGCCAGTCATAATAGACTACGACTTTTAAAACTTATTCAGACTATCAAACAAATAATTTCTAGTATTAAATTATCTATGAAAACTACGACACAAATACTTTCAAAACTTTTACTTCTTCTATCAATCACTGGATTCTTTGTTGCTAGTCAGGCACAAACGCTTGTTGCCGTTATCGATACATCCAAAGGTGTAATAAGAGCTGAACTTAATTCGCGCGCTGCACCGACTTCGGTAGCAAACTTCGTGAATCTGGCGACCCGAGGCTTTTATGATGGGCTAACATTTCACCGGGTTGAAAGAAATTTCATGGTGCAAGGTGGTGACCCACAAGGCAACGGAACAGGTGGGCCGGGATATCAATTTAGGGGAGAAATAATTCTTAAGCATAATCAGCCTGGAATTCTTTCCATGGCAAATTCAGGCCCCGCAACTGACGGCAGCCAGTTTTTTATCACTCATCTAGCAACGCCGCATCTCGATGGGCTACATTCTGTTTTTGGTAAAGTAACTGAAGGTCAGCAAATTGTTTATCAAATTCGTCGTAGAGATGTGATTAATTCTATAACTATTGAAGGCGATATTTTTGCGGTGTTAGATGTGCGCAGTGATGAGGTAGCTGAATGGAATGGAATATTGGATGGACTGTTTCCAAATTTGAGATCAGCCTTTATTCCGTAAGTTTGACATAGGATTGCTTTAATGAGGTGCTACTTTATAACACTTTCTTAAAGGGTTTGACGGTTACTTTGGCGTAAACACCCGCGGCTACATAAGGGTCCGCATCGGTCCATGCTTGAGCCTCTTCTGCGCTATCGAATTCAGCAATGATTAGACTGCCACTAAACCCGGCTTTTCCGGGGTCGTTGCTATCAATCGCAGGGTGCGGACCTGCAACTAAAAGTCTTTTTTGCTCTACTAATTCGTTTAATCGGTCTAGATGAGCAGTTCGCGCTGATTTTCGTTTATCTAAACTGTTCTTAACGTCTTGGCCCATTATTGCGTAGTACATGAATAATCCAAACGGGCTAGGCTGACTCTTCAGAATTTGAATCGCTCGCACTTTCTCCTTCTTCTCCTCCTTCTTCTCCGTCTTCGATGATTGCGTATTTCGCGATCATTGGCATTTGTCCCAACACAAATACGAAAGTAAGAATTAGATTGCCAAACACTTTGAATTGCAGCCAAGCGGCTTCGCTGAGGGTGTATGCAACGATTAGATTAACTACACCAAGTGTAATGAAGTAGATAATCCAAAGTTTATTGAGCTTATACCAAACATCCTTAGGAGCGTCGATAGCGTGCCCCATCATGTGCTCAATGGCGGGTTTGTCACTAAAATATCTTGATGCAAAAAAGATGCTAGCAAAAATCCAGTTAACAATAGGGGCTTTCAGTTTTAAGAATGTGACACTCTGGAAGACTATAGTAAGAGAGCAGAAGAACACTACACCGCCTAGAGTAATCCATTGAAATTTGTCTAATTTCTTCTGAACTAATAAGAGAATCCCATAAGTGACAACTGAGGCGACCAATAAAAATCCTGCCGCATTAAAAATTCCTCCAACACCAATATCCAAACCGCCTAGGCTAACGATTCTTTCATCCATCGCCCAAACTGAAAAAAATAATAGTAAAGGTATAAATTCAACTAATTGCTTCATTTCGGTTGGGCTCTTTTTCTGGTGCGATTTTCTTTCTTAGTATTTACTAGATATCTCGCAGGTATGTTCGTTTTAATTAAATCATAATGCCTCGAGCCGCAGCATGTTAATTCATTCAGTAATAAGAGTCTGCTTTTATAAGCAGGTTAATATAGAATCTCATTCTTTTTTTGTGGTCAATATACGGCCCAATTTGGCTGGTTTGGTGGATCTAAATGGCTGACTTCTTACAAATTCACCCCATTAACCCGGAGCGACGGCTTATAAAGCAGGTAGTTGATGTCTTACTTAAGGGCGGAGTAATAGTCTATCCCACGGATTCAACTTATGCCTTGGGCTGCCATATTGGAGATAAATTAGCATTGGAAAGAATTCGCAAAATCCGCCAATTAGATGCACGGCACAATTTTACCTTAGTTTGCAGTGATCTCAGCTCACTGGCAATTTATGCTCGAGTGCACAATAGTGCCTATCGCATACTTAAAGCTTACACACCTGGTCCTTATACCTTTATTTTGAAGGCCACATCTCAAGTACCGAAACGGTTGATGCACCCAAAAAGAAAAACTATAGGTTTGCGAGTACCTGATAATGCGATTACGCAATCGATTCTTTCCAGTTTCGGTGAACCAGTTATGAGCACAAGCCTAATTTTGCCAGATGAGGACGAGCAACTATTTGATGCCTACGAAATGCGTACAAAAATTGGCAAAATGGTCGATCTCATAATAGATGGTGGAGCTTGTGGTCTCGAACCAACTACTATGATTGATTTGGTTGAGGGTGTGCCGGAGGTTATGCGGATTGGCAAAGGAGATCCCGAGCCATTTCAATGAGGTTGGGAATATGCTCCCATGAACACTATTAACTGTCTAAAACAGAACAGGAGTCTGGATTGCCAAGAGTAGATTCACAGCAACGTGTTTTATCAGGAATGCGGCCAACCGGGCGCCTGCACTTGGGGCATTTACATGGCGTACTAAAAAACTGGATAAAGCTTCAAGATGAATATGAGTGCTTCTTTTTTGTGGCTGACTGGCATGCGCTAACAACGCATTATGGAGAACCAAATCTGTTTGAAGAAAATACAATCGATATGGTTATTGATTGGCTTGCTGTAGGCGTTAGCCCAGAATCTGCTGCCTTATTTGTGCAATCAAAAGTACCGGAACACGCTGAGCTGCATTTGCTACTCTCTATGACGACACCACTTTCTTGGCTGGAGCGCGTTCCCAGTTATAAAGATCAGCAAGAGAAACTGCGGGAAAGGGAATTGGATACCTATGGATTTTTAGGTTATCCCTTGCTCCAGGCTGCAGATATTTTGATTTACCAATCAGGCAATGTCCCCGTGGGCGCGGATCAAGTGGCCCATGTTGAATTAACGCGGGAAGTGGCGCGTCGATTTAATTATGTCTATGGGCGCGAACCTGGTTTTGAGGAGCACGCCGTAGCAGCAATTCGAAAGATGGGAAAAAAGGCTGCAAAATTATATTCCCAACTTCGCACTGCCTATACGGAACAAGGAGATCAAGAAGCCTTGGAGAAAGCCCGGGAATTGTTGACAGAGCAACAAAATATTTCCATTGAGGACCGTGAAAGGCTTTATGGTTATTTAGAAGGTGGCGGACAAATGATATTGGCAGAACCGAAAGCTCTTCTAACACCATCCTCAAAAATGCCCGGGCTCGATGGTCAAAAAATGTCTAAATCCTATAACAACACCATCAGCCTGAGAGAACCCCTAGATGAAGTTCAGAAAAAAATCAGTACCATGCCAACCGACCCGGCTCGGGTTCGCTTAGCAGACCCTGGCGACCCTGAGAAATGTCCGGTCTGGCAATTACATCAAGCTTATTCTGATGAAATCACTAAAGATTGGGTGATGGAAGGATGTAAGGGTGCTGGTATTGGGTGTCTGGAATGTAAGAGACCAGTTATTGATGCGGTTATCACTGAACTTGAACCAATTCAGAAAGAAGCGGTTCAGTATGAGAAAGATCCTGACCTGGTTCGCTCAATAATTGCTGATGGAAGTGAGACGGCTCAGGAAAGTGCTAAAGAAACTCTTGCAGATGTTCGAGCGGCAATGGGCCTTAACAAATGGTAAGTGATTAAAATTCCTGGGAACCGTGAGCTTTTCAGATTCAATTGGGGTAAAATCCCTCCCACAGCTTAGTAATACGGACCATTAGATTGACGATTACTGGTACCGACGCCGGAACCGATAACCTTTATTCCCAAGGGGAGTCAGATTCCCCTCCAGAAAACATCCCAGCCAATACACTACTAAATCCTTCCCACGATAATGCTCATTTGTCTGAGCAGGGTGAATTGCCATTTGCTTTTGTTGCAGGCGAAGCAATCACAGAAGTTCCAAAAGATTTGTATATTCCACCAGATGCCCTGGAAATCTTTTTGGAAGCATTCGAAGGGCCCCTAGATCTGCTGCTGTATTTAATTAAGCGTCAAAATATCGACATTTTGGATATTAATGTCGCTGATATTACTGATCAGTACATGGCCTACGTAGATTTAATGGATTCGAGTCAATTCGAGCTGGCGGCAGAATATTTGGTAATGGCAGCCATGCTGGCTGAAATAAAATCGCGGATTTTATTACCGCGACCAGAAGAAGAAGATTCGGAAGAGGGCGACCCTCGCATGGAGCTCATTCGGCGTCTTCAAGAATATGAGCGTTATAAGCAGGCAGCCGAAGATATTAATGAAATTCCTCGAATGGATCGCGAACTCTATCAGGCCAATGCGTCACTGCCAGTTATCGAACGAATAACTCCTGATCCCGATGTGAAATTGCAGGAAATTTTAATAGCACTCTCTGGAGTTCTGAAAAGAGGGGATATGTTTGGGCATCACCATATTCAATTCGAGACCTTATCCACTCGAGAAAAGATGTCTGAGATTATGGTAAGACTGTCGGAACATAAATTTATGCCGTTGGGTTCACTGCTTTCTAGAGAGGAAGGTAGGTTAGGTGTAGTGGTTACTTTTCTTGCCGTTATGGAACTGATGAAAGATTCAATGGTTGAGATAGTTCAAACGGACCCATTTGGTCCAATTCACGTTAAGTCTAGAAGTTAAGGAGTGGCCGGAGTGACTTTGACATGAGTGATGTCGACAACAAAGTAAAGATGATAGTTGAAGGCCTTTTGTTAGCGGCAGGAAGGCCGCTGACGCTTGACAATATTGCGCAGATTTTTTCTAAGAAAGAACGCCCAGACAAGAAAGAATTAAAAGCGGTAATGGCTGCCATTTCTGCAGAATGTAACGATCGTGGCTTTGAATTAAAAGAAGTTGCCTCTGGTTTTCGGTTTCAAGTAAAACAAGAATTAAGTGAGTGGATAGCAAAACTATGGGAAGAAAGGCCGCCTCGGTATACACGAGCGTTGCTTGAAACTCTAGCACTAATCGCATATCGGCAACCTATAACACGTGGCGACATTGAAGAAATTCGTGGGGTCAGTGTTAGTCCGAATATAATTAGAACCTTAATTGATAGGGAGTGGATTAGAGTTGTGGGTCACCGTGACGTTCCTGGGCGACCGGCAATGTTTGCTACGACCAACCAATTCTTAGATTATTTTAATTTGAAGAGCTTGCAAGAATTGCCTCCTTTATCAGAAATTAAGGATCTTGCGGGGACAGAGCCAGAATTTGATTTGACCGAAGAGTTGGCGAACAGCCGTATTCTTGATATGCCTGATGAAAATGACGACGATGATGAGAGCCGAGTATTAACTGCAGCCGAAGAAGCTCAGCTTTTGGCGGAAGAAGAGGCAGTTGAATTATCGAAAAAACCTTTAGATGAAATATTGCGTATGGGAGTACCTGAAGAACTTCTCGAAAAGGATAGAGCGGAACGGGAAGCATTAGATGAACTAAATGCTGAGGAAGAGGCTATTGATGACGACGAATCCGATGAAATTGATCTTGATATCGGACTGTCAGACGACGATATCGCCGCAAACGAGGAGTTTGAGCGCAACCTACCCGAAAAACCAGCTGCCTCTGGTGCTCTGAAGGAAGGCGCTGATTATGAAGTAGCAGAAGATAAGAAAGCTTTTGATAGGACACCTGACGTTTCGGTAGACGGAGATTCCAATGATGGTGCTGAAGAAGTTGTCAGGGATGCAAGTCCGGAATCCAATGTGATCTAATTGCGCAAAAGTAACAATAATGTCCCTAAGAGCGCAGAGCCTAGGGATAAAATTAATGTAAATAGAAAAAAAGATGAAAGCTTCAATAATAAAACTAGTGGATTGATGTTTAGCATTAGCGAAAAAAAAAGATTAACACTAATTTCGTCCGGATACAGTGCTAATAGCTCGATTGCCTAATCCATAAAACAAATCGATTATGTCAGAGAAATTACAAAAAGTGCTTGCTAGAGCTGGGTTCGGTTCGCGTCGTGAAATTGAATCCTGGATTGAACATGGTCGGATTAAAGTTAATGGAAAAGTTGCTCTAATTGGAGACCGAGTTATAGATACCGATAAAGTAATTGTCGATGGGAAGAAACTCGCACCTCAGAGAAGCATCCGTTTAGATAAGAGAGTTTTGTTATACAACAAACCTGAGGATGAAATCTGTACCCGAAAAGATCCGGAAGGCAGGCCAACGGTATTTGATAAACTACCCCCTCTTAAACATAGCAGGTGGGTCTCAATTGGTAGGCTTGATATCAATACAAGCGGTCTATTACTCTTTACCACTGATGGTGAGTTGGCTAATAAACTTTCTCATCCAAATTCAATGGTGGAGCGCGAATACGCTGTAAGGGTTATGGGTGAAGTAAGCCCTGAAATGGTCCAAAGTATGTACGATGGAATTATCATCGATGATCATTTATGCCGGTTTACGGATATACAGTATTATGCTGGTGAAGGGATTAACCAGTGGTACCACGTTGTCTTAATGGAAGGAAGAAATCGTGAAGTGCGGAAAATATGGGAGTCTCAAGGCTTAAAAGTAAGTCGTCTTAAACGTGTTCGTTTTGGGCCGATATTCATACCTAGTACCGTGCGAAAAGGCCAGTTTCAAGAACTTTCAAAAAATGAGATAGATAAACTACGAAAAACTATCAGTTAAAAAGGCTAATTTTTTGCCTTGCATGCGCCGCCCTTGTTTCGCTCATTTTGGCACCTAATAAAATTAGTTCCCATCAAATTACGTTCTTTTAAGAATCGATATAACTGTCTCTGGATCCGACAGCTGGATTATTCTAAATGGTTTTACTTAGGCAAATAATTCGCCGGTTCAAAGTCTCGGACATCTATCGCCTTGCCGTGTATGGGTTTGGATTCTTCGCTCAGTAGATAAAGATAGACAGGCATTAGCTCTTTAGGGAGTGGCTGAGTCTTTGGGTCTTCTGCAGGGAAAGCGGATTTCCGCATTGAAGTTCGCGTTCCTCCGGGATTTAAACTGTTAACTCGAATTGTGCTTGTTTTTTCAAGTTCTTCCGCCAGGGTTTGCATTAACCCCTCAATTGCAAATTTCGACACTGCATAGGCCCCCCAATGAGCTCGTCCTTCTCGACCTACACTTGAAGACGTAAAAATTATTCGCGCATCTGGTGACTGTTTTAAGCTTGGCAACAAGGCTTTGGATAACGAAAATGCTGAGTTCACATTGACTTGGATAGTTTCATGCCAGAGATCTGAAGGGTAAAATTCAATAGGGCTGCGAGCCCCCAGAATACCGGCATTTAAAATTAAGCCATCTAGTTTTTGGAATTTTTCTGCTAAAGAATTGCTAAGATTTTGGTAGTCTGCGTCTGTGGCAATTTTAAAATCTAGTGGCTGGATAATTGCTTTTCCAGGGTTTAGTATTTCAATTTTGTCATAGATCGCCTCTAGCTTTTCTTGATTTTTGCCAAGCAAAATAACATTGGCGCCGTAACTCGCAAAGGTTTCCGCACAACATTTACCAATCCCATCACTTGCTCCCGTAACAAGAATAGTTTTTCCGCTCAGAAAAGTTTCAACCGTTTCGTACTGGAACATAATTTTAAGTAAATTTTAATATGTTGAGCAGAGGCTCAATTTGTTCTGGTTTTTGAACGATGAAGTCAGCGTGCCATTCTTCAATCTTGCTACCTTCACTTAAATAACCATAAGCAGCAGCGACAGCAATGACGTCAGCGTTTTTGGCAGCTTGGATATCGCGAAGGTGATCTCCAATATAAATCGTTCTTTCCGTATTGCAGCCTAGCTTCTGGCAAGCTAAGAATATCGGCTCTGGATGTGGTTTTCTATTCTGCACATGATCGGGACAGATTAGAACACTACAACGTTGGTTGAGGTCTAATTGTTCAATCAATGCTGAGGCATAAAGATTCGGTTTGTTAGTAACTATGCCCCAGGGGATGGCGGCTGATTCTAATTGTATTAGTAGATTATCGATATTCGGATAGAGTGAAGATTCGGTAGTTTTAATTTTTTCAGCATAAAGGTCTAATAGTTGTTGATTCAATTGTTGAAAAATCTCTTCACATTCGTTAATGCCAAAGGCAAGTTTAACTAAAGCCCGAGCACCGTCGGAAACAGTTTTATAGATTAGTCGAGAATCAATAGGGCACTCTCCATATTCTTCTAATAGTTGGTTCACAACATGAATAAAATCGGGAGCGGTATCGATAAGCGTGCCGTCTAAATCAAACAAAACACATTCTATAGAAGTTTCTAATGGCAAGGGGATTCTCTGCAGGTTAGGACTTTTGATTAGTGATGATTTTAGTTTTTGGGTCTTTAGAATTAGAAGTTTGAAGCCTTTTGATAA
>Ga0315328_10000368_pt1 | contig 19468 bp, 17 predicted proteins | sample M120032315metaG_FD_203462 | JGI IMG/M metagenome (GOLD analysis project Ga0315328, IMG submission 203462) | Ammonia-oxidizing marine archaeal communities from Monterey Bay, California, United States - M1 200m 32315 | ecosystem: Environmental > Aquatic > Marine > Intertidal zone | place: USA... | reverse complement strand
CATGCAAAGGCTGACTTTTTTGAACAATTTCACCGAGAGGCAGAGTTGAGGCCGAGTTTGATTCTAGCTTGAACCAACCGAAATCTGAACGTGATATCAATAAGTTAAACAGGATAGCGCCGATCGAACAAGACTACGGAACAGCAAGACTAGCGAGAAGACTGGGCGGTAACTGCCAGGAATACTTCGGATGCAGACAAAAGCCAATGAATGGTTTAATGTCTGGTTAGGGCAGACTGCCACCGTTCATGTTTTAAGTGTCGCAGATTTGAAAAGGTGATCGGTAACGGTTGCTCTAAACCTGGGGGAGCATAAAACAATGTTGATCGAACTTCGGTGGCCTCTAGCGGATCATCCATCATTGTTTGTGCTAAACAGTACTAAAAATACGGAGGAATGATTATGAAGACTCGACAGCAGAGTCTGTTTGCAAAATGGACTAAAAGTTTCGTGGTTGCAACCGGGATTGCCGTCACCTTGGCGATGATGCCGATCGCCAAGGCCGCGGACCCAATCAAGATTGGATTTAGTATGACGCTCACCGGTGGGTTGGCTGCTGCCGGGCAGGCTGCATTGGCCGCGATGAAAATCTGGAAGGATGATGTTAATGCCAGCGGAGGCTTGCTGGGTAGGTCGGTTGAATTCGTTTATTACGATGATGCGACAAATTCATCCAAGGTGCCTGGTATCTATGCCAAGCTGATCAATATCGATAAGGTTGATCTCGTAGTATCGAGTTATGGTACCAACCTGATTGCGCCCGCCATGCCGGTAGTGATGAGAAAGAAGATGGTATTCCCGTCTCTGTTTGGTCTTGCTGTTAACGAACGGTTTAAGTACAAGAACTACTTTCAGATCATGCCAGCTGGCCCGGAACCAAAACTGGATTGGTCACGCGGCTTTTTCACTCTCGCAATGGCGCAAAATCCTAAGCCACAGTCAATCGCATTGTTGGCGGCAGATTCTGAATTTGCCAAGAACGCTGTTGCCGGTGCGCGCGCTCATGCGCAAAGCAATGGCTTGAAGATCGTGTATGACAAAACCTATCCACCCGGTGGTACAGCAGATTTCACGCCGATCGTGCGTGCAATCATGGCGAGTAACGCCGATCTGGTTTACGTGGGTTCTTACCCGCCAGGTTCTGTTGGGATTACCAAAGCGGCTAGTGAACTTGGACTTAAAGCGAAAATGTTTGGTGGCGGTATGGTCGGCTTGCAGTATGCTGGTATTCAGACCAACCTAGGCTCCAAGCTCAACGGTATCGTCAATTACGACTTTTGGGTGCCGGCATCAACCTTGAATTTCGAAGGCGTAGATACATTTCTGAAGAAATATCAGGCCGCTGCTGCTGGCGGTAAGATCGATCCTCTGGGACACTACCTACCGCCTTATGCGTATGCTTATCTTCAGGTTTTGGGTACTGCAGTCAATGCGGTGGGAAAGATCGATCACGCCGCGATTGGGGAGCATATTCGTAACAATACGTTTGACACGGTGGTTGGGCCAGTCTCATTCGCGCCTAACGGTGAGTGGGCAAATACTCGTACCTTACAGGTCCAATTCAGAGGTATTAAGGATAATGATATGTCCCAATTTGAAAATGAAGGGACACGCGTAGTGCTTTATCCCGACTCTGTTAAGAACGGCGATATTGTTTACCCCTATAAGTAACAACTTAGGAGATAGCGTCGGTACCATAGTCTCTGTGCTGCAGTACGGCTCTGAAGCAGTCCGTGCTGCAGTTGCAGAGAGCTAGTTTGGAGCAGAGTTAGGTTTCGACCGACGGAGCGAGGGGTCATTGTGTTTGAACTTTTTCTCAATGCTGTTGTGGCAGGAGTACTGCTGGGCGGATTTTATGCAGCGGTAGCACTGGGTTTGTCTATTGTTTTTGGCCGTTTGGATATTGTGAATATTGCGCATCCCGCATTTGTAATTGTGGGCTCGTACGTCGCGTTCATTATCAATGAACGCTACATGATCGATCCTATTCTCAGTGGTCTGATTGCCCTCCCGTTTTTTTTCCTGCTCGGTATTGGCATGTACCGAGTGTATTACGTCTGTTTCGAACGGACCGGACAGGAAAGCCTGACTGGTCTCGCCTTTTTCTTTGGGGTCATGTTTATCATTGAAGTTCTGCTGATCCTTTACTACGGTGTTGATTACCGGAATGTTCAGGCGCCTTATATTGGTAAGACGCTTTTTCTAGGTTTCCTGGGGTTACCTTACCGTATGCTGGTGCCGTTCGTTACTGCGGCACTTCTAACGGGCCTGGTTTATCTATATTTGTCCAAGACGTTTTTAGGGCGCGCGATACTCGCTGTATCGCAAGATCGTCTCGCTCTCCAGTTGATGGGCGCCGATCCAGTCAAGGTAAAGCAATGGGCATTTGGGATCGGTATAGCGACGGCTGCGGTCGCGGGTGCGCTCCTGATTGTTATTCAGCCCGTTGAACCTGCTGTGGGACGGCTCTATATCGGAAGAGTATTTGCAATAGTAATTCTCGGGGGTATGGGCTCGATTAGTGGGACATTTTTTGCTGCTTTGATAATTGGTATTGCTGAAAGCCTGGTTGCAACGTTCATCGGTCCTTCCTGGGCGCCTGCGGTTGCTTTTGCATTACTGTTGCTGACTCTGGCTGTTCGACCTCAGGGTCTATTCGGTCGGGCATGATGAAGCTGAACCGATTCTGGGTAGGGATTGTGTTGGTGTTGCTAGCCGGACTCGCTTTTACAAAATTTGTTGATAATGAATTTTACTTTTATGCGATTTATGCCGTGTTACAGCTAATGGTGATGGGGGTTGCGTGGAACATTTTGGGTGGTTTTACCGGTTATGTAAATTTTGGTGCAGGTGGATTTTTTGCGGCGGGTGCCTATACCACGGTCTTTCTACACAAAGCATTTGATGGGCCACCGTTATTGCTTGCGGTGGTCGTGGCGCCGGTGGTTTGTGGCTTGATTGGCCTTGGCGTTGGCTACCTTACGCTGCGGCTTAAGGGGGTTTATTTCGCGATTGCGACGCTGGCTGTCGCGATAATTCTTGAGACGCTGGTCATCAACTGGGAGTATGTAGGTGGAGCGGGTGGCTACTATATTTTGATTCCTGACGATGTTCCGTTTTTCGGGAGTTATATAGAATGGTTATTCATCGTGATTTTAGCCATTGCGCTGTTCGCCATCGCGGTGTCTCGTTATCTAAATTCTTCTCGGATTGGACGGGGTCTTTCAGCAATTCGAGATGACGAGTTGGCTGCCGAGTGTATGGGTGTGCCCACGCTGAAACTTAAGCTTATCTCGACGACAGCGATGGGGGCTCTTATGGGTATGGCAGGGGCACCATTTCCCTATTTCATTACTTTTGTTGAACCGGTCTCCACGTTCAGTCTGCTGGTTGCAGTCAATGCGATCGCGGTTCCACTGATTGGTGGCACGATGACGTGGATTGGGCCTGTTTTGGGTGCGATTGTTCTGGGGTCCATCCAGGAGGTGGTCACCGTAACTATTTCGTCAGAACTGAACATGTTGATTGTGGGTGGTGTGTTGGTTGGGTTTATTACGCTCGCGCCGCATGGTATTACCGGGCTGTATCGGGACTTTAGGGACAAGAGGCGTCGGCGCGATGAGTGAAGAAATTCTTTCTGTCACAGATCTGACAAAGCGATTCGGTGGTTTTACCGCTTTGGACGCGGTGAATGTTTCACTGTCGAATCGGGAGCGACTTGGTTTGATCGGCCCAAATGGATCCGGGAAAACCACTTTGATTAACTGTATTTCGGGGGCTCTTTTTAATGAGCAGGGTTCGGTAAGATTCAAGGGCCAGGAGATCACAGGCCTGAAAGCGAGCAAGCGTGCCAACCTAGGGATTGTCCGCAGTTTTCAGATTCCGCGCCCGTTTCGCAGCATGTCGATTATTGGGAACCTCCTGATCCCGATGGAATATGCAGCGTCGGATCGCGGCGAACAGGGAGCCCTTCGTGACCGGGCAATGGAATTTCTGGAACTTGTGGGCTTACAAGACCGTGCTGATGAAAATTCGTCAAATCTGACACAGATTGACCTGCGCCGGCTTGAACTTGCCCGTGCTCTTTCGGCAAAGCCTTCGCTTCTGTTATCGGATGAATCAATGGCCGGCCTCTCGAGCTCAGAGGTCGATGAAATCCTGGACATTCTGCTTGCGCTGAACGAACGTGGGGTTGCAGTTATCATGATTGAGCACATCATGCGGGCCGTGATGAAGTTCTCAGAACGGATCGTTGTACTCGATGCGGGCAAAATAATAGCCGATGGTTCGCCCGACGAAATTGTAGCTAATCCGGATGTTGAGAGAGCCTATCTTGGCGAATAGTCTGACACTCAGAAATATCGAAGGCGGCTACGGTTCTGTCCGGGTGCTGCATCAGTTGTCGATTACCGTAGAATTTGGCGAAACTGTAGTGTTACTGGGTTCCAACGGAAACGGTAAAAGTACGCTGATGAAGTGCATTACAGGGTTAGTTCAGCCTGACCGTGGTGAGATTATTCTCGAAATAGACGGTAAACGCACTGACCTGGTCGGAAAGAAACCCGAGGAGATTGTTGCGGCGGGAATTTCAATGGTCCCGGAAGGTAGAAGATTATTTCCGGCACTGACTGTTGAAGAAAATCTTTATCTTGGTGCTTATCGTAAGCAGGCTCGAGAGAAAATCGTCGATAACCTGGATTTTGTCTACGACACATTTCCGCGTCTGCGGGAGCGTCGAAAGCAGTTGGCGGGGAGTATGAGTGGCGGAGAGCAGCAGATGGTCGCAGTTGCCCGAGGAATCATGTCCAACCCGGTGATCCTGCTGATTGATGAGCCGTCAGTGGGTCTCGCGCCAAATCTAGTCAGTCATATGATTGAAAAGATCAGAGAACTTAAAGAGAAGAAAAACCTGACTGTGTTGATGGCCGAGCAGAACTTCAACCAGGCAATCAAGATTGCGGATCGGGGCTACATCATTGTTCATGGGCAAATTGAATTTGCAGCGAGTAGTGCAGAAGAATTGGCTGATAATGAGATGATCAAGCAGTACTACTTGGGCGTATAAATGTTTCAACCATTTCTGCTGAGGAGAAACAGTGCGCGTTCCACTTGCTTGGGGTGATGACCAAACGCGGAATTTTTCTGTACAGTTATGGTGACAGCGTGCCGAGAGCTTCTAGAATTTTCTGTGGTGTCAGTGGAACCGCGGTGACGCGTGCGTTAAAGGGAGTCAATGCATCGTTGAGTGCGTTCATTACTGCGGCAGGCGCACCAGCAGTGCCCGCTTCACCTGCACCCTTGGCGCCCAGTTCTGAGGATCGGGTCATTGACACAACGTGTGCACAGTCAATGTCCGGCAGTTCAGTGGCCATTGGCACGAGATAGTCGGCCATCGTGCCATTTTGCAACTGGCCTTCTGCGTCATAGATACAGTGTTCAAACAGGGCTGCACCGAGACCCTGTACGATGCCTCCACGGATCTGTTCATCGACCAACTGGGGGTTAATGATAGTTCCGCAGTCTTCGACGCACCAATGCTTTAACAACTTGATTAAGCCCGTCTCGTTATCGACTTCAAGATAAGAGGCCTGAATACCGTTGGTGAAGGCGAACGGATAGTCGCGGGGTACGTAGTGCCGGGTAACAACCAGTTCAGATTGAAAATCTTCTGGGAAAGTATCGGGGCGGTAGTAGGCAACACGGGCAACTTCTTCAAGTGTGGTCAGGACATCCCCGTCTGCGCCGTCGACGATATTGCCATTCTGAATATCAAGTGCGGTTGATTCGGTCTGCAGAATTACTCCAGCGACATCCAGTATGTTCTCCCGTAGAACTCTCCCAGCCTGGCCAGCTGCTTCACCAGCAATGCCGCACCCACGAGATGCCCATGTGCCGCCGCCATAAGGCGTAACTTCGGTGTCACCGGTAATTACACGGACGTTTTCCATGGCCACTCCGACACTCGTCGCAACGATTTGGGCGATGACCGTTTCGGTACCTTGCCCCTGTTCAGTCACACCTGTTGCGCAGAAAACGTTACCTTTGGCATCCAGTCGCAAGGTACAACCGTCCTGCGCTGAAATTGCGGCACCGCCTACGCCGTAGAACATTGGACTTGGATTGGTGACCTCAATAAAAGTGGCAAGTCCTATACCACGGTAGATACCTTGTTTTCGTAGTTCTGACTGTTCCTGACGGAGGGAGTCGTAGTCCATCATGTCTATGAGCTTGTCCAGACTTTGAATGTGAGAAAGATTCTCGAACGCCATTCCGGTGATGGACTTGCAGGGATAGCTATCGTCAGGGTAGAGATTGGTCCGTCGAATGTCGACCGGGTCCATCTGGAGTTGTCGGGCTGCTTCGTCGATTAGTCCTTCAGCAATCAGACACGCCACAGGGTGCCCGACGGCACGATACTGGCACATGACATTCTTGTTTTGGAATACTACCTTTGTCGCCGCTTTGTAGTTTTCAATCCGATAAGCACCGCCGGTCAGGTTGACTATCTGGTTTGCCTCAATGCCACTGGTGCGGGGGTACATGGAATAAGGTCCGATGCCGGTCAGATCATCAAATTCCAGAGCCTGAATCTTTCCGTCTTTAGAAACGCCCATCCGGGCCTTGACTAGATGTTCTCGAGCGTGAATATCAGTTACGAATGACTCAAGCCGGTCAGCAATGAACTTGACGGGTCGTTGAAACATCTTGCTCAGCGCAACGGCGGCAAATTCATCGGCGTAGACGTGAACCTTGATACCGAAAGAGCCCCCAACATCTTTTGTGACCACGCGAACATCGCCTTCATTCATACCCAGGTGTTTGGCAAACACGTTCTGCATCATGTGCGGCGCCTGTGTTGATTGATACACCGTCAGCTTGCCTTCCCCAGGCTGATAGTCGGCAACAATTGACCTGGGTTCTACTGTGACACCTGTGTGCCGCCCTATATCGAATGTTTCCTCAACCACAACGGCAGCGGTCTCAAATGCCTGGTCGACGTCACCCGCAGCAAAATTCCGTTCCCAGCACAGATTGTTCTCGAGAGAGTCGTGAATAACGGGTGTATCTGGGTCGAGGGCTGTCTTTGCATCGGCCACAACCGGAAGTTCCTGCCACCGTATCTGAACTGATTCGGCCGCATCCTCTCCCTCAGCTCGGGTTTTCGCCAGGATCGCGACCACAGCCTCTCCCTGCCAGCACGCTTTTTCAACAGCCATTGCATACTGGGGTGGAGAAACAATACCTTGTAGGTGTTTGAGTACACCAACCCACGGTTCATGGCGTTCAGCAAGTTGGGCACCGGTGACGACTGCCACGATACCTGGATAGGACTGTGCTGCTGTGGTATCAATGCTGAGAATTCGGGCGTGTGCGTAAGGACTCCGGACAAACACAACATTCAGCATACGCGGTAGCACAATGTCGTCGACGAAATGGCCTCGACCCTCAAGTAAGCGCTTCGCATTGGGCCTGGGAACGCTCCGACCAATGTAGCTGTTGGGACGGTCCAGTACCCAGCGATTTTCGGAATGACTGCTCATATCGCTCTTTTTTTCTGCCTGGAATGCACGACAGACTCAATTGCATCGACAATCGCATGGTACCCCGTACAGCGGCAGTAATTTCCCGAGAGAAACTCCCGAATCTTTTCTCGATCGGCATCGGGATGTGTCTCGATCAGTTCAGCAGCTGTTAATAAAATACCCGGCGTACAGAATCCGCACTGCAGTCCATTTCGTGCATGAAATGCGGCCTGTAGATCTTCAAGATGGCCGTCGTCGGATAGGCCTTCAATTGTGTCGACCCGTTTGCCATCTGCTTGAATTGCCAGGATCAGACAACTCCGGACGATCTTGTCATCAAGGCGGACCGTACAGGCACCGCAGACACCATGCTCGCAACCCACATGTGTACCGGTTAGCCCAAGATCGAGCCTCAGGAAGTCAGCCAGATTTCGTCGAACGGGTACCCGTTCAGATATCGATTCTCCGTTGACAGTCAGACTGATGTTGTTGTCTCCTTTCAGTACAGCCAACGAATCACTCATGATAACCATTCCTCAATGACCCGCCGAGTTAGGACCTTTGCCAGATGAACCCGCATGGCTGAAGACGCATTAAGATCATCAGCGGGATCGAGCTCACTCTCCAGCTGATCGAGCGACATCTCGTTGCGTACCTGCGGCCAGATCCTGCAGATGTCACTGGCTGTTTGTTCAGCAAGTACAGGCCTAGGGCCAACATTAAAATAAGCAAGTCGCAGTTCCGTCAGGTTGTCTGAAGACCAGTCGCTCGAGGCACAGAGACCTACCATGGCGTAGTCACCATGACGGCGTGCGAGCTCGCGGAAACCGAAACGCTGATTCTCATTCGCCATCGGTATTTCTATCGCGGTCAGCAGCTCGTTGTCGGTCAGTGCAGTTTCGAACAGATCCTGAAAAAATTCTGTGGCTACGATCCGTCGTTCACCATTGGGGCCCTGAGCCACCACCTGACCATTCAGAGCAACCAGGCAGGCGGGTAGCTCAGCTGCGGGATCAGCAAACGCGATACTGCCACCTATGGTTCCACGGTTACGTATTGCGGGGTGTGCGATGTGTGGCATCACCATCGTGATCAGAGGAGCATGTTGGGACACAAGAGGCGAATACTCGAGTTCGGCTAGGCGGGTCATCGCGCCGATTCGTAGCCGGCCTTCAACCACGCTGATGCCGTTGAGCTCATCGATAGCGTTGATATCGATGAGCACAGCGGGATTTGAAAGACGCATATTGAGACTCGCCATCAGGCTTTGGCCGCCAGCCAGTATGGTTGCATCGGACCCAAGCTGTTCCAGGCATCCGAGGGCCTCATCGACGGTTTTCGGTTGCATATAGTTAAATGCTGCAGCTTTCATGATGCAGGGGTAGCGCTATTCAGCAGATCGTAGGGGTTTCTTAGTCGTGTTTTTAGTTCTCATTAAACACTGTCTCGAGTGAATCAAAAAACTGCCTAACCCATTTTTTTGCAGTAGCCGTTAGGAGGCGTGAGCCTACCTGAGCAACTTTACCACCAATCCGAACTTGAGACGTATAGCCAAGCACAGTGCCAGTTGCGTTTGCTTTAAGTTCAATATTTACCGTGCCCTTTGCGAACCCAGAGATACCGCTTTGCCCCTCGCCAGTGAGCGAATAATGGGTTGGTGGTGCAACGGGAATCACGGTTAACACTGTGGAAAATTGAGTGTTAACCGGCCCAATTTTTATCTGGATTGTGGCTAGAAATGTGTTGGTGTCCCTTTTTTCTAAGGCTGTACAGCCGGGAATGCAGCGCTGAAGGGCAACGGGATCGTTGAGCACATGCCAGATCTCGTCCGGTGTCGCCTCGAGTTCAATTTCACCACTGAGTTCCATTACCTGTCCGGAAAGTTTGCAGGGGTCAGTATCGATGTACTATAAGTGTACCGAGGGCACAAGCAACCCGCGAGGCGTAGTCGCGAAGATTACTAGAGGGACGGGACATGACGGCAGAAATTATCACTGCAGAGGCTCTCGCGAGACTCGAAAATTGTGACGATCCACGTCTAAAATCAATTATGACATCGGTCATCACACATCTTCATGCAGTCGTGCGAGAAGTGGAGCCGACACTCGAAGAGTGGGGACAAGCTATTGATTTTCTGACTCAGGTGGGTCACTGGTGCGATGACACACGCCAGGAGTTCATTCTCCTCTCGGATACGCTGGCAGTGTCAATGCTGGTCGACGCGCTGGCGCATCGGAAACCGGACAGTGCAACTGAGAGCACTGTACAGGGTCCATTTCATGTGTCTGACGCACCCGAACTGCAATTTGGCGCTAATATTTCCAAGGGCAGGTCCGGTGAACCTACCCTGGTGACGGGGCGGGTATTGGGTATCGATGGCACTCCGATCGCCAACGCTAAACTGGATGTTTGGCAGGCCTCTGCCGAGGGGCTTTACGATGTTCAGGAAATTGAACGGTTTCCAGATATGAATCTTCGGGGAATTTTTTACACGGATAGCGAGGGTCAGTTTGGGTTTTGTACCGAGAAGCCAGCGTCCTATCCAGTACCAACTGATGGTCCCGTGGGTGTCATGCTGAAAGCCTTGGGTCGACACGCGATGCGCCCGGCGCATATCCATTTCATGGTTTCTGCCAAACAGCATCAGCCCCTTACCACGCATCTTTTCGTCCGGGGTGACCCTTACCTCGAATCCGATGCTGTTCAGGCGGTGAAAGACAGCTTAATTGTTGATTTCAAACAACTGGATGATCCGGTGGAAGCAGAACAGTTTGGAATTTCGTCACCGTACTTTAGGGTCAACGAGGACTTTAGACTGGCATCAGCCGCATAACTTGGCAAGTTGAGGATACATATCATGGATTTTGATGACTTAGACATTGCGGCACAGAGTTCTCTTCAAGGACTCAAAAAGGAAATTCAGGCGGCTGACCCCGCAACCCTTCGACTGCTGATGACTGAGGCGCGGACTTTTAATGCCTGGCAGGATAAGACCGTTACGGTTGAGACACTTGAACAGGTCTACCAGATTATGAAGATGGGACCCACCAGTGCGAACTGCTGCCCGGCGCGATTGGTCTTTCTGACATCCAAGGGGGCTAAAGAACGGTTGCAGCCAGCGCTTAAACCCAACAATGTTGATAAAACAATGAGCGCGCCGGTCACGGCCATCATTGCGCACGACATAGCGTTCTGGCAGCACGCTGAAAGGATGTTCCCACAGAATCCTGCCGTCCAGCTCGCTTTCAAAGATAATCCTGCAGGCGCTGAAACCGCCGCATTTCGCAACGGCAGTTTACAAGGTGCTTATTTTATCATTGCTGCACGGGCTGTTGGTTTGGATTGTGGTCCAATGTCGGGGTTTGATAATGCGATGGTAGACGAAGAGTTTTTTGCCGAGACAATGTTTCGTTCTAATTTTCTGTGCAATATTGGCTACGGCGATTCGTCAAAAACGTTCAAAAGACTACCAAGATTGGATTTCGACGTGGCCTGTCAAGTTCTTTAAGCCAAGCTAGGTGCGGGCCAGAGACTGAGGTTTCGGTGGTCTGCTTTTTCGGGCACCTTCGAAATTCTTGCCGAAATCCGCCGGTGGCGGTGGCCCCCAGAGGAAAAATGATACCTCCATTGGCCAATCTCGAGCCCGCCATTTGCGGTCGTCGGCGATGTAGTCGATATCAAAAAAGTATTCAGCGAGCCCATTGTGCGGGTCCCTGATGTACCAGAAAAAGTTGGATCCTAGGGCATGACGGCCAATGCCCCAGCCGTTTCGATAACCTTTGTGCATCATACGCTGGCCGGCGAGCCCCATCTCGTCAATGTTGTTTACCTCAAAGCTCGCGTGATGGAATCCCGGTCGAGTGTCTTTGATGACAGCAACGACATGATGATCAGACCCACCTGGCACACGAAGGAACGCGATAAAGTTCTCAGATCTGTCTGTGAGCTTAAGGCCCAGTATCCTGGTGTAGAAGTCGATCTTTTTGTTGATGTCAGTGGTGAAATGGACGACATGACCCAGTCGAGTCGGGAACACTTTTTGATTAAAGGACAAACCGCCTTTTGCGTTGAGCCGTTGGTAATCGCCAGGCACGTTGGACGGTTGACGTGATGCCGGTTTTTGGGGCCTAGGGCCACCTAGGCCGGCCGCCGGCTGACTGATATTCACATTGTAGAGCGCACCGTCAAACTCGTGGCGGAGCCACAGTCCGTCGTAGGGCGCATCAGTTGGTTGTTTTTCGAGGGTGACATCTGAACTTCTTCGAATCCGCTTTTCGATCTCGCTCAGTCCTTTCGTCGTGGTGCCAAATGAGATGTTGTGCAGCGCCATTCGGGGACCTGGCACCACAATCACCTGATCCTGGTTTCGTCCTTTGCACTGAAGAATTGCTCGTTCAGCGTCGGATTTTCCAATTAATCCGAAATCTTCATAGAAAATTTTCTGAGCCTCGACGTCGGGTACAGTCAGGGTCACGTGATGTAAATGGTTGATACTCATGGTTGCATGCTTTCTATGGGTTCAGTAGTCAGTATCCCGACGATACATTCGCCGCGCGAGCCTATAATTTACTCTATAACCAGTGTACCACCCGCAGTCATCTCGACAGTGTTTATGTGTTTCCAACTCCGGAATATTGGTAAGCTAAGAGACTGGAACCCCCCGGCCGCTAAGGCGAAAGAGGAGTAAGCTTATGACTGAAGACGAGAAGATCTCTCGCATCTACCCGACCCGAGAGGAAATGCTCAACCGGGTGGCCCGGTATAGGAGTCTCCGGGGCTATGACGGAGGTCTTGCAGACAGCAATATGCCAGACGCCGTACGCTTTTTGTTTAACGTCATTGGGTTTCAACCGCCACCCAATGAAAGCGGTGGTGCTGGATCACCTGTAGGTGCACGCGCCGCTCGTATGTCTTCAATCAAGATCTCCGAAGGATTCAATCTGGGTTACTGTGAAGCGCTTCCCGGTAGAGGTCCGATGATGCACAACCATGACACCAACGAAACCTTCATTACTATGACGGGTAAGTGGCGGGCCAGCTGGGAACTGGAAAATTCAGAGGTAGAGCACGTTGATCTGGAACCACTGGATGTGATTTCGTTTCCACCTGGGGCAGTCCGGCGTTTTGAAAACGTGACCGATGGTCCAGCGGATGAGTATTCGATACTGATGTTTATTATCTCCGGAAACGCACCGACTGCTGAGTTCACTCGTCAGTCGCTTGAGGAAATTGAAGGAGCCGGATTGTTGGATGCTGATCCAGCAGACAGCGGAGGCAATGAGTGGGTATCGCCTCATGTTCATCCGGAGGATTTTCGATCGACCTGAGTTTGTAGTTTGTAAATATTCACAGCGTTGGAGGAGGAGATGTCTTCTTATCTGGTTGGGGTTGATATAGGCGGTACATTTACCGACTGCGTCATAATTGATGAGACGGGGAATGTAACCACCGCGAAAGTGCCCTCAACACCTCCGAATTTTTCAAAAGGCATGGTCAGTGCGCTTCGTGCAGGTGCTAATGCGCTGGGTGTGACTCTCCATAGACTTTGCGCTGATACCCGCCTGTTGACTCACGGAACAACGGTGGGAACCAACGCCATCATCCAGAAAAGAGGCGCTCAGGTTGGTCTGATTACGACCAAAGGTCATAACGATGTGATCCATATTATGCGTGGTTCACGGGGATTGACCGGTCGGGATCTGGACAAGGTCGTCCATTTCCCAGAAAGCTCAAAGCCCAAGCCACTGATTTCCAAGAAGCTGATCAGAGGGGTGTCAGAGCGTGTGGACTGCTTTGGGCATGTGGTCGTTGATTTGAATGAAAGAGAAGCAGAGCAGGCGGTGGACGAGTTGCTTGCGCTGGGTGTCGAGGCGATTGCCGTATGTTTCCTCTGGTCATTCAAGTACCCAGCGCACGAAAAGCGTATACGTGAGATTGTGCGAGCCAAGTCACCGGACGTATTCGTTACTCTGTCATCGGACCTCGTACCCAAGTGGGGAGAATATGAAAGAACGACTGCGGTGGCTCTGAATGCCTATATCGGACCGGTGACCTCCAGCTATCTGCGGACACTGGACTTGGAGCTCAACGACTACGGTTATGAGCACCCGCTTCAAATTACGCAATGCGGCGGCGGTACTATTTCAGTGAACCGGGCCATAGAAGCACCATTACTGACGCTTGATTCCGGACCTGTTTCAGGCGTGATCGGCTCGCAGTTTCTAAGTGAGCTTATGGGCTACAGCAATGTGATCACAACAGATATGGGGGGAACTTCTTTTGATGTCGGCATCATATCCGACGGTGAGCCGGCTTTTACTCACGTCAGTAACGTTAACCAGTATGAATATTTTTTACCGAAGATCGATATACAGGCAGTGGGAAATGGCGGGGGCAGCCTCGTCCGGGTCGATCCGACGACCGGTGTGCTTCGCGTAGGTCCGGACAGTGCCGGCGCTGTACCAGGCCCGATCTGCTATGACCAGGGCGGTGACATACCCACTGTGACTGACGCTGCGTTGGTTCTGGGGTATATCGCTGTGGATTCTTTTGCGAATGGGACTATCCAACTTAATCGTGGGAAAGCAGAAAACGCTATTGCGGAAATTGGAAAGCAGTTGGGGCTAGATTTGATGGAAGCGGCTGCGGGTATTGTCAAGATCTCGGAGTTCCAGATGGCCGACCTGATTCGGCGCATGACTATCCAAAAAGGGTTTGATCCACGCGATTTCGTTTTATTCGCTTTTGGTGGCGCTGGGCCGATGCATGCTGGGGTTTTTGCTTTTGAATTGGGAGTACAGAGGGTTATTGTCCCACAGGGGAATATCGCCTCCACCTGGTGTGGGTTTGGCGCTGCTTCCGCGGATATCCTGCATATCATTGAACAGGTCGATATCATGCTTTCACCATTCAATGCTGCAGCACTCAATGAGCGTTTTGATAACTTACGACAACGGGTGAATGAGCAATTTACCGAAGACGGTGTTCCGACCGATCAGCAGCAGTTACAGATATCTCTGGACATGCGGCATAAAGGGCAGATTAATGAGGTGGAGGTAGTTGTAACGACCCCCTTGCGCGACAACGATCTTGAAACACTGCACGCACAATTTCTGGAGCGCTACGAGCTTATCTACGGTAAAGGAGCCTCACTGCCTTGGGCGAGACTGGAAGTAGTAACTTTCAGGATTCGGGCATTTGCCAAGACGCCAAAGCCAAATCTGGTTCCGCAGGAAACCGGCGGGTCTCAGGTTGATTCTGTAGCGCAGGTTTCTGTCCGCCCCATTTACTGGTCGGAGCCCAGGCAGACCGTGGAAACACCGATCTACAGCGGAGCCAGGTTGAGGTCCGGTAATCAGATCTGCGGGCCTGCCGTCATTGAGACCACTGACACTACCCTGGTTGTCCATCCTGGACGGCGGGTCGATGTGGATACATTCGGAAATTTTGTCCTCAGCCTTTCCTAATCGAGATATCAACAATGTCAGAAACAGTATTGAAAAAAATTTCTGAGATGCCGGCCGACAGTCTTACCGGAGTGAGTAATCCCTATGTACCAGGTAGTGAGTTGCGTTATGCGTCAAAGCTGACTCTCCACAGAAATTACGATACGGATGTCGATCCTGTTACCTTCGAAGTAATACGCCATGCATTGTGGAATATCAATGAAGAACATGGCAGCACGATCCAGAGAGTATCAGGCTCTCCCGTTGCAATGTATGCGCTGGACCTGAATCCGACGATCATGACTGAAGATGCCGAATTCGTCTATGTCGGTCCTTACATGCAGTATATGTCGGGTGTTGCCGATACTCAGGTGAAATGGGTCCTTGAGTATCGTAGTGACAATCCAGGAATTTCCGACGGTGACATGTTTCTTGCTAATGACCCGTGGGTGGGTGCACCTCATCAACAGGATGTGATGCTGATTTGTCCGGTGTTCTGGGAGGGTGAACTGTTTGCCTGGATCACTAACTGTCTGCATCAGTACGACATCGGCGGTGTTACACCAGGGAGTTTCTGTCCAGCAGCTGAATCGTCCTTTGATGAAGGCATCAGTTTGCCACCGGTGAAGATCATCGAAGGGATGGAGATCCGTCGAGACATTGAAGAGGTCTATCTACGATCATCGCGCAAACCTGAAATGGTTGCCCTGGATTTTCGTGCCCAGATGGTGGGTAACAGTTCAGCTCGTAAGCGTTTGTTGGAATTGATTCGACGTTACGGCCCGGCTACGGTGAAGGGTGTGATGAAGAAGATCATCGCTGACAGCGAAACGAGTTATCTCGAAAAGATGGCACGATTGCCTGATGGCGTGTGGCAGGATCGAACTTACGTGGAGTGTTGCCGCCCTGGCGATCGACAGACCTACCGAGTGATTCTGACAATTCGAAAGAAAGGTGATCGACTGATTTTTGAGAACGAAGGTACAGCTCCTCAGGATGGTGCTATGAATGCCACCTATTCAGGCTGGCGCGGCTCGCAGATTGTCGCGATAAATCAGCTGCTATGCTGGGATCAACATTTTGCCCCGGCTGGTGCGCTCAGACACATAGATTTTGATCCAACACTGGGTACCTTTACCTGTGCCAGGCACCCGGCGTCTGTATCGACAGCGCCGGTACAGGCCATGGAGATTTCGCTTTACCCAACCTATAACGCGATGTCAAAGATGATTTTCAGTGATCCCGAGATGCGTCGGGATATCATCTGTATTGGCGGTACCAGTCAGTGGCCCGCCACAATTTTTCGAGGAATCGATCAATGGGGTGAGCGTTACGGCTATATCCTCGTGGATCCGATAGGCGGGGCGATTGGTGCATTCTCCCATGCGGACGGTATTTCTACGGGGGGTCAGGCGCGTACGCCGATCTGTAAAATGCCGAACATTGAACATACGGAGCAGGATTTTCCAGTACTGTTTCTGTATCGGAAAGAGGTGCCTGATTCCGGCGGTGCCGGAAAATACCGCGGTGGAATGTCTGCAGAGAGTTGCTTTATACCGCACAACACAGAATCGATTACGCAGGACACGTTGTCATCTGGAAACGCAACGCCTACGGGCACAGGCATGATGGGTGGTTATCCAGGTGCGACCAATGAGTACAAATATAAACGTAATTCAGATATACAGTCTCATATCGAGACTGGCCAGATGGTTGATGACATTTCAGAATTGAATGGTGAGGATGTGACTTTGCAGTTACGACAGGTCGATTTTCAACAGCAGCCTGTGGATGTCTATGCAGTGGTCTGCAGTGCAGCAGGCGGGTTTGGAGATCCACTGGATCGGGATACAAAGCTTGTACAAATGGATATAGAGGGAAATGCAGTCACCGTCGAAGCCGCCCGCGAGATCTATGGTGTAATAGTCGACCCGGACACACTAGAGGTGAATCAGGATGCGACCTACAAGCTGAGAGCTGATACGCGTCACCACCGGTTGAAGGGTTACAGCGGAACGCCAATCCGCTGTGACGGTGAGATAGTGATACACGTGACGGAGAATCTCGACCTGCGCAGCGACGCCGGTCGCGAGGTCTACTGTTGTGCCAAGTGCCAAACCGAGGTCGGGCTTCTGGGTAGTAACTACAAGGAGCACTGTATCCGCATAGACGAGCCGGTCACAAAGTCGAATGTTTTGATTGGAGAGCCCAGCCGATTCATCGATGACACACCAGAATTCCGACAATTTTCCTGCCCGGGCTGCGGTACTTTGATTGAGAATGAGATTGCCATGCGAGGCGAACCTGTATTGATGGATATTCATATTGAAAAATAACCGCTCCTACGTCGGCCCATATCGGACGTAGTAGCCAGCCTGGTACAAACAGCAACAGGAGGCCTTATGGTGAACCCAAGAGCTGATTACTCCCCTATATTCCATCGACCCCCTTTAAAGTTGCCGGGAAATGCGCGTATTGCAATTTGGCCGGTCATCAATGTCGAGGAATGGGATATCAATGAGGTCATGGCGCGAGCGGTGTTGCCCACCCCGCAGGGTGTGGGTGTTACGCCGGATATTGCTAACTTCGGTTGGTTTGATTACGGTCTGCGGGTTGGATTCTGGCGCTTCAAGCAGGTCCTGGATCGACATGGAATTCGCGCCACGGTAAGCCTGAACGCATCCGTCTGTCAGAGTTACCCGCAGCTGGTGCAGGAGAGTCTTGACGCGGGTTGGGAAATGCTTGGGCACGGCTTTATCCAGCGAGTGATCAACAAGGAGCCTGACGAGCGGGTGGTGATCAAGCGGACAATTGAGACCATTGAAGCATTTACCGGTGAAAAACTACGCGGCTGGATGGGACCAGGCCTAGCAGAGACATTTGACACACCCGATATCCTCGCAGACGAGGGTATTGAATACGTCGCCGACTGGTGTAACGATGATCAACCCTATGAGATGAAAGTAAAAACCGGTCGACTTGTTGCGGTGCCCTATACCCTGGAACTGAATGACATTCCGATATATGTTGTTCAGCATCACCGATCGCCAGAGATCTTTGAGCGTGCGCGGGATCAGTTCGACACCCTTTATCGAGAGGGTGGCGACAGCGCGCGGATTATGTGCATATCTACACACCCTTACATCACTGGCGTGCCGCACCGCATCAAGTACTACGATATGATTTTTGAATACATGAAAAAATTTGAGGGTGTGTTATTTATGACCGGAAGCGAAATTCTGGATTGGTACAATTCAACAGAACATGAATAACGGTATATAGGTGCATACGCGAAGACGATGACCCCGGAGATGTCTGTTTTAGACCATTGAAGAAAGTCAAACCATCAACGACAGACCTATGCCACTACATCATCTTGAACATTTTCTCATCCAACCAGAGAACCTGGAGGAGACGGCAGCCTGGTGGTGTGACGTGCTGGGTCTCGAAGAGGGGCCACATCCAGATTTTGGTTTTCCCGTGAAGTGGTTGTATATCGGGGATAATGACGTTGTACACATGACTACCGGCGGTGCCAATGTGTCGGATACACGAAAAATTTATCTTGGACAACAGTCAGAAGCGGTGCATGGCTCGGGAGTTGTCGATCACATCGCATTCCGCTGTACAGGACTCGCGGAAACGCTTACACACTTGCGCAGAAAATCAGTTGCTGTTCAGAAAAGACGTGTCGATGACCAGGCGCTCTATCAACTGTTTCTATTAGATCCCAACGGCGTCAAAGTAGAGTTGAATTTCGATGCCGATGAGGTCAAAGGAGTCGATCCAGAATTACTCGGTGAAGATCTCAAAATGGCGGGGAAAGACAGTAATTGATACGCATCAGGAATCAGGCGCCCACCAGGTTTGCAGACAGTAGATCAGGTAGTACTGTGTGAGCCTAAAAATTAGGAGAATTTAGTTCGATGAAGTTAGGTTTTTTCACAATGCCGATTCACCCAGTGGGGCGAGATTATTCCCAAACGCTGCGGGAGGACCGAGAGTTAGCAATCCTTGCCGATAAACTGGGATTTGTCGACGGCTTTTTCGGAGAGCATTTCACCGACGCAGCAGAGAACATCACGTCGTCGTTGATATTTATTGCTTGGTTACTGGAAGCAACCAAGCGGATCCGGTTGGGTACCGGCACACTTAACCTGCCTAATCATCATCCTGCGCGTCTTGCTGCCGAAGTGGCTATGGTCGACAACATGGCCAAAGGCCGATTTTTGATGGGAATCAGCCCTGGCGGCCTACCCTCTGATGCTGAGGCAATGGGAAATTTGGATAGGGACCGTAACGCGATGTTTCTAGAGTGCATTAATCATATGCTCGAGATCTGGACCAGTGAGCCGCCATACAACATCAAGGGGGAGTACTGGAATGTGGACATTGATCGTACACAGATACCCGATATCGGGCAGGGTCGGATCCTGAGACCGTATCAGAAACCGCACCCACCTATCGTAGTGACGGCAGTTGCGCCCTTTTCCAAAGGGG